>PVBE010238741.1_pt1 | contig 97908 bp, 78 predicted proteins | sample 1631181 | NCBI WGS metagenome assembly PVBE01 (sample SAMN08397723, study PRJNA350692) | Marine metagenome, whole genome shotgun sequencing project. | isolation source: water | place: Pacific Ocean | collected 2012-04
CACGGCCCCGATGACCTACTCAAACGCGACTTCGCGATGAAAGTTGCGCGGGGCGCCGGCCTCGACGTCGAGCAGGCGGAGTCGCTGCTGGACTCGGCGCCGAAACAGTTTTTGCGGAAACTGGGTGTGCAACTCGAGGGATAGCCTGAATCCAGGTTTCTCGTAGACCACGATGCGGCGGCGACGAACCTCACCGGTCACGATAGATGAGGTCTAGGCTTGGTCCTGATGGCGATCAACTAAATAAGTTGTGCCCAATGCTTCTCGCGATGCTGGGCATCCGTGCATGGTGAGCCACGCACCCATCCGTTCGCCCCCTCAGCAAACTCAGGACAGGCTCTGAGCTCGTCGAAGGGCCGCCCACACACAAGAGTGCTTGAGCCGTTATGGTCATTGACCCAATACGTTGTTCTCAACGTTTCTTACCAACGGGGTGGCACGGGCAAAAAGAAGCATTTGGGGTCGCTCGAGCAACAATCCATGGTCAGCGACCAGATTCTTCGGCTGCGGCCTCAGAATGACACATATTGGACAATGCCACTTATTTTGTTGATCGCCATTAGGGCCAGAGCACCGTTGGGTGTTTGGTCCGGCCTTGTGGTCATCCATTAACCGCGTGCTGCTCCTCGTTTCTCGCCATGCGAAACAGAGAACGGGCTCGGCGCGAACCAATGTTGATTCGCGGCGAGCCCGCCGATACGCAAGTGAGCGTTCAGTTCGCCAGAGACGAACCGCCAGTCGGTTAGTCTGGCAGAACCACCGATTCGGGTTCTTCGCCTCGGGCTACGCGCGCGGCGTTGGCCACGGCGAATGTTCGGCTGCGAACACCGGACTCCTGCGTGAACGACGCGAAGTGAGGTGTGATCAGGACGTTGTCCATGTCCAGCAGCGGGTTGTCTTCTGGCGTGGGCTCCACCTCTGTGACGTCCAACCCCGCGGCAGCGATCTTTTCCTGCTGCATGGCTCGGATCAGCGCCGCCTCGTCGACGACCGGTCCCCGACAGGCGTTGATGAGAATCGCGGTCGGCTTCATCAGGTCGAACTCGCGGTCGCTCATCATGCCGTGGGCTTGGGTGGTCAGGGGAACGTGCAGCGTGACGATATCTGACGTCTGGAGCAGTTCGTCCAACGAAAGCCGCGTCACGTTGAGTTCCTCTTCGAGTTCCTTCGGGATGTCGATTATGTCCGTGTAGACGATTTCGCATTCCCAGCCCGCGAGCCGGCGTGCTACTCGAGAGCCGATTCTTCCGAGTCCTATGATGCCGATTCTTTTGCCGGCGATCTCTTGGGCTTGAGAGAACCATTTCTGACGAATGTCGCCAGCCCATTTCCGGTCCTGGACCGTGCTGAATTGTAGCTGTAGCTTTCGAAGCGTGCTCACCAGCAACGCGATCGTGTGCTCCGCCACGGATATTGCGTTTCCGCCGCCATTGTTGGCAACTTTGACGCCGAGTTCGCCGAGCGCCATCTTGTCCAAGTGGTTAGTCCCCGCGCTGGTGGTTTGAATAAGGCGCAGGTTCGGGATCTTGGCCGCAACATCAGGCGAGATCGGTCCCCCGCCGAACAGCACCGCGACGGTGTCTTGCATCTGTGCGGTCGCGTCATCGACGGACTGTCCAGAGTCCACCCAGGCGACTTCTACGTCCTCGGGTGCAACTTCTTGGTATGCTTGCAATTGCGATTCGCTCGGTCCGTAAAGAACTATTTTGGCACTCATCGTCTCTCCTGACATTCAATGGAAACCCACTCAAGATATGTAGCACGATTATATGCGTGACGCCCAATCAAGGCAACCTTCCTCGGAGTCATGATTCGATGCGTCCCGACGCGATTTCCAAGGCTCGGGTAAGCGTAAGCTCGTCGCCGAATCCTCCGGCTTTTGTCACGAGGGTCCTGCCTGCTGCGGAGCCGTCCGAGATTACGCCGCACGGGACGCCGGGCTCGACCTCGTTCATGATGTCCACGCTGGTCGCGCCCAATGCGCCGAGAACGGCGAAAGCCGTGTCGCCCCCGGCGATGACCAGTCCCGACACGTCGACCGTCCGCAGGACGCCGTAAGCCAGGGTTCCGACGAACTTGCCGAGGTCAGCGGCGTCGGCAGCCGGATCGAGCGACGGCGCCGCGGGCGAATCGGGTTCGGACCAAGCCAGGGCAACGTTGCGACCGGCGCCGAGTTTCTCGCACACGGTTTCCCGCAAGCGAGCCATGTGGGCGCGGCGCTCCGGCGGATCGCTCAACGCCTCGCTCGGTTCCAAGGCCACGAGAGTCGCCCTGCCCTGCCCCGTCAAAGCGCTCAATTGCGCCCGATTGACCTCGTGGCGGCTCCCGACGATGATCAGCGCCGGACCTTCGGCGGCGCTGGCCTGAATTGGCGCGGAAGCATCGGACTGCATTCGTCCTGCAATTGCGTGGGCCAATCCGGCGGATCCGGCGACGACGCAACCCGGCAGCGCATTCGACGCATCGGCCAGCACGTTCAGGTGTTCGTCAGTGGCCGCGTCAACCGCTACGACGTTGTGACCGTCGTCGGTTGCGGCCCTGATAGCGGCAGTGAGTTGACCTGAACCTACTTCGACTGCCGACAGACCGATCGACGTAGCCGAGAGTTCGCCTTCTAGCGTCAACATCTCGGTCAGACTCGTGGACGCGACCGGCGCCAAGGCGTCTTGGCCTTCCGGGATTGTTGACACGGTTTGCCCGTGAACGAGCAACCTGCCTTCGACCACGGTTCGGCCCAGTTTGGGGAACGCGGGGCATACGATTATCGCCGGGGCTTCGGTCGTCTCCAGCATCGCGGCGCATTCTGCTGCCAGATTGCCGCGTCCGGTCGAGTCGATCTTTTTGTACAGGCGATCGAAGCCCGCTTCAATCAAGTCCCTCGCCGCCATCCGCACGGGGACCAGCGCCAGCGCCGAGTCCACGTTTCGCGTTTGGGTGTTGATGCAGGCTACGTCAACGCCCGACAGCAGCCCTTCGCGTGTGCTCGCTCTGCGCAGCACCCTGACTCGCAGACCCTGGGATGCGAATGCGCCCGCGGTGTCCATTGCCCCAGTCAGGTCATCTGCCACAACACCCATGGACGGTTCGGTCACGTGAAGCTCCTTTTAACAATGTGCCGTCGATTGTATAATCTGCGCTACGGCGTTTGGACCTAATGCAATCGGAGATGTCTTTTGGAGAACACGGCCCTCGCGGGCACACGGGTTTTGGACCTGACCCACCACATCGCAGGACCCTACTGCACCAAACTGCTCGCCGACTTCGGAGCGGACGTCATCAAAGTCGAGCGACCGGGCTCGGGTGACCCCACACGCCGGCAAGGCCCGTTCGTCGGCGACGACCCCGATCCCAACAAGGGGTTGCCGTTCCTGTACCTCAACACCTCGAAGCGCTCGATCACGCTGAACCTGAAATCGCCCGACGGGCAACGCATCCTCAAAGAACTCGTCGCCGAATCGGATGTCGTCGTCGATGGATTCCGGCCGAGCCTCCTGCCTTCGCTCGGATTGGCATACGAAGATTTGCGGAAGATCGACCCTTCGTTGGTAATGGTGTCGATTTCGAACTTCGGGCAGACCGGGCCGTACCGCGACTACGAGGCGACCGACATCGTCGAATACGCGCTCGGCGGACTGCTGTACATCTTCGGATTGAACGAACGAGAGCCGCTCAAACACGCGCTCGACCAGGCTCAGTACAAGGCCGGAACCAACGCCGCTTCGGGCGCGGCCATCGCCGTCCTGCACCGCCTTCTGACGGGGCAAGGCCAGCATGTCGACGTTTCCATTCAGGAGTCTATCACCTCGGCAGTGAGAGACACCACGGCGGCGTTCGCAAACTACGGCATCGTGAAATGGCGCCAACCTGGCCCGGCCGGCGAGATTCCACGCGGTCCGGTGGAGACCAGCGACGGCTACATCATGCCCATCGCTTTCGGCGCCGTGGACTGGAACGAGACCGCCGATTTCTTGCAGGCGCCAGAGCTCAAAGACGACCGGTTCGCGACGCCACAGGATCGTCAGGAACACATCGGCGAGATCCAAGATATATTGATAGCGACGTTCGCGCGATGGGAGAAGTATGACTTGTTCTACGAAGCGCATAAACAGCGACGCCTCATCTACGGGATCGTTCAGGACGGCGAAGAGGCGCTGCACAATCCGCAGTACGAGGCCAGAGGGTACTTCGTGGACATCGATCACCCGGTCGCCGGCATGCAGACCTATCCCGGCGCGCCGTTCATCATGAGCGCGACGCCATGGCGGGCAGGTTCGTCGGCACCGACGCTCGGCGAGCACAATTCCGAGATTTACGGCGAGAAACTGGGATACTCGAACGCTGAGCTGGTCAGGCTCACGGCGGCAGGTGTGATATGACGGCTAAGCTTCCTCTCGCTGGCGTGCGGATTGTCGAGCTGGGGCAGCTCATCGCGGTTCCGTTCGCGGTCAAGATGCTCGCCGACATGGGCGCGGAAGTGATCAGAATCGAGTCGTGCGGACGGCTGGACAACTATCGCGCGAATTCGTTTTACGACAACGATTCTTCGGGCGACTATTGGAACCGGGCGGTCAACTTCTACGACCAGAACCGCAACAAGCTCAGCCTGACGCTGGACATGACCAAGCCCGAGGCGCAGAAAACGCTGCGGGACCTGATCGCTGTCAGCGATGTCTTTGCCGAGAATTTCACGCCCAGGGTCGTCCGCAACTTCGGACTCGAATACGAAGACCTGCGCGCGATTCGTCCTGACATCATCATGGTGTCGTCGACGGGCTACGGGTACTCGGGCCCATGGAGCAATTTCGGCGCGATCGGATACGGCACCGAAGCCGCGTCCGGGCTTGCTCACACGACCGGCTACGAAGGCGGTCCGCCGATGCTTCCGGAGATACCTTACGCCGACTACACCGCGGCGGAGCACACGGTATTCGCCGTCGCCGCTGCGCTGGCGGTCAGGGCACGGACCGGCCAGGGCCAGTTCATCGACGTCTCGCAGACGCAGACGATGAGCGCCGTCTCTCCCGAAGTGTTGATGGACTTCGCGGTCAACGGCCGGAAGATAGAGCGGCTCGGCAACCAAGCCCGTGCATTGGCGCCACAGGGGTGCTACCCGTGCTCGGGCAATGACAGGTGGATCGCGATCTCTGCTCAAACGGATGCCCATTGGCAATCGCTTTGCGAGACGCTCGGCGACCCGGAGTGGACCCGAGACGAGAGATTCGGAGACTCGCAATCGCGGTGGGCGAATCGCGACGATCTCGACGGTCTGATCGGCCAGGAAACAGCTCGATGGGAACACCGGGAGCTGGAACGCGATCTGCAATCCAAGCGCGTGCCCGCGGGCGCCGTGCTCGACGGCAAGGAGTTGCTTTTCGACGCTCATCTGGCCGAGCGAGGATACTACGAGGTGGTCGAGCACGAGCCGTCAACAGGGATGCCACCCCTCCCTTACACGACCAGGCCGTGGGTCTTCTCCGAGACCCCGGGCTCCATCAGGCGCGCGGCGCCGTTGCTCGGTGAACACAATCGATGGACACTTGCCGAGGTTCTGGGCCGAACCGAGTCGCAAATCGCTGAGTTGGAACGGTCCGGCGTCATCGGCAACGCTCCGGTGAACCATACTCCGGTCCCGCCGATAACGGCTGAGACGCAGATTCTGCAGGGAAAGGCGATCGCGCACGATCCTGATTTCAAAGAGCAAATCAGAGAGTCATTCGGGATCGAAGATCGACCACGGTTGTGAGCGCCAATGTCGCCGAGACTGATGGGAGGTTGCCAATACCAGACAATGACCAAATCGGACCGCCCCGGGTCGGTCTCAAGGTGTAGCCGTCCTTGCCTCACCATCGACGCGACTCTATAATTCGGTCGATCACGATTCTTGCAGCGCTCGACGCCACAGCCCACCGGCGCGACCGCCGCGACGCCCAGGAGACGCCCGATTTGACTGATCTGATCGCCATAGCCATCGACGGGCCCGCCGCATCCGGCAAGACTGCTGTCGGCAGAAAAGTCGCGGAACGGCTCGGTTGCCGCTTCCTCGACACGGGCGGCGCATACCGCGCCGTCACGCTCGAAGCGCTGAGGCAAGGCGTCGACCTTGATGACGAATCGAAATTGTCGGAACTTGCCGAGAACATCGACATCGAGCTCATCGGCGGCCCGGACGGCGACCGGTTGCTGATCGCGGGCGCGGACGTAACCGACGACATCCGCAGCCCCGCTGTCGATCGCGCCGTGTCCCAGGTGTCTGCCGTGTCAGGAGTGCGGGCAGCGGTGGTTCCGCAACAACGCAGGATCGCGGCCCAAGGACCCATCGTCATGGTGGGGCGCGACATCGGCACGGTAGTCCTCAGCGATTCCAAGGTCAAAATATACATGGAAGCGTCCGCGGAAATCCGAGCCGACCGACGAGTCCGTGAGATGGAGCGGTCGGGACGGTCGCTGGATCCTATGCAGGTCCTCGAGGACATCGTGCGACGGGACAGGATCGACAGTGAGCGAGAGGATTCCCCGCTGAAACCGGCCGATGACGCCCTGTGCATCGACACGGACGGTCTCGACGTTGGTCAGGTCGTGGAGCGGATAATGCGCCACCCGGGGTTGAGTTGATAGACGTGGTTTATCCGGTGTGCAATTTCCTGCAGAAGGGCACGCTTCGCCTCTTCGGCGATTGGAAGGTCACGGGGGCCGAGAACATCCCTCCGATGGGCCCGCTCGTGATAGTCTCCAATCACATGAGCAACATGGACCCGTCGCTCCTAGCGTGCAGCATCTCGAGACGGATCCGGTTTTTGGCGAAAGACAACCTTTTCGGATCGCGACCGATGGATTGGTTTCTCAAATCATACGGAGCGTTCCCCGTGAATCGCGAAGGGGTTGACGTCACGGCGTATCGCTGGACCATCGATCAAATCAAAAACGACGGTGTTATCGTGTTGTTCCCCGAGGGTACGAGGAGCCGAGGCGAGTTGATCCAGGCGAAGGCGGGCGTCGCCAACCTGGTTCTTCGAACCAAAGCTCCGATCCTGCCTGTCGGGATTACGGGGACTGAAAACCTGCGGTCAGTTCTTCGAGTCTTCAATCCCACCGGGAACATACGAGTCAACATCGGTCAGGTTTTCTCACTCCCCGACATTGACGGGAGGCCCGGCAAAGACGTCATGGAATCTCTAACGACGATGATCATGCACAGGATCACCGAGCTCTTGCCGGAAAAGTATCACGGCGTTTACCGACAGGCGACCGAGTGACAAAATCCGTTGACGCCGGGCCAACGGCAGCGTTGAAATAGCAGCCCAGGTGCGTTAGATTGGACGCATAGCCACGCTCGGACAAGCTGGAACTCCCGAGAAGCGCGGGCAGGCTGGTCGCGTCAGCTACCGCACGAACACGCGAGGTTCGACGTGAAATGGGAAGCTGGCCCTGCCGCGGTTGAGAGGCGACACATGTGCGGAATCATCGGATACTCCGGAAGCCGGCAAGCGGCCCCGATCATACTCGAAGGGCTGGCGGCGCTGGAATATCGAGGCTATGACAGCGCGGGCATAGCCGTGCTCGACCCTGATCAGCGGCTGACGGTTCACAAGAAATCCGGCAAGCTGACGAACTTGCACGGCGCATTGCGCAACGGCCTCCCGAAAGGCGTCTCCGGGATCGGTCACACCAGGTGGGCGACCCACGGCGGACCAACCGACTTCAACGCGCACCCTCATGCCGACTGCAACAACGAGATCATCGTGGTTCACAACGGCATCGTTGAGAACTACCTCGATATCAAGAAAGAGCTGGTCGAGGCCGGGCACGAATTCTCGTCACAGACTGACGCGGAGTGCATACCCCACCTCATCGAATCGTACCTGGCACAGGAATACTCCCTCGACGACGCTGTGCGCGCGACCTCGCGCCGCATCAAGGGCGCCAACGCCGTCGTCATCATCTCAGCACGCGACCCGGGCAAGTTGACGGCGTTCAGGCTGGGCAACGCCGGCGGGCTCGTCGTCGGATACGGCGAAGACGAGCACCTCCTGGCCAGCGACTTGCCCGCGCTGTTGCCTCACACGAGAGACGTGGCGTATTTAGCAGGCGGAGAAATGGTCACGCTCGATGAGCACGACGTAACTTACACCGATCTTGACGGCGACCCTGTCGTAAAGGACACCTTGCACGTGGCATACGACTCGTTGTCCGCGTCGATGGGCGAATACCCGCACTTCATGCTCAAAGAGATCCACGAACAACCCGAGTCAATCATCAACGCACTCCGGGGTCGGATCGTGTTCGATGACGCCTCCGTGCCCCTCGACGAGGTCCTGCTCACCGACGAACAGGTGGCACACATCGACAAGATCGTGTTCGTTGGCATGGGCACCAGCCTGCACGCCGCAATGGTCGGTAGAACGTGGATGGAAGCGATTGCCCGCATTCCATCCGAGTACGACAACTCATCGGAGTTCCGATACAGGGACCCGGTCATCGATGACCGAACGTTGGTCGTCTCCGTATGCCAATCGGGCGAGACAGCCGATACGCTCGCCGCGATGGAGGAGGCGATGAACAAGGGGGCTCGACAGATCACCCTGTGCAACTATCCCGGCACCCAAACTACGCGCATCGCCGACAGCACCCTGCAAATACGCTCAGGCTTGGAGGTTGCCGTCGCCTCGTCAAAGACTTTCATGTCCTCCCTGACCGCGCTTTACTTGCTGGCCATCCACATCGGAGCTCGGCGAGGGACTTTGGACCCGGACCGACGCCGGGAGCTCGTTGCCGAACTGGCCCGACTGCCGGACATGGTCGGCAAGATGCTGACTAATGAGGCGCAGTATAAAGCCCTGGCACGGGAATTCGGACGGTGCGCCGATTTCCTCTACCTGGGCCGAGGCATCAACTTCCCTTTGGCCATGGAGGGCGCAATCAAACTCAAAGAGATCAGCTACATCCACGCCGAGGGTTATCCCGCCGGAGAAATGAAGCACGGCCCGATCTCGTTGATCGACGAAAATATGCCTGTCGTGGCCTTGATTCCCTCAGACCCCCTTCACGACAAGATGCTGAGCAACATCAACGAAGTCAAGGCAAGAGGCGGAACTGTAATCGCGGTAGCCTCGGAGGGAGACACCGACATCGCAGAGAGGGCCGACCACGTGATCTACGTTCCGCAGGCCTCCGAGCTCATCAACCCGATGCTCATGGCCGTGCCCATGCAACTCCTCGCGTACCACATCGCCGTGTGGCGAGGCACCGACGTCGACAAGCCACGCAACCTGGCGAAGTCGGTGACGGTCGAGTAGCGGTTGGCGCGGTTGGCTTGGGCGCAGTGGCGATAAACGATTCGAGTGGCGCCGGAAATATGTGTCATTCTGATCCTTCCGCGCGCGGAAGGATGAAGACTCTGGTCGCTGAACACGCCATTTTGCCTGAGCATTCCCAAACGCTTCCCATTCTCCAAGGCTCCCGTCATGGCAAGAAACGTTGAGCACAACGTATTGGATTGATGACCAATGCGGCTTGAGTGTGGGCGGCCCTTCGACGAGCTCAGAGCCTGTCCTGAGTTTGCCGAAGGGGCGAACGGAAGGTGAGCGTGGCTTGCCATGGACGGAGGCCCAGCACCGCGAGACGCGTTGGGCACGGATTATTTAGATGATGACCATAACGCCCAGAGCACCGGTGGCTTCGGGCTTCACGTTCACCGCGGATCTGCGGTTGTGTGTGGCTTGGGCGTAAACGCCCAGAGCACCCGTGGATTCGGACTCCAGTGTGGATTGGCATGAATCTTGTTCGCGCGGCCCTCAAACGTTGAACCGGCGCAACGCTTGTGCTAACTTATCTGGCACAGGAGTGAATTATGCTACCGCACGTAACCAAATTTGGAATATATTTGAACGCAGAAGAAGGCAAGGTTGTCCGAATCACGTCCCCGTACTGGTTCCCCGAAGAGCCGGACTGGGTTTATGTAACAGACGAAGTCAATGCCACTCTGCTCCACATTCGAGACGTAATCCAAGAAAAGAACCTCTCCGGCGACGCCGGCTCAGTTAGCTGGGGCAGAATCCCTCTCAAAGACTGATCCCTCGAATGCGACACACCGCCATCCGGACCCGCAATTGAGCCAGGCCTCCCAGGCGGAAGAAGCTCCGCGCAAGCGCCGGTTTCAAATGCCGCCCGCGTTCCGGTATCCCGCGTATCGGGCATATTGGCTCGGGACGCTTGCGTCCGTCGGCGGTTTCCAAATGCTCACGTTCGGTCAGGGCTGGCTCACTTTCGAGGAGACCGGATCGGAAGTGCGTCTGGGTTTCGTCTTGGCCGCCAACGGCTTCGCATCCATCGCGCTGAATCTGTTCGGCGGGGTGTTGGCCGACAGGCTGGACAAACGTCGACTGATTATCACCACGCAACTGGTGACGGCTGCGCTGATCTTCCTACTGGCGACCCTCGTGTTCACCGGTGTTATCGCATATTGGCACATCGTGGTGATCGCGCTGTTCAGCGGCGCCACCAACGCCTTTGACCAACCTGCCCGTCAGGCTCTGTACCCTCATCTTATCGATCGCAAGGTCATGGTCAGCGCCGTGGCTCTCAATTCGGCCGTCTGGCAGGGGACCCGAATCGTTGCCCCCGGCGTGGCCGGCTTTATGATCGGCCAACTTGGAACGGCGTCGTCGTTATACATGGCGGGCTCCGGGTTCGTCGTCATGGCGATGGTCATCTTCTGGCTCCACATTCCGAAGATCGAAACAGTCGTCCGAGGCAGCGCAGCCCAGAATCTGCTCGGAGGCTTGAAGTTCATCGCCGGTGACCGCGTGTTCTCGTTCTTGATCGGGATGACGTTCTTCAACAGTTTTTTCGGCATGGCATACGTTGCGATGATGCCTGTGTTTACGGTGGACGTGCTGGGAGTCGGAGCGGAAAAACAAGGCCTGCTGATGAGCGTCGGCGGAATCGGAGCTCTCGGTGTGACCATGCTCCTTGGGGCCCGATCAAACTTTGCCCAGAAAGAGCTTCTCATCATCGGTGGAGCGGTGGTTTTCGGCGTGTCCGTCGCCGCGTTTGCGCTCACGGCCCAGTACGTGGGCAATTTCTACCTGGCGATGGCCCTGATTGTGATAATGGGCATCTCCAGTTCGGCTTATATGATCTCCATCATGAGCTCACTCCAGATCTTGGTGCCCAACGACAAGAGGGGCCGGGTCATGGGTTTCTATGGCATGACGTGGAGCATAATGCCTTTGGGCGCACTGTGGGCAGGAGTCCTGGGCGATGCAATCGACAGCGTGCCCTGGGCCATTGCCATTGGCGGATTGCTCGTAAGCGGGTTCGCTGTCGGTCCCGCGCTGGTCAACAAACGGTTGCGGTCTATCGGAACGTTGCTACAGGAAGCCGAACAAGGCCCGGTGGACGATCGACGCGCCCCAGACCGCCAGACCGAATCCGCGCCAACCGCCGGCGCCAACGACTAGCAGCAAAGTATCCGAGCTGCCCGTAACAGGAACACCACTGTGGGCGACGAACCGAAATATCAATACGTGAGCCATTTCGGCGCATCCGACGATGTCGATGTCGTCGGCGGCAAGGCTGCCAGCCTTTCACGGATGGCAGCGTCAGGAGTGCCCGTTCCTCCCGGTTTTACGCTGACGGCATCGGCCTACCGGAACCACCTTGCGGCTTCAGAACTCGAATCCGGCATCGAATCCGAGCTGGCGGGCCGAGACCCGTCCGACTATGCAGCCCAGGCGTCGGTGTCTTCATGCATACAAACACTCATCACGGATGCTGCCCTGCCCGCCGAGATCGCGGAAGAGGCGCGAACCGCTTATTGCGCGCTAACCACCAGAGCGTCCGAACCCAAGCCTGTGTCAGTTCGGTCGTCGGCGACGGCTGAAGACCTGCCCGGAGCATCGTTTGCGGGCCTCGCTTTGGAGCGTGCACGCGATCATGTACCGCGAGGCGCAGAACATCGCCCACATCGACGTTGCGATGCCTGTCGTGGTGCAGCTCATGCTGGACCCGACGGTGTCGGGCGTGGCATTCACCGTCAATCCGGTCACGGCCAATCCCGCCGAGATCGTAATAAACTCTTGCTGGGGATTGGGCGAAGCGGTCGTATCCGGTATCGTCAATCCCGATCACATCGTGGTGTCGAAAGACAGTTTGACGGTCACCGAGTTCCAAGTCTCCAGCAAAGACACCATGGTGGTCAGGGACGGCAACCACGGAACGAAGCAAGTCGCTGTTCCATCGGCGCAAGCTCAGGCTCGATCGCTGACCGGAGAGCAGATAACGTCTCTGTGTGAGATGGCGACGGCGCTCGAAGTCAGCTACGGAGCCTCGCAGGACATCGAGTTCGCATTCGAGGGCGATACGCTGAGTCTGCTGCAGTCCCGCCCCATCACGACCCTATAACTGGTGTGAACCGCGACGCAGTCGTTTATCTATCACCCAGAGCGACACCGCGTGACCCGCCCATCTTCGCCTCACGCCGCACCTGCCGGCAGTCACTTTGAACACACCGAGGCCTTAGGCGCGGTGGAACAAAGAGACCTGCTTGTGTAGAATTGATCCAAGAGTGGAATTCACGTGATCGTTCGTATCCCGACGTTCATCAGCGCAACGTCCTCAGAGCGTGCCAATGGGATCAGAGCCGCAGGCAACACTCGTCGTCAGAGGCGGCCCCAATAGCGGCGCCATAGTCGCAATGACCGGGGGGACCCATCACCATGGGCCGCCGATCGGACAACGACATCGTCGTCGACGAAACCACCGTCTCCCGCCGTCATTCCCTGATAATGGAGACGCCTGACGGTTATGTCGTGCGCGACTTGAACACGACCAACGGAACGTTCGTCAACCAAAACTGGCTCGATCAATCCGAGCGGATCCTTCATCATGGCGATCAGATCAGGCTTGGCGGCAGCGAGGTCACGATAATGTTCCGCCAGGAAGGCCCGCGCACGATGACCATGACCACCGCGGCGCCTCCGCTCTCGGAACAGCCGGCGGCGCCGATTACTGACCTTTCAATGAGCACGCCTGTCCAACCTCCCGCTCCTGCCGTGATACTGGAGGCCGTGGACGCCGCGCTTTTATCGGCTCTGGGATCGAAAAAGGGACCGTGGTCAGCCGCGTCGAGCTTCTCGGAGAGCTCTGGCCCGACGAAATCGATGACGCCGGCACGACCTTCATGCCGGATGCCGCCGTGGCAAGGGTCCGGTCACAGCTGGATCAGGACCCCGACAACCCAGTCAGCCTCGTGACGGTTGGCAATTTCGGATACCTCCTCGTCTAGATAAAGACGCGTCGGTTTCAGACGGAGTACTTCAGATTTGGTTTCGTTGCCTCCAGGCAGCATCCTTGGCAGATATCGCGTGGTTGAACAGAACGGGCGCGCGGGATGGCCACCGTATTCCGGGCGCTCGACCCCAATCTGGACCGTTACATCACGGTCAAGGTTCTGCCGTCCTATTACACCGACGACCCGACGTTCGTCGAACGATTCGCACAAGAAGCCCAGACGGTCGCCCGCCTCCGACACGCCAACATCCTTCAAATTTACGACTTCGGCGAAGACAAGGCAACCAGTCCAGCCGGACGTGGCAAGCGCCTGGCGCGGCCATGTTCATCGGGCGATCGAGCGCCACGATATTCTTGATCATTGGCGAGAGCACCAGCGTTGTCGGCAACGCATTGGAACTCGTCGAAGATTCGCTTTCACAGATCGGTCCCGAACCGACGCCGGGCGTCGGCATAGTGCGGCCGTAGGCCCTCATTACTGTTGACAGGATTCTCGCCAGGGTGTAGTAAATAGGGCTGTCGCAGCGGCGCCTGTTCGTGAGCGCTCACTCGCGACTTGCAGCTGTCCGATTGTTCGACGCAACCCTATCCTACACTCGGTGATCTCGTGACTAATCAAGACACATCCGACCAAACCGTGCGAACCATGGCCGACGCCGTCGGCGTCCCACTCTCCGAAGAAGAGAGCGCGAATCTCGTCGCCGGTCTCTGGGCCCTGGCGGCGGACATGACGTCACTGGATGCCATGGACCTCCGTGACGTGGAGCCCGCGCCGGTTTTTCAGGCGCTGCCCCAGGCTAAGACCCGATGACCGCCTCGGATCTGTGCTACCTCTCGATCGCCGAGGCTGCCGATCGAATCTCGGCGGGCCGCCTCTCTCCCGTCGAGCTCATCCAAGCCCACCTCGATCGAATCGATAAGACGCAGCCACAACTCAATTCGTTCATTACCCTCCTCGCCGATGACGCCATAGAGCAGGCAACGCAAGCCGAAACTGAGATTCGAGCCGACAGTTCACGCGGACCGCTCCACGGCATCCCGATCGGGCTCAAAGATCTTTATTACACAAAGGGCATTCGCACGACCGTCGGCTCCGCAATTCTGCGGGATTTTGTCCCTGACTATGACGCCGCCGTAACCGAGCGATTCAGAGACGCTGGCGCGATCATCGTCGGCAAGCTCCAGATGCACGAGTTCGCGCTGGGATCGACCAGCACGAATCCGCACGACGGCCCAGCCAGAAACCCATGGGACACTTCCCGAGTCACCGGAGGCTCCAGCGGCGGTTCGGGCGCGGCGGTCGCGGCCGGTCAGTGCATGGGCGCGCTCGGCAGCGACACCGGCGGATCGATTCGCATCCCATCCGGGCTCTGCGGAATCGTCGGATTCAAGCCAACGTTCGGCCGGGTCAGCAGGCACGGCGTGTACCCTCTAGCATGGACGCTCGACACCGTCGGGCCGATGACCCGCACGGTCCAGGACTCGGCGATCATCATGAACACGATCGCCGGGCACGACCCTCGCGACCAGTCATCCGTGACGGCTCCGGACGAAGACTTCACGTCTGAACTCGACGCCGGGGTCCGGGGATTGCGAGTCGGAGTGCCCGAGGAGTTCTTCTACGACGTTATCGACCCGGAGGTGTCCGCGGCGGTCGATCGGGCAATCGGCGTGCTGGCGGACTTGGGCGCATCTGTCGAGCGAGTTTCGATCCCGGTTCTCGACCACTCGCTGGCAATCTCGTCGACAATCCTGATGACCGAGGCCGCCGAGGTCCACGCGACGCATCTAAGAGAGCAGCCCGAGCTCATTGGGGCCGACGTTCGCGGACGGCTCCACGCGGGGACGCTCACGCCCGCGGTCAGCTACATCAAGGCGCAACGCGCCCGGGCCGCGTTCAACCAGGGCATGGCCGAGGCGATGGAACGGTTCGACGTGCTCGTAGCGCCAACCGCGGTCACGGGCGCGCCCGGAATCGAAGAGACGGTCGTCGATGTTGGCGGGCGCTCCGAGAACATTCTCTCGCTGATGTCGCGCTTGACCAGGCCGTTTAATATCTGCGGATATCCAACGGCATCAGTCCCGTGTGGCTTTACGAACGCTGGAATGCCGATTGGCCTCCAGATAGCGGCCAGCCCGTTCGCCGATGCAACCGCGCTCCGCGCCGCCCACGCCTACGAACAAGCGACGGAGTGGCACACGTGCAAGCCGCCCGTCTAGCCAACATCGGTCCTCCATCGCTCTCCGAGCCAACGCGAGAGCGAATCCATCGATTACAAAACCGAAGGAGACGAAACATTGAGTTCACAGACCAGCGCCCAGGGATTGTCCCTGTACGATGCGGCCCGCGCAGCCGGAGTCACCTTCTCGCAAGAGTTTGTCGCCCAGGACAAGTTCGTCGAGGCGAACCACATGAAGTTCCACTACCAGGAGTGGGGCGACCCGGGCAACCCCGACATGCTGGTTCTTCACGGATTCGCCCAGACGTGCCACTCCTGGGACTTCGTCTCGCTTGGTTTTGCCGACCGGTTTCACGTGATCGCCCTCGATCAGCGCGGACACGGCGACTCCGATTGGGCCCCGGACGGCGACTACTCGCCGGAGACCCAACAGGCCGACATCAACGGCGTCGTCGAGGCGATCGGCCTCGACAATTTCGTGCTTATGGGTCTGTCCATGGGCGGTCGCAATTCGTTCACGTTCGCCGCCAGCCATCCTGAGCGCATCCGCGCGCTGGTGATCGTCGATGCCGGCCCGCAGAATATGCAGGCAGGTTCGCAGAATATTCGATCGTTCGTGCAACAGGATGACGAGCTCGAGTCGGTCGACGCGTTCGTGCAGCGGGTCATCAGTTTCAATCCGCGCCGAGATCCGGTTCAGGTGCGGGGCAGCATCCGGCACAACTTGAAGCAGCTCCCAAACGGCAACTGGACCTGGAAATACGACAAGGCGCTCCGTTCGGCCAACCGTCGGATGCAGCAGGATCCAGCGGTGTCCGAACGTCTTTGGGGATACCTCGAGAGTCTGCAGTGCCCGACGTTGGTGGTGAAAGGCGCTGACAGCGACATCATAGCCGCCGATACGGCGGGCAGCATGCACGAGCGAATTCCGAACGGACAGCTGACGACGGTCGAAAACGCGGGGCATCTCGTGATGGGCGACAACCCGTCCGGGTTCGAACAGGCTGTGACGTCATTCCTCAACGACGTCGCGTAGGGATCGGATTTGTGGGCCGCCGATTTCGCAGGGCGGCGTTGTGACTCTCGTGGTGGGCACTGGGCGAGCGGAGCGACAAGGTCTGTTTATTCGAAGTGAGCTCGACCAGGGCCGCAACGCGGTAATGCCGTTTACCCGGCAGTAGATCGGGTGCACAGTTGTCGCTTGGAGGTCCGGTTTCCAGGGTTGGGCTGTCCCACCCGCCCGCCCGCGAAGGTCTTTGGGGGACACCCCAGGCCTCGGCAGGGCTTCGCCCTTGCAACCCGATTCCTTGGCCTGTACGGAGGCGATTCATCGGGGAAAATAGTTCTGACCGCGTCGTCAAACACCGATCGACGACATCGGAACAACGTAAGGGGGTCGTAACTTTAAATGCGAACGTGGTGGGCAACAAACTGGATCGAGCACAAATGCATATCCAAACAACGGCGCCGTCCAATCTCTGAGACCCGTCCCACGATTTCGGGAGTCGCGAAACGATAGAGGTGATTCTCATGGCAAGCCAAGAACTGCTTAGCGTTGCGGAGCGTCGAGACATCGAGGCGTTGATAACGTCTTTCAATAATCACGGGTGCGGCACGGGGCTGGATGTTATCGCGCAGAAGGCGTTGCGCCGGCTCCTCGATGCACTCGACGACGCCGAGCGCATCATTTCGGGACAGGCCTCTGACTAGGCAGGCGACGACGACTGCCAGTCGGTACTCTCCTTCGGATGGCGCAGCCGGTTTGCGGCTGCGATTCGGCGCGTGCTACAATTGGCGCGAAAGAAAGAAGAGAGAAAATAAGTAACAGGGACCCGAGGAGACGGGCTTGGACAACGCTGAAAAGCAAGCCATTATCGCTGAATATCAGACCCACGACAAAGATACTGGCTCAACTGAGACACAGGTCGCCGTACTCACGGCAAGAATAGTCCGGCTCACGCAGCATCTGCGCGAGAACAAGCACGACGAGTCCACACGGCGTGGGCTTCTCATGATGGTAGGTAGGCGACGGCGACTGCTCCGTTACCTCAACGCCCAAGACGTCACGCGATACCGGACACTGATTTCGAGGCTCGGTCTCAGAAGATAGCTTCTAGCTACGCAGCACCCGCCAGGGTGCTTTCTTCTTTCCCTTTGGTTCCGCCTTTAGGAGGCATTGTATTTCATGATATCCAATTTTGAACGTAACGTTGGCCGTGGCGCCATATCATTTCAAACCGGCAAACTCGCTCAACAGGCCAACGGCTCGGTCCTCGTAACCAGCGGTGAAAACGTCATTCTGGTAGCAGTCACGATGGCCAACCCCAGGGAAGGCATTGACTTCTTCCCCCTCACCGTGGACCTCGAAGAGCGACTGTACGCTCGCGGCAAGATCCCCGGAAGCTTCTTCCGACGCGAAGGCAGGCCTAGCACGGATTCGGTGTTGATCGCACGAATGACCGACCGGCCGATTCGGCCCCTGTTCCCGAAGGGCTTTCGCAACGAGGTCCAAATCGTCATCACACCGCTTTCCACCGACATGGAAACCCCGTTGGACACGCTGGTTCTCACCGGCGCCTCCGCGGCGCTCATGATCTCCGACATTCCCTTCGAGGGCCCGATCAGCGCCGTTCGAGTCGGGTACGTCGACGGCGAGTTCATAATCAACCCCACGTTCGAAGAGATCGACCAGAGCCATCTTGACTTGATCGTGGCGGGCTCCAAAGACGGCGTCGTCATGATGGAAGCTGGCGCGTCCGAGGTTTCGGAGGACACCGTTCTCGAGGCCATCAAACTGGCACAAGAAGCCAACCTGGAGGTCATCGCCCTCCAAGAAGAGGCTGCGAACGCGATTGGCAAGCCCAAAGCCGACTATGTCCGCAGAGGCTACGACCCTGAATTGGAAGGCCGCGTTGCCGACGCGCTCGGCGATCGTCTCAAAGCCGCGCTTACGCTGTCACCCGACGAAAGCAAAGTGGCAACGGCCAGTCTCAAGACAGAGATGGGAGAAAAGTTCGAAGAGGACTACGACTCGCGAACAATCTCCGGCGCGTTCGAAACCGCGCTGGATGGAGCGTTCCGAGATCGCATCCTGAATGACGGCGCTCGGCCCGACGGTCGAGGGTTGCGTGAGATCAGGGAGCTGGATGCTGAAGTCAGCCTGCTGCCGCGGACTCACGGCACCGGGTTGTTCTCTCGCGGCGAAACCCAGGTTCTCGCAGTGTGCACCCTCGGTTCTGTCGGCGACGCGCAGAAAATCGACACGCTGAGCCCGGAAGAGTCTCGAACCTTCCTCATGCACTACAACTTCCCGCCCTACTCGGTCGGTGAGGCGCGCAGGATGATGGGACCGGGGCGGCGCGAGATCGGCCACGGGGCGCTCGCTCAACGAGCTCTGACATCGATTCTTCCGGACCACGACGACTTCCCGTACACGATTCGAGTCGTCGCCGAGTGCTTGAGCTCGAACGGCTCGACCTCGATGGGAACCGTATGCGCATCGACTCTGGCGCTGATGGACGCGGGCGTGCCGATCACGGCGCCGGTCGCGGGCATCTCCGTCGGCCTAGTCGTCGGCGATGACGGCAACTACGTCACCATGACCGACATCCAGGGTCTCGAAGACCATCTGGGCGACATGGACTTCAAAGTCGCCGGATCGCGAGACGGCATCACGGCGATTCAGCTCGACATCAAGGTCACGAGCATCAATTACGACATGATTCGGGATGCCCTGGCGCAGGCCAAAGAGGCGCGCCAGACACTGCTAGACAAGATCCAGGAGTGCATGCCCGAGGTTCGCTCTGAGATGAGCAAGTACGCACCGAGGATGGAGACGATCCACATCCCGGTCGACAAGATCGGCGCGGTCATCGGCCCGGGCGGCAAGATGATCCGCAGCATCGTCGAAGAGACGAAGGCAACGGTCGACATCCAAGACGACGGCAGCGTGATCATCGGCTCGGCGGACGGCGAAGCAGCGGCTCTGGCCATAAAGATGATCAGAGACCTGACTCGCGACGTCGAGGTCGGCGAGATCTACACCGGTAAGGTCGTCAAGACTACGGGCTTCGGAGCTTTCGTTCAGATACTCCCGGGACGCGACGGCATGGTTCACATCAGCGAGCTCGCTGATTACCACGTTCCCAGCGTCGAAGATGAAGTCAACGTCGGCGACGAGATCACGGTGATCGTCACCGATGTCGAACAAGGCGGCAGGATCAGGCTCTCTCGCAGGGCTCTCCTACGCGGTGAAGGCGACGGTGAAGGCCAGGGCGAAGGCGGCGACAGTCGACCATCCGGCCCGCCACGCAGGCCATATAGCGATCGCGGCGGTAACCGTGGCGGAGATCGCGGCCCACGCGGCGGCGGTGGCGGCGGACCACGCGGACGCGGCGGACGGCCCGGCGGCGGTGGTGGCGGCGGACCGCGAGGAGGTCAAGGCGGCGGCGGTGGCGAAAGGCCGGGCTATCGATCCGGCGGCGGCGGCGGTGTGGATCGTCAGCCGCGAAACTAACGTCAACTGACATTGCTCCGAGCCAGATTCGGCCGATTCAAAAGGCCATGGACGCCGGCTCGGAGAACTTTTTTGAGCCCCAAACCCCGAGCCCAACTTCACCGCGGAAATGCTTCGGAAATCCGAAGCCCTCTCGATGGGTCGCACTTCGCGACACGATGATAGGAGGACGGCAATGGCCGATATCAAAGTCGTGGTCCATGGCGCACTGGGCAGAATGGGACAAGAGGTGCTGAGGGCGGTCACGAACGCACCGGACATGCAGCTTGTCGGAGCGGCAGACGGCCGGGCGACCCCAGGCACGCTGATGATACCGGACGGTTCGGCGGAGATTCCGATCTCCAACTCGTTAGCTGACGCACTGTCAGACGCCCAGGTTGTCGTCGATTTCTCTAGCGCGGCAGGTGCGATGAGCGTATTGCGGACGGCATCAGCCCACCGCGTCAACGCCGTTGTCGGCTCGACCGGCCTTTCCGACGACAATTTCGCCGAGACCAAGAAGCTGGCAGACGACAACAGCGTCGGCATCATCATCGCACCCAATTTCGCGATGGGAGCTGTGCTGATGATCCATCTGGCCGAGGCGGCCGCAAAGTTCTTCGACTACGTGGACCTCACCGAGATGCATCACGAGGCCAAAATCGACGCTCCATCGGGCACGGCGATGGCCATCGCCCGCGCCTTGGTCGCTGGGAAATCTGGCCAGTTCACGGCTCCGAAAGCTCAAGAGGAACTCGTTGAGGGCGCGCGCGGCGGCGACTACGAGGGCGTGGTCGTCCACAGCGCCCGCATGCCGGGATTGATGGCTCACCACGAAGTGGTCTTCGGCGCGCTCGGTCAGACGCTGACCATCAGGCACGACTCCATCAACCGCGAGAGCTTCATGCCCGGCGTCGCGATGGCCATCCGCGAAGTGGTGAACCGCAAGGGGCTCACCGTCGGCCTCGACAAGATCATGGGGTTGTAGTCGCTCCCCTCAGGGGTCCTGCCTGAAGGCCGAGACCACCATCGCTGCCGACACACCGGTGCTCTTGCCGTTTACGGCCAAGCCTCTCCCTGCCCTCTGGCAACAGAACCTGCCACGCGTTATCATCTACGTGGACAACAACACCGTAGCGGAGCGTGTCATGAAAGATTGCAGCATCGCCCTTATCGGCGCAACTGGCGCCGTCGGGCAGGTTTTCATACGGATCCTTGAGGAGCGAAACTTCCCGGCGTCGACCGTTCGGCTGTGCGCGTCTCCGAGGTCCGTGGGCAAGAAGCTCAAGCTCCGTGGTGAGATGGTGACCGTCGAGGAGCCGACCGAGCAGTTGTTGAGCGAGGTCGATTTCGTATTCATCTCGGCGAGCTCATCCATCAGCCGTGAGATGGCGCCTGTCGCGGCCAAACAGGGCGCGATCGTCGTGGACAAGAGTTCGGCGTTCAGGATGGACCTGAACGTGCCTTTGGTCGTGCCGGAGCTGAATCCGGAAGACTTGGACGGCCACAACGGAATCATCGCCAGCCCGAACTGCACAACCACGCCGATGGTCATGGCGCTCAAGCCGCTGCACGAATCCAATCCGGTCACACGCGTTATCGCCGCAAGCTACCAGTCTGTCACCGGCACCGGCGCGGCCGCGAGCGACGAGTTGATTGCTCAGTCGCGAGAGGTATTGGACGGACGTGAACCAACCCACGAAATCTATCCTCACCAGATAGCTTTCAACGTCTTGCCGCACGTCGAGGATTTCTTGGAAAACGGCTATACGACTGAAGAGATGAAGATGCAGAACGAGACGCGCAAGATTATGCACGCACCGGATCTCAGGGTGTCGGCGACGTGTGTGCGCGTACCCGTTGTCGTCAGTCATTGCGAGGCCGTGAATGTCGAGTTCACCGACCCGATCAGTCCAGGCGAAGTCACTGAAATTCTGGCCAACGCGCCAGGCGTGACCGTGGTGGACGAACCTCAATCGGGCGTGTATCCTATGCCCGTTCAGTCGGAAGGACAAGACGACGTATTCGCCGGACGAATACGCAAAGACCTCTCCATGGACAACGGAATCGCGATGTGGCTCTCGTGCGACAACCTTCGTAAAGGCGCGGCGCTGAATGCGATTCAGATAGCCGAGGAGATGCTGCAGCGCGGGCTGCTGAAATAGGCCCATAGGAGGACCAAGTCATGGCAGAGATCGGACGACTCTTGACCGCCATGGTCACACCCTTCGACGATGACGGCAGTATCGACTATCCGAAAGCGCGTGAGCTCGCAAAGGCGCTTATCAACTCCGGCAGCGACGGACTGGTGATCGGGGGGACGACCGGCGAATCGCCGTCGATGTCCGACGACGAGAAGATCCAGCTCTTCGCCGAGGTCAAAGAAGCTGTCGGCGAGGACGCGGCGGTCGTGGCTGGAACCACGGACAACAACCATCGCAAGTCCATCGAGTTGTCGAAGGAAGCAGAGAAGGTGGGCGTGGACGCCCTGCTGCTGACGGTCCCGGCGTACAGCAAGCCGCCGCAGGAAGGCTTGTACCGCCACTTCAAGGCCATCGCAGAGTCCACTTCCCTGCCGGGCATTTTATATAACGTGGCGTCCAGAACGGCCCTGAACATGACCGACGAGACGACCTTGCGATTGGCCGAGGTCGACAACATCGTCGGCATCAAAGAAGCGTCAAGTGACCCTGTCCAGATCACGCGCGTGATAGACGGCGCGCCTGACGGATTCAGGGTGTGGTCCGGCAACGACGACGAAACTTTCTCGATCATGTGCACCGGCGGCTACGGCGTCGTCAGCGTCGCCGCTCACATCATCGGCAACCAGATCCAGGCGATGATGGGCAAGATCCTCGAGGGCGACGTCGAGAGCGCGGCGGCTGAACATCGCCGGTTGCTTCCGTTCTTCAAGGCGATCTTTTGGGTGACCAACCCGGTCCCGATCAAGTACGCGGTCAACCGAGCTGGACTCGACATCGGCGAAACCCGATTGCCGCTGTGGGGCCCGGACGAAGCGTTCAAAGCACAGTTCGACCCATTGATGGACGACTTCCACGTCGATCTGCCTATCCCCGGCTAACGCGGCGATTCCCCCCAACGCGAATCTCGGTCGTGATGCCCGACGGCATGTAGGCATTCCGGGATCGAACACGTGTCGTCCGTCCGCGCCTCCTGGGCCAAGCCCTGCTCGTTCAACGCCGCGGACCATGCCGCTTTTCGGGCCGGCCATGATTTGGTCCGAAAAGCCTGACTCACCGATGGCCGAGCTCGGGTGTGTTACACGTTGATCATCGCGCGCACCAGGATCGTTTCGTCGCGGTGCGGTCCGGTGGATATGACATCGATGGGGCAGCCGATCAGTTCTTGGATGCGATCGACATACGCTCTAGCCTTGGGAGGCAGATCTTCAAAGCGACGCATGCCCGCGGTGGGTTTGTCCCAGCCCGAGAGCTCTTCGTAGACGGGCCGGCACTTCTCCAGAGCGGCAACACCGCCTGGAAAGTCAGGGACCTCTTCGCCATCATCGGTGACGTAGCCGATGCAGATCTTCACAGAATCGAAGCCGTCCAACACGTCGAGCCGTGTAAGCACCGCCGACGTGTAGCCGTTGATGAGCGCACTGTATTTGGCGGCCACGGCGTCGAACCAGCCGACGCGCCTGGGCCTGCCGGTCGTCGTTCCGAACTCTTGCGCGAGCTCGCGGATGGTCTCGCCGGTCTCATCCTTGAGTTCGGACGGCAACGGGCCCGATCCGACACGGGTGCTGTAGGCCTTGAACACGCCGGTGATGCCGGTAAGGTGCCGAGGGCTGATGCCCATCCCCACGGACGCCCCGCCAATCGTCGGATTGGACGACGTGACGAACGGATAGGTTCCGTGGTCCAGGTCCAGCAGGACGCCTTGCGCCCCTTCGAGCACCACGTGCTGGCCGGCCGCGAGAGCTTGGTTCGCGATCTTCTCGACCGGGCCGATGAACCGCGCCATGCGCTCGCCCCACTGGCGACATTTTTCGAAGACCTGCTCCCTGTCGATCGCTTTTCCGCCGTACACCTTGGTGATCACAGCGTTGTTGTATTCAAGTATGTCGTCGAGGCGCGGCAGCAAATCCTCGATGTCGAGCAAGTCCGCGGCCCTGACGCCGGTTCTGGCTGCTTTGTCGCTGTAAGCGGGGCCGATGCCTTTTCCCGTGGTGCCGATAGCCCGTTCACCCCGGGAAAGCTCGGCGAGCTCGTCCAAGGCGACGTGCCACGGCATGATCAGGTGAGCGCGTTCGCTCAAGATAATTCTGTCCGCGATATCGATGCCGTGCGAGGTGAGCTCGTCGATCTCATCGAGCAAGATATCCGGATCGACCACGACGCCGTTGCCGATCAGGTTGAGCGCCGACGGCCAGAAGACTCCGCAAGGAACCAGATGAAAGCTGAATTTTCCTTGGTCGGTGACCACCGTGTGTCCGGCGTTGTTTCCCCCGGCGAAACGCGCGACGATGTCGGCGTCCTTCGCCAAGAAATCGACTATCTTTCCCTTGCCCTCATCGCCCCACTGAGCGCCCAAAACTGCGTAGGCAGGCATACCCCATCCCCTCGAAAGTTACAAGCAGTTTTCGCGCACGCAAGTTTCTCCGGCGCACAGGGCGCTTCCAGAAGCGAGCGCGCTGGAGTGACTAACGGACGACTTCCATGCGGATCTATAGGATCCGTATGGCGGAGTATACCAGATGCTCCGCGCTGTTGGAAGGCGACACGGTGACGAATTCGTGGGACGGGGAACTAGCTTTCGAAGATCGACCTCGCCGATCTCGCGAGCCAGATTTGACGGTAAATTTGAATGGATAAAATGCCCACGTGGGCGGCTGACGTCAGGATCCGACGAAATCCTCGGGGCGTAGGCGTTCAGAAGATTCTTGTGCCCTGGGGCTCGCATTTGGCGGCCGTCTGTAGGCCTGGGCGCCGCCGTTTGAGTTGTCGCGGTCCCGATCACGTGATTGGTTTCGTCTTCGGTTCCATATGTCGGAGAAATAGTCGGGGGTGAACGCCTGCAACGAATCGGCTGCCTGCATGAGTTCCGCCGAAAGGTTGGGCCGAAACGCGGCGACCTCGACGTGCTTGCCCATATTTTTGACGGTCTGGACCGCATAAGCGAAATCGCCGTCGCCGCTGACCAGGATAGCTGTATCGTACAGGTTGTCCCATCCGAGTTTCAGCATGTCCGTCGCGATCATGATGTCGACGCCCTTCTCGACGGCCATATCGCCTCGCAGCTTCGAGCTGCCGAGACGCACATCGAGGTATGGCGTGCTGTGCAGTGCCGTCAAGAACTTCTGTTGGTCTTGATAAGCCTGTGGGTTGCGGTTTGGGTCGCGCAGGACGTTGTAATAGTACGTCCTCACAAGATCTCGATTGCCGCACAGCTTGTTGGAGAACGTTCCGAAATCCACGTCGTAGCGACCGCAGTTCTCTTCCAGGCTGTGGTACAGGTTGCTACCGTCGATGAATACGGCGACAAGCTCGCCTCGCCCGCCGGATTCGGAGTTGTAGTCGTGAGATGGCATAGGAAAACCAGCATCCGAAAATCGCGGCTCGTGCGCCACGTTGCGCTACGATATCGGAGGCTGGCATTCGGATGCTAGGCGGATTAGAGCCCTTTCTCAGCGATGCCGATGGCTCGATCAAGCCTGGCCGTCACTTCATCGGTGTCGCCCTCGGTCATACAGAGCGGCGGTCCCATCGAGATGGTTCGCCCGCCGGCCGAGCGCAAAATCAATCCCTGCTCCTTGAGCGCTTCGTCGAGTCGCGTTCCGAATCCGGAATCTGGCGAGAACGGTTTCTTCGTCTCGCGATCCTGCACGAATTCGATGCCCAGCAGCAGGCCGATGCCGCGCACGTCGCCGATGGAGGGGTGGTCGGTTTGCAACGACTCGAGCTGCTCCAGGAAATGAGCGCCCACACGAGTTGAGTTGCCCACCATGTCCTCAGTTTCGAGAATCTCGATGTTCTTCAGAGCGGCGGCGGCTGTTACGGGGTGTCCGCCGAAAGTCAGGGACTGCTTGAACACACTGTCCTCACCGGCGAAAGCGTCTGCCACGCGGGTCGTCACGATCGCGTTCGCGACCGGCAGGTAGCTGCTCGTCAGGCCTTTCGCCATCGTCATGATGTCGGGAACGAGGTCCCAGTGCTCGGACGCGAACATTTTTCCGGTGCGTCCGAATCCGTTGATTACTTCGTCAGCGATCAGCAGCACGCCGTATCGGTCGCATATCTGGCGGACGAGCGGCCAGTATTCGTCGCCAGGCACGGCGGCCGCGGACGAAGCCGACACGGGCTCGGCCAACACGGCCGCAACCGTCTGGGGTCCGTGGAACAGGATCAGTTCTTCGATGGCTTGCGCACATCGGACAGCGCACTCGGACGGCGTCGAACCGCCTCGCTCGCACCGATACGGGTCGGGTTGAGGCGCTAGGAGCATGCCGGGGTACTCGGGCTCGTAGTCCTCGCGCATTCCGCCTCCGCCGGCCCAGAGCACCGCACCCAGTGCGCCGTGGTACGAGCCGCGGCGGCTGATGATCTTGTAGCGGCCGCCCTCGCCGCGCCGCTTGTGGTACGCGCGGGCAATCTTGATTGCGGTCTCGTTTGCCTCGGAGCCGCCGGTAACCGGCCAGCTTCGCTCGAGGTCTCCGGGTGTGATCTCGGCGATTTTGGCGGCGAGGTTCACCAACGGCTCCGTCGTCGAACCTTGAGGGAAGTAGATGAGTTTGCTCATCTGGTCGCGCATCGCCTCAGCGATCTCGGTTCTGCCGTAGCCGGCGTTAACCGACAAGTAGCCGCCATTGGCGTCGATCCATTCGCGACCGTCGGAGTCGGTGACGCGGATGCCGTTGCCTTCGACGATGACCAGAGGTCCGCCCTCTTCGGCCATCTGCACCCAATCTCGGTTGTTCATCCAAAGATGTTCCAGGGCGCTGCGCCTGATCTGTTCCGTGTCAACCATTGTGATCTATCGCTCCTGTCCGGGCATTCGAATCATCCGGTCGCGGTCGTCGGGTCTCGTTAGGCAAGCTGTGCGATTCCGAGCTCGCCCTCGAGCTCCCACAGCGAGAGGTCCAGCGCGTGAACGATCTCATCCACCTCTCCGCGAGTGATGCACAGAGGCGGACCGACGCTGATAATCGGGTTGCTTGTCCGCAGGATCAGGCCGTATTTCTTGAAGCGCTCGTTGAGGCGCTTCGGAATCTCAGCCTCCGCGGGGAAGTGCGCCCTCGTCTCGCGGTCCTGAACGATCTCGATCGCTGCCAGGAGACCGATGCCGCGGACGTCGCCGATCATCGGGTGATCGCCCGCGAGGCCGTCGAGCTGTTCCTTGAGATACGCTCCGACGTCTCTGGAATTCTTGACCATGCCTTCCTCTTCGATAATCTTGATGTTGGCGAGCGACGCCGCCGCCGAAACCGGATGCCCGCTGAACGTCAAAGCGTGGCGGAAGTAGTTTCCCTCGCCCGCGAATGCATCGGCAATCTCCGACTTGACGATTGTCGCGGCCAATGGGAGGTAGCTGCTGATGATGCCCTTGGCGACAGTCATGATGTCAGGGACAACGTCCCAGTGCTCCAACGCGAACATCTCGCCGGTGCGACCGAAGCCGCAGATCACTTCGTCGGCGATCAGCAGGACTCCGTATTTGTCGCAGATCTCGCGAAGCATGGGCCAGTACTCGTCTCCAGGCACCGCTGCGCCGGAGGCGGCCGATATGGGCTCCGCAATCACGGCCGCCACGGTTTCGGATCCGTGCGACCTGATCAGCGTCTCGATGACTTCCGCGCACCTGACCGCGCACTCGGACGGTGTCTCGCCGCCGAGTTCACAGTGGTACGGGTTGGGTTGCGGAGCGTAGACCATGCCAGGGTACATCGGGTCGAAGTCGTCTCGAATCGAGGGGGAACCGCCGCCCAACCAGAGCACGCCGGCCGTGGTGCCGTGATACGATCCGCGCCGGCTGATGACTTTGTAGCGGCCGTTGTCGCCGCGACGCTTGTGATAGGCGCGGGCGATCTTCAGCGCGGTCTCGTTGGCCTCTGAGCCGCCGCTGACCGGAAACACGCGATTCAACGATCCCGGAGCGATGCTTGCCAGCTTCTCGGCCAGTTGGACCGCAGGTACATTGACGGTTCCGGCGGGCTGATACGCGAGGTTCATCATCTGCTCGTACGCGGCGTCGACGATCTCTTGCCGGCCGTAGCCGATGTTCACCGAGTTGTAGCCGCCGTTAACGTCGATCCACGACTTGCCGTCCGAATCGATGATTCGGACGCCGTGCCCTTCCATGGCGATCATGGGCTCGCCGTCTTCGGCCATCTGCACCCAATCGCGATTGTGCATCCACAGGTATCGGAGCGACTTCAACCTCAGCGCGTCTGAGTCGTGCGTTGCCGTCATGGCGTGCCCTCCAGCAAATCCTTCGAATACGTGCCACAGAGTGTAACGCTCATAGGCCGCATGAACAACCGTCGTTTGAATCTGGATTTTTCGTATCCACAAACAACTATCGTCCGAAACTGTACCGCGAAGACTATGGCCGGATACAATCAGGCACGGACCGAGGCGTCCGTTGGTCGAGGTCAATTACAGCGGAGAAGACGGTTTGGAAATCCTGCCGGGAATTCACACGATCCCTGGCGTCAAGTTTTCGAAGGTGTACCTGACCAAGGCGAGACGCTCGCCTTGGTCGACGCCGGTTTGCCCTAGAACGGGCGGACCGTGGTTCGCTACATCCAGTCCATCGGTCGGAAACCGGAGGAGCTGAGCCACATCCTGCTGACCCACAGCCACCCCGATCACACTGGCGGCGTCAACCACGTCGCGAAAATGACTCACGCGGAACTGATCGCCCACGGAGACGAAACTCGCCTGCGACGGGGCAACCGGTTGCGACTGGGGGACATTGGCGTCTCCGGCGTGCTCCCCGGAATCGTGCCGATCTTGGGTCGTTCGCCGGTCGTGACACCCGTCCAGGACGGCGACGTGCTGCCGATTGGCGACGGCGTCCGGGTCGTCCACACGCCGGGCCACACCAACGGCAGCGTATGCTTCCTCGACGAGTCGACCAAGACGCTGTTCTCCGGAGACACGATCTTCAGCGACAGCAAACGAATCAGCCGATCTGTCGCCTTCCCTGGATACGACGCCGCAGCATACCGCGCATCGCTCGAGCGCTTGGCCGGCATCGACTTCTCGGCCGTTTGCGGAGGCCACGGCTCGCCGCTGCTCGAGGGGGGCGCCGACGTTCTCGCTGACTTGCTCGCGACCCGGCCCGACCTGCCGACCTGGAGTCACTTCATCAAGAGCATGCCCAGACGGCTGCGAAGGTCGCTGCCATTGACTGGCGAGGATCCCTAGGCGGCCGACTCTCCCAACATCGCCGTGAACTCCGGAAACGAATCAAACACCTTCACGAGCTCTGCGGCAGGCTCGTCGAGTTCTACCGACGCTCGCTCCGACACGCCCGCCACGGCGGCTCGTTTGGCGACGTCATCGACGTCCGGCATAGCCACTCCGCAGCCTCCGATTAGGTTTGACACTCAATCGAGGCGTGCTATATCATCCGATTAGGGTGTCACCAAGGTGGCAACGTAGCTCAGCGGTAGAGCGGGCGCTTCATAAGCGCTAGGTCACAGGTTCGAACCCTGTCGTTGCCACGCCGTGGCCCGACATCCAAGGCTCGGACTCAATGACACAGCGCAAGTTTGCGAGGCGCTGCCACCGGAGCGGTCTTGGCTTATCGGACCCGCCGGTGCTGCGAGGGCGATTAGCTCAGCGGTTAGAGCGCTCGCCTCACACGCGAGAGGTCCGAGGTTCAAATCCTCGATCGCCCACCATCGCGGAGCTTCGATCGCGACCCACCCATGTGACGCTCCAAGTGGCCCAACGCGCGGCCACGCACAGTGCCGAAGTGGCGGAACGGTAGACGCGCTACGTTCAGGACGTAGTATCCTTACGGGTGTGTGGGTTCGAATCCCTCCTTCGGCACCAACTGACCAAATGGCGGCTAATTCGTGACTGAAAAGAGGCACTCAACGGGTGCCTCTACTGTTTTGCCTACCTTTTGCCTACCTTGCAGTCAACTTCGTTGGCTCATGGCCTTGGCAAACACCTCTGCTGCTTCCCTTTGCCAGCCGGGCATCAGGTGGCCGCAGACATCCAAAGTCATGCTGACACTTGAGTGCCCTAACCGCTTGCTCACCAGTACGGGACTCTGGCCGCTCTGAAGCAACAGAGAGGCGTGGAAGTGCCGCAGGTCGTGCAGTTTTGACGTGACCCGCCTCCGCTTGCCTTGCAGCGCGCTGCAGGGCTCGCGTCAGGGCCATGGGATTGAGTGGAGCCCCGAAACCGTCCGGGAACACGAAGTCGTCGTCCTGATAGGTGCTGCCGAGAACAAGCCGGTGTTCCATCTGCCGGACTTTGTGTTCGCGAAGGACTTGAGCGGTCCCATCATCGAGGTTAATGACCCGTCGCCCCGCTCTCGACTTGGGCGGTTCGAGAATCAAGCCCAACTCGGCGGACCTGACGAGCGATGCGGTGATTGTAATCTCTTGCCGGACCAGGTCCACATCACGCCAGTGGAGTCCTAGGCACTCTCCTCTACGAACCCTCGTGTAGGCGATCAACCTCATTGCCGGATAGAACCGGTGGCTGGCCGCACCAGATGCCTCCAGGAGATTGTTCACGGTGGCCACGTCTGGTGGTCGGACCTCTTGCTTCTCTGGGCTCGGCGGGTCAACAACCAGAGCGGGATTTCGAAAGATCAGCTCCATCTTGACTGCGGATTTGAGGGCGGCGGACAGGATACGGTGGGCGTACTGAACACCGTTGGCGGTCATGCCATTCTCTGCCCATCCCGCCTCCAACGCCTTGATATCCGAAGGTGTCACGCAGGCCAGCTTGACGTGGCCCAGGTGAGGTTTGATGTGCTTCCGGCAGATGTCGCGGTATCGCTCTGTAGTTCGCTGACGCCGGTTCGGGGCGACGTGCTCGCCGATCCATCGGTCAAGCCACTGTGAGACGGTGAGCTTGCCGGTATTGATCGGTGTCCTCTGTCCAGCGATGCTAGCAACTCGCGCATGTGGCGCTCGGAGTCAGATTTTCGACCTTTCACGTTGACGATCTTGCTCAAACGCTTCCCTTGGGCGTCTCGGCCCAGGAAGATGTTCAACTCCCAGGAATTCTTGCTTCTTTTACGAATGCTACCTTTCATCGTCATGCTCCTCCACTGGGTCCAGGTTCGCTTGGGCATCGCCGTCGTGATCCTCGGACGGGTTTGTAACTATCGCGTCGAACAAGTTCGCCTAGTGTCATTCCTTGGCTTCGCTTTGTTCCAGGTACGTTGGCTCTTCGTTCTTTTTTTCATGTGCCGCCTGCTCCGCAGGAGTCGCGGCTCCGAAAAGTTTGTATGTTATCCGTACCGACATTTCCGATTCCCATATTGAAGTTGTACCGGCAGCCAGACGCTTGAGCGCTTCATAGAACAACGGCTCTGGCCACGACTCACTTCTGGCTCTCTTGCTTAACCCTGTCGCGGCGATTTTGAATATTCCTGCCGAGCCTTCAGGTGTTTGTTCTGTCGCTTCTCTGATGGCCAAAAGGTGATCGATCGAAGTTCCATCCCAACCCTCCTCTGTCACGTCTGCCCGGATGTCGCGCCGACCCGCCACGTCTTCGTTCGGAATTAAGCCGAACCATTGGGCTCGGACGTATGTTCGCATGTCATCTTGCCATCCTTCAAGGGCGAAGAACACGTCCAAGTCGTTAGTCTCGATTTCTTCACCCGTCACGGCCGCCCAACGTTCCCGATTAGCGTACGCCCTCGCCCACGTGGCAAGTGTTGTCACCCTGCTGTCTTCGCCTTCTGGGATCAGAACCTTGAGCCGAGCGATCCAAAGGGCCGTTCGAAAAGTTATCCTCGGCCAGTCAACGTTCTCGATTTGGAATCGGAACGGCGCCGTTGTGCTCTTCGAACCGCTGTCCATCCTAGAGCGCCGCATATCAGTATGTCAGTGATGGCATGGCACGACCAGCAACGTGTTTGACGATATTTGGCGTGAGCCACTGAACCATGCGACTCCGCCGCGGGGAACGAGTCTACGGTCCCGTCAGGTGTCAGCAATCTCTTGGCTACATGGCACTTCTCGAGTCTCTATCACATCAGGATCGTGCGAACGGACGATCAACACAGAGCGCCAATGAGGACGCCCGAGCTTCACCGTGAAACCTGCCGGTGGCAACGGAGCTCGAACTTGACGACGGCCGAAGGCGGAACGACTGACCTGGAAGCCAAACATTCACCCTCACGAACCACGGCGCCTGCGACACCGTGGGCCACTCGACCGAGGGCCGATGGACAATCGACGAAGGGGGCAGTGTCTATGGGAAGTAGGGACGAGTCCGCAGGTTTGCTTTTGGCATCATATACTTCGTACGATGTGATGCTTGTCTTTTTTCTGTCAAAGACCGTAGCAGTTGAGAAGTGTGGGGATGAACGTCTTTTGCCGGGGATGCGGAGAACAGAACTCCGCTGAGGCGCGATATTGCAGCACATGTAGGTCTCGCCTGTCCGAAGGCAGAACCGTAACAGAAGATTCGGCGCAGGCGCATCGAACCAGGCGCGTCTTGTTTATTCGGCGGAAGCGGCTTATGATCTGGAGCGCCGTCGCCGTCATCGTTCTGGGCCTTGGCGTTTGGATCGGCGTGGCCAACTTCGGCACGGCACGATTTCTGCCGGGCCCGTCTTCTGACATCAGCGCCGCGCCTGTTGACGGCGATTGGCCCATGGTTCAACGAGATCCAGGGCATGCCGCGTCCACTAGCGGCGACAGCGCCGAGCTCACCGGCCAAACGAAGTGGCTCTTCGAGATCGACTCTCCCATCTTCACCTCACCGGCTGTAACCGGCGATCGCGTGTACCTGAGCACGGGCGACAGCAGAATTCTGGCGCTTGACGCCAGATCCGGTGACCTACTCTGGGAACATGAGGTCAGCGGCCCCGTGAACTCGTCGCCCGCGGTGGCTGGCGACTTCGTGTACGTCGGGTTGAGAGAGGGCACGGTTCTGTCGTTGGATAAAGACACCGGCGACGTGCAGTGGGATTTCAGGACCGGTGACGCGATCTACTCATCGCCTTCCGTGCATCAGGGAGTGCTGTACATCGGATCGAGAGACGGCAAAGTGTACGCATTGGACGCCGTGACCGGCGATGAGCGCTGGAGCTATCTGACCGGAGGACGCATTACCTCCAATCCCGCCGTGAACCAAGAAGTGACAGCAGTCATCGCACAGGACTGGTACCTCTATTTGGTCGACCACAGGACAGGCCGGCTTCGTCTTGATTTTCCAACCTCGTCCGTCAACGGCTCGCCTTCGTTCCACGACAATTTGTTATTCATATCTGACGAGCGCGGCGTCGTCAGGGCAATCGATTGGCGGCAAAGCGAGAAGCCGTTCGAGAAGTTCGCCCGTCGGGTGAGGACTCAGTTGTTCGCGTTCGGCCTGACGGATTCGATTCCGCCGCTGAAGGGGTCGGTCTGGGGTTTTCGGGAGTTCGGCGAGACTTTCATCGGAACTCCGGCGGTGGCAAACGACACCGTGTACATCGGCTCAAATTCGGGGACCTTGTTCGCGATCGAGGAACTCACCGGCGAATCTCGTTGGCAGATCAATGTGGGAGCCCCCATTAGCACGTCTCCTTCGGTAATAGGCGATTCCGTGTTGTTCGGAGACAAAAGCGGCGTCCTGCACTCGGTCGACGCCATCACGGGCGACCCGCAATGGCAATTTACCGCCGATGCGCAGATCTCTTCCACCCCTGTTTTCGCGAACGGGACGCTGTATCTCGCGTCCCGAGCAGGGTCCCTCTACGCAATCGAGTAGACTCGCACAGCACGACGTCGGAAGCGCCCGCGGCCGGCTCCCACGAGCCCAAGAGCGCCCGTACGGCATCGATCAACCCGGTCGTTGGGCTGAGGGGAACTCAAAGATCGCAGCCAGCGGCCACGCCAGAGCATTCGTAATGGACCGATTCGCAGAGTCGCTATGGGCTCGAGATCGCGATGTGCTGATCGGCCGGCACGTTGTTCCTGATTTCGACGTGGCCGTTCACCCACTCCACCAGAACCTCGTCGATTGTCGTAGCGTCGCCGACGCCGAAGTGGGCTATCGTCCCAGGTTCTTGAGCCAGGTAGTTTGTAGAGGCGTGGAGCTCGCGCATCTGAATCACGCCGCCGACCGTGACGTAAACGCGCGATCCGATGCCGTCACGGTGAAGCGGAGCGGCGCCCTCCAGCGTCACTTTGAGCCAGTGGTTTCCGGTTGACGTGTCGTTGCGAAGGAGCACGGGCTCGCCCGGATTTCGGATGAACACGCTGCCGTCGAACACATAGTCGCTGTTGTTGGTGATGAATATATCGAGATCGCCGTCGTTGTCGTAATCGAACAGGATCACGCCCCTGCCCTGGCCCCGGTGGGCGGCGCCGGCCGTTGAGGCGACCTCGTCGAAGACTCCGTCTCCACGGTTGTCGAACAAAACGGCAGGCTGGTCGTTAAATTCCGCGGGGTCGCCGTCGCGCTCATCCTGTATCCAGCCGTTTACGTGGTACAGATCCAGGTCCCCGTCGTTGTCGAGGTCGCCGAAGCTGGCGCCCCATCCCCAGCCGCCTTCGCGTACGCCAGCGTCCTCGGTAACGTCGGCGAACTCCATGTTTGCGTCATTGCGATACAGGCGGTTGCCGGTGCCTCCGTGACCTGCCTTTTCCGGGCTGGTTTGGCCGAAGATGCTGGACACGAACCAGTCCAAGTCGCCGTCGTTGTCGTAGTCACCCAGCGCTGCGCCCATGCCGTTCTCATCGGTGAAGGTGTCGGAGGCGCCGGGGACGAGCTCGAACATGCCGCCGCCGACATTCCGATAGGTGCGAGACATCCCAAAGTCAGCGACGACGGCCAAATCGGTCAAGCCGTCTCCGTCCAGATCGGCGAACCGCGGAGCAAACACCCACAGGTCTACCGCCCGTATTTTACGGAACTCGGAGAGCTCAAGCCGACCCTGACCTTTGTTGCGGTACATGAACAAAGGAGTCATGCCGTCAGAGCCCATGACGGAATCGGGGCCCAGTCGCGGCTCGTTGGGGTTTCCGGATGTCCCGTAGAGTGCGTTCAGGTCCGATGACGGGTTGGAGTAGGCGTCGTATGCCTTGGTCCGCTCGGAGTTCCACTCACCGATCACGAGCTCAAGCAAGCCATCGTTGTCAGCGTCGCCCCAGCTCGGACTCGTGGCGAACGATTCCGGTTCGGTCAGCGTCGTGGAATCAACGGCGAATCTGCCGCCTCCGCCGTTGATCAGCAGGAAATGGGGCGCATTTTGGCTGGTGACGACGATGTCGATGTCACCGTCGTTGTCGAAGTCGGCCGCTCCTGCTGCCGCGCCCAAGTGTGGCGGCAGGACAGCCCCTCTTGTCGCCGATTCCTCGGCAAACGTGCCGTCGCCCTGGTTCATGTAAAGGGCAATCGGGGACTCGCCGCCCAATACGAAAAGATCGACCCAACCGTCGCCGTCAAAATCCTCGGCCACGGCGCCGCCGAACATGTCCGACGGCTCGGGCTTGTCCGGGATTACGTCCTGGACCATGTGCAGATCCGTGACGCCCGCCTGAATCGTCACGTCGGTGAATCGCATCGCCGTTGCGCGTGCGCCGGCACTCGATACAGGTTCGAGGCCGGAACTCGCAGACGCGGCTCGAGCCGACTGGGCTGACGCAGCGATGTTCGATTGGTCCGCATTCCGGTACTCCGCCCGTATCCCGAAATCGACGTCGCCGCCGAACGAGACGAATAACAGCACAACCAGCCCGCCGATTGCACCCAAGCCCCAAGTGCTCGCGCCGTACGCGGCGACAGCCCTGTTGGGCATAACTTTGGTCAAGCCCCAGAACGTGATCGGCCCACCCGCGGCGGCGGTAAACAGCAATGTGGCCGCCGGAGCCGTACCCATGCCCGCGAGCAACAGCACCGCCACGAGCGGAATCTCGAACAGCAACGGCACGTTGATCGCGATGCCGAGGGTTGCCGCGATAGCAATTCCGAGAACGTCGTCGCCGAGCCATCTGTTGACAGCGTCGGGGCTGATCCATTGGATCGCAAGTCCGCTGGCGAATCCAGCGAGGATCATCACCGGCGCCAAGCGCACCACGTGACCGGCAGTAATCTTCGCCCAATCGATGAAAGCCCCTCCCAGAGCCTCTCCCCAACCGGCTTGGTCGGGAAACAAAGAATTGGTGTCGACCTGAGGCATGTCGAGCGCGTCGTCTTCATTCCGTACGAGCTTCGCGACCAATGGACCGATCAGCAGGGCGCCGATCAAGCTCAATCCGATGCGTGTGCCGCCTATCAACGGCACGAACACCAACGTGGCCATGATGACGGCCGGTAAATTCAGCGTCGACGACCCTTGAGTAATGGCGAGGATTGTCTCGACCCCTGAGCCCCGTCTGCGGAACGCTGAAGCCACGGGAACGATACATGCTGAGCACAATGTCATCGCAGGGCCTACAAGGAGCCCTTTCAGCGATCCTTTGATCCCGGTGGACGTGAGGTTCCAATCGCTGGTTCTCGGGAACAGAAACGCTTCAGTGAGACCCGCAACCAGGAACGCGAAGGTCATGCCCACTGTCACCAAGTCTAGGTAGGTCATCGAGAAATCCCACCATCGAGACAGAAGGGAGGACTCCGGCGAAGATTCGATGCAAAAACCTTGGAAACATTCAGCGACAGGGGATGTTGCGACCGCTAGATCGGCGCGAACCGTATCCAGCTTCGGCACGCGGTTGAACCATAGGAAGAGCGCCAGCAGTATCGCCAGCAGTATCAAGCCGACGATGCGCCGTTTCTTCGCGTCAGTGTTGTAGATGGAGTTCAAATAGCCACCGTTGGGCGTCTGTGGCACATGTTGCATTTCGCTCCGGGGTTTCGAGCGGTGGGGGTCTGACTCGGGCCGTCACCGATATTCTGCCTCGATGGAACGGAGGCAAGATCAAAGATATGCGGCACTCGAAATCCGAAGCATTCCGGATCCATTGCCAACTTCGGAGGCTAGTCGCTCGTCGGAACGAATGTTGGGGCGGCACGGGCGGGGGCGTGAACTCGATGACATGCCCGCACTTGTTCAATCCCCACGCCAGAGGCTGAAACGCCGCATAGAGGCACAAATAGATCGTCAACAACAGAGGGGGTGCGGCGAGCCTAAACGATCGCCACACCCCCTGCCGTTTTCATCACCGGATTGTTAAGGCGTTGGCGCCTTAGTCCCTGAAGCCGGTTTCGTCTTCTCTTAGGTCTTGGTCAACCCAGACGTACGCCCACCTGGAGGAGTAGTCCACGAATGCGAGGACGCGCTCTCCGTTGTGATTTTTCAGCCAAGGCTGCCAGTAGTCGCCACCCAGGCCCGCGGGAGTCTGGACGGACGGGGCCAACTCAAGGAACTTGCTGGACGCCGCTTTGATCAGGCGCGCCTGTTCTTCTGAGTCGGTGGCCGTGAGAACGTCCTCCCACATCTGGTTGTACTCGGGGTCGTTCAGGTTCGACCGGTTCCACTGGTGGCCTACCCTGAAGTCGTTCAAAGCGTTCGGGCGACCCGTAACGTTGTTCGCGAAGAAGTCGAACTGCTTCTCGAACAATCGGCTCTGCAGAACCGGACCGTCGACGGGTTCCATGGTTACCTTGACTCCGATGTCGTCCCAGAATCCAATCGAAATCTCGGCCGCTTCGATCTGCATCTGGTTGGTGTTTGAGATCAGCAGGTCGATCTCAAATCGCGTGCCGTCGCCGTCTCTGGTCAGGCCAGCTTCGTTGAGCAGCGCTTCCGCTCCGTCTGGATTGTACACGTGGTAGTCCTGCACCGATTGAGGCTGCATGCTCAGGTCTTCGTAGTGGAGCGGCCATTCGGGTTGCAGTGGGAAAGCGAGGAGGACGGAATCGCCCTCGAACAGTGCCCTCGTGTAGACGTCGCGGTCGATGGCCATGTTCATGGCCGTTCGGACTTTGATGTCGTCAAACGGAGGCTTGTTCATCGGCATGAAGTAACCGAAGGAGTCTTCCATCGCCAGGGCGCGACCCAACTCAGGGTTGGTGCTTTCCAAGGTCGGCCTGTCTGACGCGCGAACCCGCATCAGATGGTCAATCTGTCCCGTCCGGAGAGCAGCCAGTCGGGTGGCTTCCTGAGGGATGATGACCTGTGTGACGCCGTCCAGGAATGGAATCTGATATTCCGTTCCGTCGAACGTATATTTTCCCCAATAGTCGGGGTTCCTCTCATGTTCGATGGTGCTGCCGGCCGTGTAGGCCTTGATCATCCAAGGGCCAGTGCCGGAGTGGTTCAACGGATCTTCGACACCGAGCTCAAGCGTCTCAGGAGCGTCCGCGATGAGGTATGGTCCCCACGCAAACTCGTAGCCCCAGAAAGAGATTGGCTTGTTGGTGTGGTAAGTGAGCGTATCGTTGACGCCGTCGCCGTCGGTGTCGTCACCGGACACGCTGTCGACGAAGTCATGTCGGGGCCAGCGGCATTCGATGACCCGTTGAGCATCGGCAACCAGCTCATCGACGTTTACAGCGCGACCGAAGGTCGGGTTCTTGTTCTGCCACTTGATGCCTTCGCGCAGATGGAAGCTATATGTCAGAGGATCGGGCACTTCCCAGCGGTCCGCCAGGGCGCCCGTGGCGAGTTTATCGGTTCCAATGCCGAGCCTCGGCTGGAACGTGGTCAAACCTGAGCCTGATGGGCCGAGATCGTAGTCCCCGATCAGGAAGTTTTCGACTGAGAAACTAAGTTGTGTTTGCCCTTTGAACTCGCACATGTTCCAGTTGCCGCCCGGGTCGCTTCCGAGCGCTACCCTCAGCGTCCCGCCATAGGTTGGGCCGGAAGTCGTTTCGACGACTTTCGCAGAGGTCTGTAGTTGTACCGGAGAAGTCGATACTCCGGAAACCGCGGGTGCAGCCGTCGGCTGCGCTTGCGCGGCCGGCGCTGCTGGCGCTGCTGGCGCGGGCGCTGACGGGGCTGGCGCGGGCGCAGGTGCAGGAGCCGGAGCCGGAGCCGCAGGCGCGGGCGCAGGAGCCGCGGGCGCAGGGGCAGGAGCTGCAGGCGCTGGAGCGGGGGCGGGCGTGTCGTCTGCATCGTCGTCCGACGAACAGCCTGCCAGAACCAACGCAGCGATCGTCGCGACGATCGCCAAGCCGATCCAAGACCTTAACTTACCGTTGTACTTGTACAAGTTTTCCTCCCTAGGTGAGATCTTTAAACGGCGCCCTCGGTTGGGCCACCGTTATTCACTATTGTTGGACTGTTGAACTCAAATCCGGCCGTGTGCGCCTTTGGCATTTCTGCGCATCGGCATTTTGCCTCACGGCGATTCGGTGGAAGACGAGCTCAGTGTACCGCCCCTTTCTGCTCGTCACTTCTGTTGCCCTTCGTTGCCGTCCGGATTCCTTCGGTTTAGTCGATAGAATATGCCCTCTTTGTTGGCCTGACCGGATCGTTGGCGGTCGGTGATTCTGCTGAGGGCATCTTGCAGCGGGTTGCACGGATTATTCGAAACGCTTACCGGTCGTCTCTTCGCAGATTGTCGCCGGACGATATCCACGTTCGAGAAGCGTCCGCTGTGCAATCGCGTTCTAGAACCGTCCCGCCGATCTTCCTCTCAATTTCGGGTCCAACAGGTCTCTTAGCGCGTCCCCGAACATATTGCTGCTGTAAACGACGATGCTCAGGACAAGTCCTGGCCACACCGACAGCATGGGCGATGAGAAAAGGTGATTCATTCCGGCTCCGCTGAGCATGCCGCCCCAACTGGGTTGTGGCGGCGGTACGCCGAGGCCGAGGAAGCTAAGACCGGCTTCCGCCAACATCATGCCCGGCATACGGGTCGTGACCAACACCAAAAGAAATGGCGCAACGTTGGGAAGCATATGCCGTAGCAATATTCGCAACGTCGACGCGCCGTTGGCTTGGGCTGCTTCGATGTACGCGTTTTGCCTGATGCCGATGACGGCGCCTCTCACGGATCTTGAGCCGCCGAGACCGTACGACAATCCCAGGATAAACACGATATTCCAAAGGCCAGGCCCCACGACGGCCACCAAAAGAATGAGCAGGATAAGGTCCGGGAACACAAGCCACGCGTCGATGAACCGTTGGATCGTGAGGTCGAATTTGCCGCCGAAGTATCCGGAAGGCAGGCCGATGGAAACGGAGATCACCAAGGACACCGCGCTGCCTACCACCCCAACGATCATGGAAATGCGTGCGCCGTATATGATGCGACTGAATATGTCGCGTCCCAGATTGTCGGTGCCCAGGAAATGTTCAAATGACGGCCCCGCCAAAAAGTCCTGCCGGGACATTTCGTTAAATCCGAAAGGAGCAAGCACATTGGCGAAGATGCCGGTGACGAAGAAAATCAGCACGATAACCGCTGACGCCGTGCCCAGCGGTTTCGTCTTGACCATTCTGCTCAAGAAGTCTACTGTCGGGTTCTTTCGTCGAAGCGACCGCGTGGTCTGCCTCGGCGCTTCGATGGGCGCCTCAGGGACTCTGGCTTCCTTTTCTTCCATCGGTTCCCTTCTACCTGTAGCGAATCCTTGGGTCTAGCAAGGCGTAACTCAGGTCCGTTAGCAGAATAATGATGAGCACGAAGACGCTGAACACCAGCGTCACTCCGACGATCAATGGATAATCCCTGATGAAGGCAGCCTCAACTGCCAATCGCCCCATGCCCGGCAGGCCGAATATCTGCTCGATTATTACTGATCCACCGACCACAACAGGGACGTTCAACCCGATGACTGTGATCACTGGGATAAGCGCGTTCTTGAGCGCGTGTCGAATCACGACAATCCGTTCGTTTAGCCCTTTTGAATACGCGGTTCTGATGTAATCTTCTCTCACGACCTCCAGCATCATTGTTCGAGTCAATCTCATATTGACTCCGTTGATAGCCATCCCCAGGATGGCCGCTGGAAGAATGTACATTTTCAGATTGCCAATCGGGTCGTCCCAAAGAGAGATGTTGATTATCGGAGGCGACCACCCCCACCATACCGAAGGGAAAACGACGACCATGATCCCCACCCAGAATGATGGAACGCTGATTAACAATATGGCTACGCTGCGGGCGATATAGTCGCCCACCGTATCCTGTCGGATCGCGGAATATATGGCGATCGGAAACGAAATCAACAACGCGATAATAATGGCCAATATTCCCACTTCGGCTGTCACGGGCAATCTCTGGAAGATGTGATCTCTCACTTCGCCGCCGATGAATATCGACTCCCCAAGATCGCCATGGAGCAGCAGGTCTCGCCACCATCGCAAATACTGAACGTGAATCGGAGCATCCAATCCGAGCGACGCCTCGAGCTGCGCACGCAACTCCTCCCGGTTTTCTTTCCCCGAGAGGTCCATCTGCCCGACCAGTACGTCGATTGCATCGCCGGGGATAAGCCGGATGGCTACGGTCGTCAATGCAACGACGAGCAACAGCGTGGGGATGGCTAACAACAGCCTCCGAACGATGTAGGTCCTCATAATCCGAAGTTACCCTCAGTGATCAACTCTAATCCCTTTAGCTTCAAGCTGAGGGATCACTACGTCTACGGTGTTGTCGTCCAATGGAGCGCCCCAAAGCGTAATCTTGGTTCCTTCGCCGAACGTGGAATCCAAGAAAGGCGAAAGGTCGGTGATGTCGTTTTGCGAGAGTTCGACCAAAGTGAGATCGGGCAACAACGCCAGAGGAGACACGTCGACTATGTTGTTGCTAGTGAGATTGACAAAGGACAACTCGGTCATATTCGCTATGACCGATATATCGGCGATATGGTTTTTCTGTAGATTGAGTTCGGTCAATTTGGTCATCGAAGCAAGTGCGGAGATATCGACAATCTCGTTATCCTGCGCCCAGAAAAAGGTTACGTTGGTCAGTCCGGCGACCGACGATATATCGACCAAATCGTTCTGAGTGAGGTTGAGTTTGGTAAGAGTCGTTAGTCCGGCAATGGGAGCGATGTCGCTTACCTTGTTCTGAGTGATGTCCAGATCTGTCAGATTGACCAGACGCTCCAAACCGGTGAGGTCCTCGACAAACAAATCCAGGGCCAAGCTAAACTCGGTCAATTGTCCTAGGGATTCGACGAGTATCCGTCCATCGGGCTGTTTCAAATTCAGCCGAATCTTCTCTTCGACGTATTCATCAGGGAAGATGGAGCCAGACGATCCCGATCCTTCGCCCGTAGAGTCACCCGTAGAGTCACTTGAGCCGCCACAAGCAATGAGGGCGAGTGTCAACAACGTGACACCGATCACAAGCAATCGTAATCTAACCACCGTGTTCCTCCTAAGTTTCGAAAACCAACCTCCGCCCGTCGACCCAGCCACTTCCGAATAGCTTTCGGCTGATCGCCAACTCAGACACGGTATGGCTCAGATTAGCAGCAGACTATACGACGGCTGCCACATGCTGCCAACCGAAGAACGTGCCACGAATAACCGTTCTTTCCGCTTCTGAGCGAACACGATTTTCGAATACGATTTCCCGTCAGATGGTTCAGAGAGGTTCTCGGGCAAGGGAGGCGGACGAGCTTCCTGTTACGCTTACATCGGCCACACGGAGCGGGAGATTCCTGCGGACACTGAGGTACTGTACCAGTCTGCGAGGACCGGATGCAAGCATTGCGACCGCCTGATTTTAATAGTGCAATCGCACCAAATTAAATGTCGGGAAACTGCTTCAGGAACGTAAATTGCTGAATTGTTGCAGACCGCATTGCACGATCGGTCCTTGATAGCAATGGCCCAGTTTAATTGATGGCTCACTTCCGTATGCCTGATATTCTGGGTATATTCAGTTCCATTCCCGAAACAGCTTTCATGAGTTAAATAGTCGCAAACATCAATCATTTGGCCCCATTAATCGGCCGTCACTCCGTGATTCGATTGCTTAAGTACAACGACGACAATGGTTCGTTGGATTTCTCGGCGCCCCATGTCGGTTGCGATTCCGGTATTTCATTCCGGATAAGAAGCGCAGCGGCGCCGAGCCAGAGCCTTAATTCGCATCATGACACCTCATCTGTTTCGGTAGTCGTCGTCGAGAGGAAGATTAGATGGCACTGTCACAGGTCCAGCTCGAACACCGATTCTCGATTTCAGAGAACGCCGATCGCTTCTTGACCGCCGCGAACATTGCTCGTAGACTGCGAGAATCGACCTCGCTCAGGCGTATTCCGCCGTGCCCACCGCCGGGCGATGCCAACGCCGTTCTTCATAGGAGAAAGAAATATGGTGTCTGATCCGAACAACAAGTCGATAAGCCTGGCTGAAGCCGCCAGACTGGTGGAAGACGGGTCAACGATCTGTCTCGCTGGCAGAACAGGGAGGGCCAACCACCCGATGGCCTTCGCGTACGAACTCGCCCGGCAGAAGGTCAAGAACCTAACCGTAATCGCCGTGAACAACGGCCTGAGCATCGACCTCCTCTGCGGTGCCGGTTGCGTGAGCCGGGTCGAGTCGTCATGCGTCGGCCTCGAGGAATTCGGCCTGGCATCGAACTTCCGGCTCGGAGTCGAATCCGGCGAAATCGAGGTTCGAGAATATCCCGAGGATCTGATTACTCCAAGATTCTACGCGGCGTCTCATGGCATGCCGTTCTATCCTGTCCAAGGCCTGTTTGGCACTGACATACTCAGGGTCAACGAAGACATCGTCGAGGGCAGCAGCCCGATCAGCGGCAAACCGTTTAGCGCCCTGCCACCGGCAAAACCCGACTGGGTGGTGATGCACGCCGCCGTAGGCGACACTCGAGGCAACGCGGTGTTCTTTCTGGGGTCCGGCTACTCTTCGCTGGGCGAGCTGGAGGCAACGAGAACGACTAGGAACAACATCATTACGGTCGAACGGATCGTGCCTCATGAGCAGATTTCAAAGTACATACCCACGCAGTTCCAGAGAAGCTACCTGCCGACGATTCCGGAGTTTCGGACGAGGGCGATCGTCGAGGCCCCATACGGCACGCACCCGAGTTCCTCAACCGGCGTGACTGAAGCTGACAACGAGTTCATCGGCATGTACGCCAAGGCCGGGCGGGCGAGACTGAAAGGCGACCCCGGAGCTTGGAACGACTTCACGGACAAGTACGTGTACGGCTGCGAGACACATGAAGATTACTTGAACCTGGTAGGCGTCGGCACACTGGCGAGCCTGAGGGACGTAGGAGGCGCTCTGGTATGAGTGAATTAGTGCCAACCAAATGGGAGATCATGGCGTCGATCATCTCTCACGAGCTCAAAGACGGCGACGTGATGTTTCTCGGCATGTCGACCGGAGAGATCACGACAATCTTGCACACGTACGTTCCCGGGGTCGGTTTGGCTTTGGCTCGGCGATCACACGCTCCCAACTGCTACATCACATCAACGGATTCGCTTCTCATGGAAGGGATCCTGGGCGACAACATGCGGGTCATTTCGGCGGCGAACATCTATCTCGGCGAGATTGACATCGGCCTGTCCTCGTGCGCCCAAGTCGATAAGTGGGGCAACCAGAACATCGTGTCGATCGGCGACTACGACAATCCAAGCGTCCGGCTGGTCGGCCCGATACTTCAGCCAACTCACCTCGCATACATGCGGCGAGAGATCATCGCGGTCGATCACGAGGCCAGGAATTTCGTGGACAAGGTCGACTTCATATCAGGCGTCGGGCACCAGGATCTGGGGGACGTGTCGCGCGAGGCCCTCGGCCTCCCAGGCACCGGACCTTGCATGATAATGACGGACCTTTGCATCTTCGACTTCCCGCCCGAGACGAAACAGGCGACCCTGAAGTGGATCTACCCCGGCGTTACCGTGGACAAGGTCAGGGCGAACACCGGGTTCGTTCATGATTACATCCCAGAAAACGTCAACCCAGCGCCGTTGCCGACACAGGAAGAGATACGTCTCATAAGGGAAGAGTTCGACCCCGGCGCCCAACTCCTGCCGCGCTGATCGAACGAGACGAGCGTCAGTGCTGCCCGCGGAGAACATCGACCCGGTTGTGACTGGTTTTCGCAGCCGGGTCGTTTGATTGTTGCTTAGGGGCGATCGGGAGCGCTGCCGATCCAACGCGTGTTGTAGTCCCGCAGGTATTCGCGATGCTCCTGGTCGTCCGGGTAGGCCTCGCCGTCCGGGTATGGGTAGCTTGACATGCCGTGGAACGGGAGCGGCGCCACGGTGTTGCCGTGTGCGGTGTCGCGCCACCCGTCCTTGACGTAGCCGTCGACGTACAACAGGAAGTCCCGGGTCCACCCTTCTGGCAACGCGGCGACACTATCCGCCGGGAAGGTCAAGTCGATCTCCTCGCCGTGGTGCACGATAACGAATTGGTCGTCGAGCTCGTGCAGCAGCGAGGTGACTTCGCCGTACCGGGTGTAGTACCCGGCGTGGTCGGCGAACGGCGCGGTGTCGACGGGCTGGTCGTGCAGGAATACCGGAGGGTTCTTGCCGTCGGGCAGCGACAGCTTGGGGTATCCTCGCCAATCGAGCGCCGCACGACTTGGGGCCAAGGTCGTGATCTTGACCGGAGCATCGCCGGCGCCGGCGCTGACCCTGATTCGGTCCCAATAGATCTCCATGTTGGTCGTAATTCGGACTCGATAGTCATCGGACAGGAACACGCCGGTCAGATCGACGGTCATCGTTTTCGGAAGACCCGAGGGGAAGCCAAAATCTTCGATGACGGTCACCCATCCAGTTTCGTCGCTCCAGACCTCGAGCTTCGGCGCCTGCAACGGCACCCCGTCGTCCAGGGCTTGCCGGACGCTCTGCGAGTTCCAGTACTCGATCCAACCATCCATGAGCAGCAGAACTCGATCGGATCCGGACAGATCACCGAGGTCGAGGACGATAGAGTGCGTCGCGCTGATTCCTTGGTACGGAAGCAGCGGAAATGTCGGATAGTTCCGATCGAGATCGCTGACCGCAGCGAGGATGTCGCGCCCGTCACCGTCTGTTGCGAAAATCGGCGGCCTGGCATCTGCCGTGACGTGAACCTTGAACTCGGGGAACGGCGGTCCCATCTTCAGCACCTCGTTAGGGTAGATCTCCGTGCCCGACGGATGGTCCACCACCAGCAATCGGACTTCATCGAGATAGCTGACTTCTTCGAGCTGCTCGGTGATCTTGATCGAGTACTGCCCGCCCTTCTCCAGCAATAGGCTGCCGTCGATCCTGACGTACTCGTCGGAGTCGGGCTGGTAATAGGTGTCCGGTCCGACCAGAATGCCGATGAAGCCGGCGCCCAGGAAGTCGGTGATGAACGTGTAGCGTTCCCCGTCCCACGTATACAGGAGCGGACAGGACGACTTTCTGCCCTGCTCGATGACGGTCAGATCGCGATTGACCGAAAATTCGCTCGGGCGCTGACGGAGTCCGCTGGGCCACAGGACGTGAACCATTCCGATCTGCTGTTCGTCGCCCAATCCGAATAAGAGCTCGGAGCTGTTCTGCGATAGGTATCCGGATCCGCCGCGAACCTCCCTCTTCTGCCAGAGCTGTCCTGCTTTGATCTCGATTTTGCTTCCGAGGCCCATGCGGTTGCTGCCGTCGCCCACGGTCGTCAACTTGAGCCAGGCGTTCTGGTTGCCGCCGTCGTTTTGTATCAACACCGGTCGGGCGCCGTTGTTCACCACGAAGATGTCTGTGTCTCCGTCGTTGTCGTAGTCGCCTAGCGCCATGCCCCGTCCGCGATCGATCGCCACTTCATGCAAACCCGTTTCGGTCTCAACGTCCGAGAACGTTCCATCTCCTCGATTCGGGAACAAGACGATCGCGCCGTTGGACTCGCCGTATAACAGCGATACATCGAGTGCGCCGTCGTTGTTGTAGTCGATAAAGGACGCTCCCCACGCCGGAACGTCGTCGCGCCGATCGGCCAGCGCGCGAAACGACTGGTCGGTTGCGAACGTGCCGTCGCCCTGATTGACGATGAGCGATGTGCCGTTCGTCAAACCGGAGTTGACCAGCAGGTCAATGAAACTGTCGCCGTTGTAATCGCCGGCCGCGACGCCTCGCGAGGCCACAACGCCGGCCAATCCGGATTCACCGGTGACGTCGGAGAAACTGCCGTCCCGATTGTTGCTGTACAAGATTCCCGGCTGGCCGTCGTTGCCCAGATAAAAATCGACATCGTTGTCGCCGTCGTAATCGAAGAACACTGCGCCGACGCTCGGAGCGGCGCCGTCCAAGTTGGCGTCCACCGTCACGTCCGAGAATGTGCCGTCTTGGTTGTTGAGGTAGAGAACGTTGTGCTGGCCCGGCACGTCGTGCGGGAATTGAATCGCTTCTCCATCGGCTATCGCATCGAGATCGACGTAGTTGGCCACGAAAAGATCGAGATGGCCGTCGTGATCGATATCGACGAACGTGGTGCCTAGACCGAATCCGGTGTCGCCGACCCTCGCTTGAGCCGTCACGTCCGTGAAGGTCCCGTCGCCTTCGTTGCGGAAGAGCACGTTCGGACCTGCGTTCGTGACATACAGGTCGGGGTCGTCGTCGTTGTCGAAATCGCCGAATGTCACGCCCATCCCCTGCCCCGTGTGACCGACGCCTCCCTGGTCCGTCACGTCTTCGAATGTGCCGTCTCCGGCGTTGCGGAACAGGACGTTTGCGGACTCCGTGTCAGTCGGTCCGGCGTTCGCGATGTAGAGGTCGAGATTGCCGTCGCCGTCGTAGTCCAGGAACGCGGCACCTGAGCCGAAAAAGGACGTCACCTGCTCGCGCAGGAGTTCCCGGTACAGCGTCACCGGCTGGCTCCGCCATATGTCCGGGTCGGTCGATCCGCCGTGCGCGAAGCGTATTCCCAAGCCTTGAGTCACGTCCGTGAACCGAACGGCCGTGGCTTCGGGCGAGACGATCGCATCGTCGGGGCCGTCAGGGTCTTCGACCGCCCGGGCGTACCTACCTTCGTCGAGATAGGGTCGCGTGCCCAGGTCATCGGCCTGTCTACGAATGACGAATTGGTTGTACGCGAGCATCTCGTTCAGCCCGCCCGTCTCGTCGCCTTCCTGGAGCAGGATGAGCCCCAGCGTGTAGTGCGCTGCGGCCATCGCTCCGTCGACCAGGATCGCCTTTTCGAGCCGTTCGCGGGCCTCCGACATCCGGCCGGCATCGAAGTAAAGCTTGCCGAGGAAATAGTTGGTGAAAGGATCGTTGGGGTCCGACAGCAGGGCCTCGTTGAATCTTTCGATCGCGTCCGCCTCTTGGTCTTCAAGCAGATCCAGCCGGCCCAAGAGATAGCTCGATTGAACGCCGTCGGGGACGAGCTTCACGGCTGCCAGCAGGGCTTCACGCGCTCTCTCATCCGATCCGCTGTGAAAGAACGCTATGCCCAGATTGAGTTGACCGTGATAATAATCCGGGTCGAGTCCTGTCGCCTGCCGGAACTGATCGGCCGCTTCGGTGGGTCGGCCTGATTCAAGTAGCTCGATGCCCCGAGCATTGTGAATGCGAGCCTGGGCTACCCCATTCGATTCTCCGCTGCCGACAAAGATGAAATAGCCGCCGACCGCGACGGCGGCGGCCGCAACGATGGCAGCCAGCAACAGCTCACGGCGTGACACTTCGGTCATCGAAGCGGTCCCTTCACGGTCGATCCTTGGAGATGGTCAGCACCTGATTGACGCTGACGGCACTCAACATCTGCAAATGACCGTCAGGCCAACGGACCTCGACTGAATCGACGATGTCGTGGTCGCCAAGCCCGAAGTGGACTCGTACATCGTTCATCGAAAGGTAGCTGGAACCGGCCACGACCGTCTGCCTCTGGCTCGTGGCGCCCGCGCCTATGGTTACAGTTGCGCCTATGGCCTGTCTGTTGCCAGAAAAGCCGTTCAAATCGAGGGTCAGCCAGTTGCGGGCGTTGCCGCCTTGGTTCCGGAGCAGCTTCACGCCATCGCCTCGGGCCAGAATGAGGATGTCCAAATCGCCGTCGTTGTCGTAGTCGGCGAAAGAAGCGCCTCTCCCGACGTCTTTCGTCGCCCACACATCGCCGGCAATGTCGTTCACCAGGACGAAGCCTTCCTCGCCTCGATTGCGGAAGAGGAGGTTTCGCATCGTGTCGAGGGTCGTCGGCGCCTCCGGCGGCTCGAACGTGCTGCCGTTAACCACAATCACGTCCAAGCGCCCATCGTTGTCGAAGTCGATGAAGCCTACTCCCCAACCCACGTAGCTGAGCGATCTCTCGCCCACGTCGGCGGCGATCCGGTCGACGAACCTGATTTCGTCGCCGTTTGATAGCTGGGACATGTTCCGAAACAGAGCGTCGTCTTGCGCAATCCAGTGAGTCACCCAGATGTCTTGGTCGAGATCACCATCGTAGTCTCCGACGGCCACACCCATCGAGCCGCGAGCGTCCGCGGTCCTCGCGTACTCGGCCATGTTCTCGAATGTGCCGTCGCCCCGGTTGATGAAAAGCGCGTCCGGAGAGATGTCGTTGGCGACGTAAAGGTCCGGCAACCCATCAGCATCGAGGTCACAGAAAACGGCCTGCAGGCTACGACCCTCGGCATTCGCAACTCCCGCGACCGAACTCACGTCATCGAACGTCCCGTCGCCGTTGTTGCGGTAGAGCTTGTTGGCCAGCGGTTCGTACGAGAACGGATTCAGGGTGAACGGAATATCGAGGCCGTACTGTTTGTTGAGCAATGTCTCGACCTCAGAATCGCCGATCTCGAAAGCGACATAGTGGGGCACGTAGAGGTCAAGGTCGCCGTCCAAGTCGTAGTCCGCGACCGTCGACCCGGACGGCCAACCGGACTCGATCCGGAGTCCGCTCTGCGTCGTCACGTCCTCGAAGACGCCGTGGCCGCCGTTGCGGAAGAGTTGCTGCCTACCGAAGCCCGTCGCGAACAGGTCGATGTCGCCATCGCCGTCGTGGTCGAACCAGACCGCGCCCATGCCGAGCCCGGCTTGTTTGATTTGCGATCGTGCGGTCACGTCCTCAAACGTGCCGTCGCCGTGATTGCGGAACAGCTTGCCCGTGTTCGCTGGGTTCTCACCGAGTTCGTCGCGCGAGCTGTTCACGATGAAGAGATCGACGAACCCGTCGCCGTCGTAGTCGCCCCACGCGGCGCCGGACCCCATGTCTTCGATGAGGACGGACGTCCTAACATCGTTGAAGTGACTGAAGGCGATGCCTGATTCGGCCGTGACATCGACGAATTCCACGCCCTCGTCTTCGCTCCGAACAACACGCTCCTCGTCCGGGATGAAGCCTGTCGCTTCCTCGACGCCGGACCGGCAAGCCGTGAACGTCCAAGTGGCGGCTAGGAACAGTACGGCGAGCGCCTGAGCAACGACCAAGCCCGAGAGGGGGCGGCTACTCGCTTTCGCCAATGGCAAAGAATCTCCCATCCCACGTTCCTATGAAAATCGTGCCGTCGTGCGCGACCGCCGGTGGCGCCTCGATCGCCTGCTCGACCGGAATATCTCCCAGGCTGAGTTCCCACTTTAACTCACCTTGGGGTGTGAGCGCGTAGAGCGTCCCGTCCCATCCGCCGAAATAAACCGTACCGTCGGAAACCACCGCGGGGGACGATCGGATCCATTGGGTGAGCGGGAACTCCCATTTGACCGCCCCATCCGGGCTGATGGCCATGAAAGGGAAGGCGGCAGTTTGCTGAGGTTGGCTCGACCCCAACGGCGCTGTGCCGGTCGTGCCGACGTATATCGTTCCATCGTGCCCCAGAGCAGGCGATGTGAATACCATCAATCCTTTGCCAACTGGTACGGCCCATTTTTCGACGCCTTCTGGGGTCAGCGCGTACAGCTTTCCGTCCGCCGATCCGAAATACACCGTGTCGTCCAATGCGATCGCGGCCGGTGAGTCTATCCGTCCTCCCGTCTCGAACGACCATTTCAGTGTGCCGTCCGGGTTCAGCGCGTAGAACGTGCCGTCGTTGGAACCGACGTACACCGTACCGTCACGTGCGATCGAGGGCGCGGCCCTGACGTAGTCGTTGGTGGCATAGCTCCAGACCCGAGCACCGTCGAAGGAGACGGCTTGAAGCGACCCGCCGTGGTCGCCGAAGTAAATCGTGCCATCGCGTGCCGTCGCCGGCGAAGACAGGGAAATGCGGTGCGACAGGTCCTCGGGGTCGTACCGCCAAAGTCGCTGGCCGGCCAAGGACACGGATTGGAACGCACCGTCGTACGAACCGAACAGAATCGAGTCACCTTGCAGCAGGGATGTCGTCCGAATTGGCGCGGGCAGTGCTAGGCTCCAGACCTGTTCGCCTCCAGACGTGAAGGCGAACAGGCCGTGCCCGGCAGACTCAAATCGCTCGCCTTCCGCTGATACGTAGACAGTTCCATCTTCTCCGATAGCCGCGCCCGCAAGGATACGATGGCTAAGTTTCTTCTCCCATTTGATCTCGGGAGTTTCGATCGACGGGGCGTTTATGCGGTTGGAATGGAGGCTGTCGTGACCCGACATGCGCCACGCGCCGTCCTCGCGCTGAATCAGACCAACTTTGTCGACGACCGATTCGGAGGTTGGCTTGTCTCCTGAGTCCGAAGAAGATGACCCGCTGCATCCGGCCATGATCGTCGCGAGGACAAGGAGTGCAACAACGATGAGTGGACGCATAGTTGATCGCGCGCGGCAACGTCGAGTGGAGTTGTCGACGGCTGCCCATCTAACCAAGGCTGTCGTAGGCGCCGTCTCGTTCGGCTGGCTCAGATCGACCTGCACCTATTCGATGTTCCCGGCCACCTGATTCACCACATCGACCTCAATGCTCGAGGACGAAAGATCGGTGATCGGGAAGGTTAGGCCGCTGTTGTCGGTGGCGGAGTCCACGATCTTTTGATGGAACTTGCGCATCCTCAGCCTCGCCTCAATCGTGAGAGGTCCATCGGCGTCTTCGGGCACCTCCATCGTATAAGTTACCTTCTCCGAGAAGCCCGGGAAGATCACCCTGAGGTACGTCGTGCCAACCATGTCCCAGAGATTGTGACGGTAGATGACGTTGCCCTCTTCGTCAATGGGGAACGACCTGAAGTAGTGGGCGTTCGGGTCGACGTAGTTGTTCTCGTCGATCCAGCCCGTGTGCGACAGAGTGTTGCCCGAAGCGTCGAGAACCTTCGCCTCGATCCAGGTCTGGATCAAGTCCAACGGTCCGGTCGGAAACTCGTGGCCGGTTTTGTTATTGTCGATGACCACGATGTATTCGAGCGTCTCTCTGGGTTCGACCGTCTCCGGCGCCACAACGTTCGTGCCAATCACGGGCCCCGTTTCCCATTTGTCCTGAATCTCGGGTATCTCGATCTCGCCCTTCAGCCATTGCTCGGTGAGCTCGACCTGCTCGTGGTCTTCAAGCAGCCATGGGATAGCCTGGTTGGCAGCCAACCAGCGATGGCTGCGATGTTGACCGGGATGAGGACCATACGGGTCGCCGTCGCTCACGCCCGAGCTCACTTCCTGTTCGTTCGGAGTCAGGGGCATGTGGCACTCGATGCACACGATCGTCTCGGGATCGTCCGGGCCTTTATTCCACTTGCTCTCTTTCCAATTGTCGTACTGGTTCTGCAGCCTGACCCAGCCGAAGTTGTTGACCTCTTCATCGAGGTACTGCTTGTGGCACGTGCCGCAGAACTCGGGCAGCTTGTAGTGCCCCCGCGAGAGCGATTCTCGGTGAGTTTGCGGGTAAGCGCGGATCAGGAACTGACTGAGTTTACCGAGAAAGCCGTCCTGGTCGTCCAACTCGAACAGGTATCTGGGCGGAGGGGTGACCTGGTAGTTGCCGTTCCCTTTGGCGCCGAGTATGGCAGTGATGCCGTGGCAAACGGTGCAGGATATTCCTTCCTCGTAATGGAGAGCCTCTTGGCCTGATTTCCCTTCTTCAGCGAGTGCTTCGGCGACCACGGTCGTCAGGTTGCCCGAAAGAATCGGGATCGGGTTGTGACAGCCGCCGCAATACCTGGTCGACTCGATGCCGGTGTCTTCTTGCATCGCGCTGGCCACGGTGGTGTAGAACATATCGCTGGCCGACCAACGGTGGGCGCTGGCCTCCCATTCGTCGTAGATGTCCTTGTGGCATGTGCCGCAGTTCTCCGAGCCCGCCAGCACGTCAGCGTTGAGCGCTCCGCCCGTGCTCGTGTCCACGTTGCTCGGCATGAACGGGTCTTCGCCGTACTTGAGGCTGTAGGTCTGAGGCGGGATGCCGGCCGAGATGTCGGGCCCGCCGGTAACAATCGCGAAACCGACCCCGACGACCATCAGCAGAGCGGCAACCGCCGAACTCCCCCAGACCAGTCGCAACTGCGGGCCTCGCACAACAGGCAGCAAATCCAGCGCGGCTCTACTCCTGACCCGAAGCCAAACCCGAACCAAATGCCAACCCAGCAACGGGACCAGAACGAAGCCGCTCCAAGTGTGAACGGTGTCAACCCAGTAGCTGATCTTGTCTCCGAACCACGCCTGCCATGTAACGACTAGACCGCTCACGGCACAGATGACGAAGAGCCACAAGCTGATGTGTCCGAGAAGCCTGCCGAAGTCGAATCGCTGCGGTCGTACCGTGAAGTAATGCTTCCACAGGTAACGGCCGATAATCGCGCCGGCGATAAGTCCGAGGAAGGTATGGAACAGAACCAGCCACTGGACGGCTTTCCACGCCCAGCCCTGCGACTCCATGAAGTCTGACGGCAGCGGGGCCAGGTAGATGACCAGACCGCTGACGATGAGATAGACAAGCAACCAGATCGTCAGCGCAAGCAGCTTCGAAGCCCATCGCTGCGCCCGCCCCTCAGGGTTGCCCGCGGGAGGGTTCAACTCTTATCTCCGGTGAATGACGTACGACTGATTGAAGGTCCCCTTATTGGATTCGGCACACTTGATCGGCCGTCGTCCATCAAGCCAATCGTTCAACAGTTGCAGCTGACTTGTCTGGAGCGAGCCCAACGCGCCTTTGCTAATTGCGCAACTTTACCACTCGAACCGACCGAGCCATGGTTCCCGAGACACGAGGTTTTCGTTGGAATCATTTTACATCGCAGCATTCTCCGACTCAAATTCGCCGAGCGGCGTTTTCGTTCTGGAGCAAGGGGTGAAGTTGTCGTACAAAAGAATTCCCGCGTCATCGAATATCTGTGTCGCAAAAATCCTCCAAGTGAACTGGATCATTGATTGAATATCTAGCTGATCAATCCGCATCAAAGTGGCAATCAGCATTCCAAGCGAACCGACCAACCACAACCGCGAATCGATGGAAGACTCCAGCCGGTAAATGCGCTCTATGGACAGCGCGTGCACCGAAACCACGAAGTTCTATCGATCTCGGAGACACCAATCCACTCCAGGGCACACCCGCCGAACCACGTATCATGAGCTTTGTATTGTCACGACGAGGGCGGATGGTGTACCTTTTGCGCGCCTTCACCTTGTGATCAATAAAAGCTATCAACGACTGGAAGATAATCGCGGACGGAAATCGTAAACTGAGAAGGATGAGACATGCTTGAGCAGTTCCATGTGCCTGAAGATATCGCGATTCGTGTGCGGCAAGAGAATATGCGCGCGACTGTTGAGGACATCTTTCGCAAGATGCAGATGCCCGAGGAGGACGCGGTTCAGGCGGCTGACGTGCTCATGTACGCGGACATCCGGGGCGTCGAGTCTCATGGCGTCAGCAACATGATGCGGGCGTACGTCGCCGGATTCCAGCAGGGGCGGATTAACCCGACTCCCGACTGGAAGATCGTTCGCGAGGCGGCGGCCGTCTGCACCATCGACAGCGATCGCGGTCACGGGCTCGTGATCGGTCCGGTGGCGATGAACATCGCCATCGAACGGGCCGAGAAATACGGCATCGGATCGGTGTCGGTGACCAACGGCGCGCACTTCGGGGCCGCCGGGTATCATGCGATCATGGCGCTGGAGCACGACATGATCGGAATCGCGATGACCACGGGCGGAGTCAGCGTGTTGCCGACTCAAGGATCGGAGCGAATGGTCGGGCTCAACCCGATCGCGATTGCGGCGCCGACCCGCAACGAGCCGCCGTTCATCTTCGACGCGTCTATGAGCTCGGTAGCGGGCAACAAGATCGTTCTGGCGAAGCGGCTCGGGGTGAACGCACTCCCCGCGTGGGTCGCAGGGCCCGACGGAGCCCCGATCATGGACGAACAGCCCGTCCCCGACGATTTCAAGATCCTGCCGCTCGGCGGGACACGAGAGATCGGATCGCACAAGGGCTACAGCCTTGCGGTGATGATCGAGATTCTCTCTGCGGTGCTGTCGGGGGGGGCCGGCGGTCCTTTCCGACGTGGCGGAGCGTCGCATCACTTCATCGCCTACAAGATAGACGCGTTCGTGGACGTCGACCTGTTCAAAGACGACATGGACGCTTATATGAAGGCGCTGTCCGAATCGACGCCCGCGCCCGGCGAAGACAGGGTCGTGTACGCCGGACTGCCCGAGCACGAAGAGGAGATCGAGCGCCTCGCGCACGGCATCCCGTACCACCCCGAAGTCATCGAGTGGTTCCAGGGCATCACGGCTGAACTGGAACTGCCGGACCGGCTCGGATAGGGATCAAGCGCCGAGCTTTACAGAACCGCGACCCCGATCGCGAGCACAACAGCAGCCACCATGGAAACGCTCATCGTGGTCACTGCCGCGACTCCGCCCCAGTCCTGGTACAATGGGTTGAACAACGTCGCAAACTTTCCGGTGATCGCCATCGGAGTTCCGTACATGAGGAGATCCCGTTCGGCCTGTGGTCCCGCTGTTTTCATGATGCGGTTTACATGGCCCATCGCTCGTGCCATGGGGGCCATCATTGCGCGACTCTCGCCCTTGGCGGGCGCCTGCCCTGCTGAAACGCTTCGAAGCGCCTGTCGCAGGCCGCGTTCGTCGCTGGCCCAAAGTGCGCGGAACACGAGTTTCCCTTTCGTGTCCATCAAGTCGGCGGCGTTGGGTTTGCCGTCCAGGGCTCGATGAAGAGTCCCGTCGATGTCGTCCACAGCGACCGTCCAGGAAGGATCGTATCGCTCCTTGAATATCCGAGCGTGTTCATGTTTTTCAATCAAAGTATCGGGTTGAGGAATGTTCTCGCCCGGATGTGCTTCCCTGACATTGACCGTGACGAATTCGACTCGATCTCCGAACTCCGAATGGAGCCGTTTCAGCGTAGGCATCGAGCTCGACGTCATCGGGCAAGACAGAGAACCCAGGATCACGAGGAGCGGGCGCTCTCCAACGAAGTCGGATTTCGAATTTGATGACCGTCCGTTGTCGGTAATTCGAAATCCGGAAAGTCGTCTCCAGACATCGGGGCAGACTTGCTGAATCGCATGTCGTTTAACAACAGCTTCGTGGTGAATCGCTTGTAGCGATAGACGTTCTTGGCTGACACGTGTGATCTCCTCGCGGCGCTGAAATCGCCGAACCGTTCTGTCGCGGAGGCGCACGACCGAAGGTCGACTGGCATTTAGGCGACTTTCGCCCGAACCTCACGTTTTAGATGCGAATTCTACGACTGAGGGATGCAGGGTCTGCACCCAATTTCGAACCAGATCAGGTCGGGTCGATCGACCGCATTTGCACGCGATGCTACGCTTCGGCCGTCGCCCCGGTTCGTGCCAGAGCGAACGGCGACGATTCGGGCGGAGACAGTCAACTGCCACTGAACATTGAGGAGTCGAGACTCGAAATCCGTGAATGCACACGAATCGATTCGGAGGCGAAGGATGGCCGATCAACCAGGTCACGAAAACGCGGTTCGGGATTTTGTTGCGGGGAAGTACAATTGAGCGCAATCGGTGCTTCTTGGACTCGAGGAGCAAGGCTGCGACGTCCCCGAGGAGCTCGTCAAAGCCTCGACGTCGTTCGTCGGCGGTGTCGCGCTGTCAAAGAACATCTGCGGGCGCCCCGCCCCGCGTACGCCAGGACCAACGCCATTTTGGAACGCTTCCGCGAGCGGTTCGGGACGACCCAATGCGGCGATCTGACCGCCAGTGGGTCGATAACTTCGCTCATCCAGATCGGGCATACATGTGCGGCGAGCTGGTACAGTTCACCTTGGACCAACTCCCAGAGGTTGCCGCCCATGACCAGGAGTCGCCTGGGTGGGAAGAAGCCTGGCGGGACGACTACCTGACCCGCCGGGACAAGATCAAGTAAGAAGCGCGACGTTCGGTTTGGCCGACTCGTTCTGAAGCGAATTGAGCACCGGCTACGAGGACCCTTGGCGCCGCCTTCGGGAAACGACCCCTCGTTAGTCGCAAAAAAAGCCCTGCGCCCTTGTTCCAGGGCGCAGGGCTAATGGTCTCGCTTACTCGCGTAGGTTAGTTCAGGTTCATGACCGAGTCGATCAGGTCCGGCATCGTGCGCTCGACGACGATCGAGCCGCCGGACTCGGCTCTGATTTCGACGTCGAACCTCGTGTCCCCTATGACTGGGTATGTGTTCGAAAGTCCGGTCAGTCGGACATTCAGCTCGACTTTTTCGCCGGACTCCAAGAGATCGTCACCGTCGTTTTGACCGACGAACGTGTTCGTCCAGTAGACATCCCTGACCACCCGGTTCTTGTCCGTGTAGGTGAGGACGAGTGTGTGGTTGCTGTCGGAGTCCACAGGCCGTTGGCGTCTGAGTCGCCGGGTTCGCTGACGTCGATCGGTTCCCCTTCGAGCGCGTTGGCCAAAGTTATCAGAAGCGAAGTAGCCTGACCTTGGCCGACAATGCTGTCCAAGTTTACGGTCTGAGCTCCGCTGTCGACGGCGAGATAAAACCCCACGCACTTGATGGCCGTCATGTCGCTGTTGTCCGATATCGCAAGCGTCACGTTGGTCCATGCGTCCGCGATCAGCACCGGAATGTCGATGTTTTCCAGTGGACTACCGCATCCGGTGGTGTCATCCACGACGATCTCGATGTCACCCGACGCGGTGAGGGTGCTCCACTTGGCCCATAGTTTGATCGAGTCGATGGCGCTCAAGTTGATCGTGGCGGAGAGGTTTATGTATGCAGCCAATTGAGTGGTGAATGCGGCATCCATGACGATGTCCGCACTGCCGGTCTCTTCTTTTTTATCCGTGGTTTCAGCCGTCACGGTCGGAGTGGAAGTCGCGCCGAATAGGTTGGCTGTCCAAACAGAATCGCCGTCCGAAAGCGTTTGATCGGCGGTGCCGTTGGATACAATGGAGCCTTTGAGCTCCATGGAACTGCGCGCTCCGGTCAACCCAGCGTGGATTGTCTCTTTACCGCGTTCGGCGGAGAAGATGCCCGTTGACAATACGGTGAACGCGAATACGGAAGCGACTACCACGAACGCAATCAAGATGACCGCGGTTTCCAAGCCGGTGACCCCTCGCTCTTGTCCGACCAGCCGAAATCCGCCTTTCGGAAGCTTCATTGTTGTCTCCTGCTGATGCCTCGGAGTGTTAATTTGCTGCCCTGGTTCCAAGATTAATGCCGAACGGTTGTGCTCGAAATCACGCCGCCACGCAAAACAGTGTCGGGAGATATCGGGTGTTTGTGAAAGCTTGCACCCATCGGTTAGCGCGCGCCATTGACTCAAACATCCACCTAGTTACACACGGAACAGCGGTGTGGTTTCCTAGAGCGCAAGCGCGACCCGAGCAGGCCGAATCCTACATCCCAAAAGAGATACGTGATAGAATGGCGTACGGCATTCGGGAGCAAGCCAAGGCATCGAGTTTACTCCCAGCGTCGATTCTCCTAACTTGGCAACGGAAACGTCATGTTTTGGGCGCTTGTAGCTCAGTTGGATAGAGCGCAGCCCTGCGGAGGCTGAGGCCGTGGGTTCGAGTCCCGCCAAGCGCGCTTTGACCTTTCCTCATTTTCCCAAACCGATAGCCGCCCGATGCGGCGCACGTCCGTCGGCAACCCAATTCAGGGTCGTGCTCGGGCCCGGGCGATTAGCTCAGCTGGTTAGAGCGTCTGTCTTACACACAGAAGGTCAGAGGTTCGAGTCCTCTATCGCCCACCAGCCAAACGCAACGAGGCAATCTGCATCGTCATGGAATTCGTGTCAACACCCGATGCGCAAATCGATTCGCGGACAACAATCCGTCGCTTGTCCCGAGTCCACGGTGGATCTGCGATAAACGGCGGCGGCACATCCGGACTTCGCTCCGGCTCGACTTTAGGAGACTGAGTTGCAGGACCACGAAGGTGCAAGGCAGATAGCCCAAGCTATAATCGACAACGTCGAGAAGGTAATCATCGGAAAGACCAGGTCCGTCGAGTTGGGTGTGATTGCACTCATGTGCGAAGGTCACGCCCTGATCGAGGACGTTCCCGGCGTTGGGAAGACCATGCTCGCCCGCAGCATTGCCCGATCGGTCGGTTGCGAATTCAAGCGCATCCAGTTCACCCCGGACCTACTTCCGACAGACGTCACGGGTGTGTCGATCTACAATCAGGCGTCCGGCGACTTCGAGTTTCGGGCGGGTCCGATCATTTCACAAATCGTGCTCGCAGACGAGGTCAACCGGGCCACCCCGAAAACACAGTCGGCGATGCTCGAAGCAATGGAGGAAAAACAGGTCACCGTCGAAGGCATCACGCACGCCGTACCAACTCCCTTTATGGTTATGGCAACCCAGAACCCGGTTGAGTACGAAGGAACGTTCCCGTTGCCCGAGGCGCAGCTCGACCGGTTTCTGCTGCTCGTGAGCTTGGGCTACCCGACCACGGAAGAAGAACTGGCGATTATCGACGGGCAGTTGCTCGCCCATCCGATCGATTCGCTGGAACCAGTGGCGAACGCTCAGCAGATCCACGAACTGCAGGAAGCGATCCGGAGCGTATACGTGGACGAGCTGATCAAGCAGTACGTCGTCTCCATCGTAGAGTCAACGCGTGTCCATCCGGACATAGCGCTCGGCGCCTCCCCTCGAGGGTCATTGGCGCTATTCAGGGGAGCGCAGGCGCTGGCAGTAATCAGGGGGCGGGACTTTGCTCTGCCTGACGACGTCAAAGAGCTCGCCGTCCCGGTGTTAAGCCACAGGATCATCGTCTCCGCCGCGGCCCGAATGCGCGGGGTCACCGCGGCCGAGATCGTCGGAGCCACCATCGATCAAGTGCCAGTGCCCGGCGCTCAGGCTGGCTATCGGCCTAGCAGCTAGCGAGCATCTCATCAAGACGTATTTCCTCGGCAGGTTCTATCTGATCATCCTTCTCGGAGCGTTTACGGTATTTACCGGGATGGCTACCGGGTTCGGGCTGTTCTTCCGATTGGCGTACATTCTGGGACTCACGACAATCCTCAGTTTCGTGTGGAGCTGGTTGAACGTGCGGCGTCTGAAAGTAACGGTGGATCGCCGTTCGCAGCGTGTCCGAGTCGGCGACGAAGTCGAAGAACGATTGACTATTCGGAACCGAAGCAAGGTGCCGAAACAGTTGCTGGAGGTCGAAGACCTGAGCGACATCCCCGGCTATTCCAACGGCAGGGCAGTCACGTTGACCGCCGGTGGATTTAGATCCTGGTTGAGCTTGGCGCCTGCTCGAAAGCGCGGCATCTACACACTGGGTCCGGTGCGAGTGTCCAACACGGACGCGTTCGGATTGTTCCGACGAGAACGCCTTTTCGGCGGAACCGATACGTTGATCGTCTACCCTCAAACCCATGATCTGCCAGGGTACAACGTTCCGTCGTCCAACATTTCGGGCGAAAGTTCCTCGAGGCGGCGATCGCATGACCTGACGCCACACGCCGCGAGCGTCCGTGAATACGCGTTCGGCGACAGCATCAGTCGCATCCATTGGGCGAGCTCCGCCCGGATGGGGCGAATGATGTCCAAGGAGTTCGATCTTGGTCTGTCGAGTGACGTTTGGCTGTTGGTAGACCTACATCGAGACGTTCAGGCTGGCGAGTTGGAAGACAGCACCGACGAGTACGCCGTCTCCATCGCCGCCTCGTTGGCCCGCAAATATATTGAAGCTCAGCTCCCGGCAGGACTGATCGCGTATGGCGACCAGCGATACGCGCTGCCCGCGGATACAGGCGGAGGCCAGTTCGATCGGATCATGGAGTTTCTCGCCATGAGCAAGGCCGAAGGCTCGACTCCCTTGGAGGAGGTTCTGCCCGAAGAAGAGCAGCTCTGGGGTTACCGCAGCTCACTCGTTGTCATCACCTCGTCGCACCGAGCCGGTTGGGTCAGCGGGTTAGAGGAGCTTGCGCGACGCCGCGTCAAAGTCTCGGTCGTCCTTTTGGACGCAAGCAGCTTTGGCAGCATGTTTGATCCCCTGGCGCTTGTGCCCGAGCTCTACGCCGCCGGAATCTCTCCGTACGTGGTGCGCAAAGGTGATGCGATACCGCTCGCTCTTGGCAGACCGTACGCGATGCCGGCGACACTGCCGGAGGCCGGTTCGTGAGCAATCAAAGCGCGGCAACTTTCTTTGCTTCCATTCCGGCTCGGATCGAGCCGTTGGGAAGCCGTCGCCATCGCGCGCTCGTCATGTGGGATCGAATCAGCCCCAGCCAAGGGTGGGCTACGTTCGCGATACTCGCGCTGACGCTTTCGATCGTGAGCGAGTCGATCACGGCTGCCGAGTGGATCCAGATTCCTGGGTTGACCTCGACGATGTTGCTGGCTGCGCTGATTGGCCTTGGTTTGGCGAAGATCCGCCTGCCGTGGATCGTCACGCCCTTGGTTGGTTTGGCGTTGGGCGCCATGTTCATCATCTGGAGGGCGTCTTCGCTCTTGGAAGGTGAATCGACCGCAGGCCGGATTCGCGAGCTGTTCGACAGGTTGGACATTTGGTATCAGGCGGCGGTCGACGGTGGAATCAGCACCGATTTGCTGCCTTTCATCATGCTGTTGCTGACCGCGGCCTGGATTTTGGGATTCTTCAGCTCCTGGTTCATCTTCCGGTGGAACAATGTTTGGGTAGCGGTCGTGCTCGCAGGCTTGGCGATCCTCACGAATCTTAGCTTCCTTCCCGACACGTACGCGGCCCGTTTCTTCTTGTTCATGCTGATGGCGATGCTGCTGGTCGTGCGAATGGACTCCGTGCGTAGGCATGAGGTATGGCGCCGATTGCAGATCAGTTTCACACCGGCTGGCAGTTGGCTGACTCTACACGCGTCGCTGTGGCTCAGTCTTCTGGTATTGATGATCGCCGCTCTTCTGCCTTTAAAGATCATCGTATCGGACCCGATAGCCGATTTTTGGCGCACTGCCCGCTCCCCTGTTGCACGAGTGGAAGACACGTTCACGCGTCTGTTTTCAACTCTGCCATCGCGCAAAGATACTATGGGTCGCTTCTTCGGCAAGACGTTGCCTTTCATGGGCAAGATATCGTTCGGCGGCGACGTCGTGGCTTGGGCGGACACCGAATTCCCGTCGTACTGGCTCTCGCAGGCCTACAACTTCTACACGTCGCAGGGTTGGATAGCGTCGGGCACCGAGCGGATCGACGTCGGACCGTCGATTCTGCCGCCGCCTAGCATCGACAACAGAAAACGCGAAGCAGTGGAGCAGACGATTCAGCTCAGCTTCGAATCCCGCAAGTACTTGTCCGGCGGAGGGTTCGACTGGGTGAGCAGACCTGCCACGATCGAATCCTTGGACCCCAGAGAGTTCGAAATCAATTTGAACGATCCCTCGAACGACGCCTGGTACCCTCCGGATATTCAGGAGCTCGCGGAAGTGTTCCGCGCCGACATTAACGAACCGCGACTTGAACCCGATGACGTATTCGTGGCCGGGAAGTTGCCTGACGACCTGGTCCTACTGGACATGGTCGAAGACGAACTAGGCGGAATCGAAACGATTACGCTACAGCGCAAAGCGCAGATCGCACCCGATCTGGTGGCTTGGCTGTTCAAAGACACCCTGCCCGAGAACGCGCAGTATCGCGTCATCTCCATGGTTTCGGTCGCCGAAGACGACGACCTACGAGGGGCCGACACGAACTATAACAGGTTCATTTCGGACCACTATCTTCAGCTTCCGCCGACATTGCCCGAACGCGTGAGCGACAAGGCCGAAGAGGTTACCGCCGGGATGGACAACCCGCTGGACAAGGCGGTCGCGATCAGGGACTACCTGCGCGGATCGGAGTTCACCTACTCTCAGGACATCGACGCCCCGCCTCGCGACACGGACGGTGTCGATCACTTCTTATTCGAAACCAAAGAAGGGTACTCAGACTACTTCGGATCGGCGATGACAGTAATGCTTCGCTCGGTCGGAGTGCCCGCGCGCCTGGCCGCGGGATATGCCCCCGGCGAACTTGAGCCGCAATCGGAGATGAGATTCATAAAGGACTCGGACAGCCACGGATGGAGTCAAGTCTACTTCCCGGAATACGGTTGGATAGATTTCGAGCCAACACCATACTGGCCCGTACATCAACGGTTGATTCCAGATGAGACAGTCGTGGACTTCGGAGGCGGACTCGGCGAAGGCGATTCGAGCCTCATAGATCCCGAAGACATGCTCGACTCATTCGACGATGGGTTCGAAGAAGAAGGCGCCGGCGGCGGCTCCAGTTTGGCCGATCGAGCGATCGACCTAACGGGTTACCTGATACCCATTGCCATTGTCGTCGGGGTGCTCACCTTCGTAGCGTTGTTGGGCAGGTTGATGTGGAACATTGGCTTGGGCGGATTGTCGACCGAAGAACGTCTCTACACGAAGATGAGCCGATTGGGCTTCTTGGCAGGTCTACGCCGACGGCCGCACCAAACTCCCTGGGAATACGCCCGGACCATAGCTCAGGTCGTGCCGTCCGCGGAAGACAACGTGGGGACCATCTCCGAGGCATACGCTAGGATCAGATACGGGCGACGCCCAACGCAAGACGAGACGGAACCCGACGAAGAGAAGATCGATAATTTGAACGCGGCGTGGAACAGCGCGAGGTGGCGATTGCTAGGCCGGGCGTTCAGCCGGCTCACACCGCAATCCCGCCAAGCCCGCGCGCCGGCGAGGTAGCGACCCATGGACCTGTATTACGATATTTTCGAAACGCAATTCGGCTGGATGGGCGTGTTGGCGTCGGAAACCGGGTTGAGGCGAAGCACGCTTCCCCAGGATTCTCCCGACGAGTGCGCCTATGAACTCGGCCCCGAAGTCGCGCTGGCTTCGCAGGAGCCTGACAGATTCGAGGATCTCCGCGATCGATTGTGGCGATACTTCGACGGCGAACACGAGACGTTTAAGGACGTGGCTGTCGACATGGAAGGCGCGTCGGAATTTTATCGGGCCGCTTGGAAGGCGTGCCAATCGATACCGCACGGAGAGACGCGAACTTACGGCTGGTTGGCCGAACAAGCCGGGAACCCTCGCGCGCCGCGCGCCGCCGGTCAGTCGATGGCGAGGAATCGCCTGCCGATCATAGTGCCCTGCCATCGCGTCATCGGCAGCAACGGAAAGCTGACCGGGTTCGGCAAAGGCGCCGAACGGATCCCACTCAAGCGGCGATTAATCGACGCGGAAGCGCGATAGCGGTATCGGCTCAGCGCAACGAGCGCTTGGGGCCGCTACGATCCTTCTTCGTCCAACGAGACGTCCAGCTCGGACTTGAGGATCTCTTTGGCGTCGGCGAGACGATCCTCGTCAACCAGGACTCGGCACGGGTACGCCGACACTCCCAAGAACGACGACGTGTCCCCTGCCCTGACGAGTGCCGGAATCCCGGCGTCGCGAAGAACCTCGCTCCACAACTCGGCCACCAACTGATCGGGCGCGGTGGCGGCCCGAACCCACTTCAATTCGCCAGACTCTCCACTACTGCCCTACCCGATTCACCCAACAGATCCCCCAGGCGACCCTGCAATTCGTCCGAAGCCCGAACACGAACCAGAGGCCAGTCCAGCCGGTACACTTGCCCGCCTGCGGCGATTTCGAGCGACACCTCGTCCGGTCCCGAGAACTCCAGCAACAACCTTTTAATGTCGTCCAGCAAAAGTTTGTCGTCGATCTCATTCGCGGATTCTCTTATGAGTAGGTTCAGTCGCAATTGTGGTTCCACCGGTAGAGGCGGCGTCGACGGCAAATGGGCCAATGCGGGCGCGGCGGTCCCGTTCGTCCCAGGGGCGTGGACGCCGTTGGTCGTAGGCTGGTCGGGCGAAGTGGGCGACGCCGATGTCACACTCGCGGCCGATGGGCTCGCGATGGCAGCCGTTCCGGCAGGGTTGGGAGTTGCCGTTGCGGCAAGAGCCTTGGATTCAAGATTGGATGCGTACTCTTTGACGTCCGAGCACGATATGCTGACGTCGTCATCGCGAAGTCTCACCGTGCCGGCGACGGCGACGATCTTGCCTTCTTCCCACAGGTCTCTCGTCAGGTCCAGTTGTTCCTCCCACACGAAGACCTCGACCTGTCCGTCCATCAAGGAAAGAGACGCGATCGCGAACGGCTTGTTCTGTTTGGTGAACCGATGCGTCACCGCCGATACTTGCCCAACGAGCGATATCTTCTTCCCGGCCATTTCGGGACCGATGTCGCTTCTGAATTTGACGGTGTCACTGCCCGCGGACGCCAGAAGACTCGCCAACGAGCTCGCGCTCGACAACGCGACGCCCAGCAGATCCCGTTCCCAGGTCTCGAGGTCTCGCGATGGCGTGGTCACTTCCGGACGCACTATGTTTGCGAGCGGCGTTGGGACCGAATCTCCGAACAGGTCGAACATCGAAGATTGGTCCGAGTCTCGAAGTCCGGCTTCGCTTTGGGCCAATCCAAGAATGCGCTCAATGCTCGTGAGCAACGCTCCGCGATCTCCGAAATCATCGAACGCGCCCGATCGAATCAAACTCTCGAGGCTGTTGCGCTTGAGCCCGCTCATGTTTGCGGACCTGCACATCTGCTCAATGGACTCATAGGGGCCGTCTTCGCCTCTGGACTCGAGTATGGGCTTTATGGCGGCGGCGCCCACGTTTTTGACGGCAGCCAATCCGTATCGGATCGCGGGCGTGCCGTCGGAATTGTTTTCGATCGTGAATTCGACGCCACTGTAGTTCACATTCGGCGGAAGCACGGGGATGTTCAATCGCTGACACTCAGCAATGGCGGTCGTGACTCTGTCCGTGTTGCCCGTGTACGAGTTGAGCAGCGAGACCATGTACTCTGCCGGATAGTTGGCTTTGAAGTACGCGGTGAAGTACGAGATCAGGCCATAGCTGACGCTGTGTGCCTTGTTGAAAGCGTAGCCCGCGAACGGCTCGATCAAGGTGAACATCTTCTCGGCGAGCTCACACGCGAATCCCTGGGCCTTCGCGCCTTCCAGGAATTTTTGTCGTTCCTGCGCCATGATTTCGACGTTCTTCTTGCCCATAGCCTTACGAACGATGTCGGCCTCGCCCAGCGAGTAGCCGGCGAAGGTGCGAGCAATGTGAAGCACCTGATCCTGGTACACGATTACGCCGTAAGTCTCTTCCAGGATTTCCTTCAGCGCGGGGTGCGGATAGTCGGGCTGGGTCCGGCCGAATTTGGCATCGATGAACGTGCCGATGTGCTCCATCGGACCGGGCCGATACAAAGCGATCATGGCCGCGACGTCTCTCAGGGACGACGGCTTGAGTTCCTTGATGTGGCGAGTCACCCCCGTGCCTTCCATCTGGAAGACGCCGGCGGTTTCGCCGCGAGACAACAGGCCGAAGGTTTTGGCGTCATCGAGGGGGATGTCTTTGAGGCCGAATTGCAGTCCGCGGTTTTGCGCCAATAGATTGCGGGTCCTGGCCAAGACGGTCAGGTTGACCAGACCGAGGAAGTCCATTTTGAGCAGACCGAGCGCCGCGACTGGTTCCATGGCGTACTGAGTCGTCGTCGAGACGGTGTTTTCGTCTGCCTTGGAGGGACGCTGCAAAGGCACGACGTCGTTCAACGGCTCTTCGGAGATGACCACTCCCGCAGCGTGAGTGCTCGAGTGCCGGGTCAAGCCTTCCAATCCTTGCGCGGTGTCGACCAGCCTCCTAACATCTTCCTCAGTATCGTACGTCTCTTTGAGTTCGGGGCTGAGCGTTTTTGCTTCCTCGAGGGTGATGTTGAGTTTCAGCGGAATCATCTTAGCGATGCGGTCAACATCGCCGTACGACATCGCCAGGGCTCGTCCAACATCTCGCACGGCGGCCTTCGCACCCATCGTCCCGAACGTGATGATCTGGGCGACGTGCTCGCGACCGTATTTTTCGGTGACGTAGTTGATCACTTCTTCACGACGGTCATCCTGGAAGTCCATGTCGATATCGGGCATCTCCTTGCGCTCCACGTTGAGGAAGCGCTCGAAGACTAGGCGATACGGCATCGGATCGACGTCCGTGACTCCCAGACAGTACAGCGTCAGGCTCGCCGCGGCGCTGCCCCGCACCGCGAAGAAGATGTCCTGGACGCGCACGAAAGCGGCGATGTCCCAGACCACGAGGAAGTAGTGATCGAACTGGGTCTGCCGGATGACCTCAAGCTCATAGGTCAGGCGTTCACGATACGTCTCGTCGGCGCCGGGGAGTCGCTTTTCGAGCCCGTCCCAGCACAGCTTGGCAAGATACTCGGTCGCCGACATCCCTGACGGCGTTTCGTATTGCGGGAGGCGCATCCGGTCGAAGTCGATGTGAATGTCGCACATCTCAGCGATCGTCTGCGTGTTGGTCAACGCTTCGGGGAGATTGGGGTACAAGGCAGCCATGTCGGCGGCGCTCTTGAGATAGTACGAGTCTTCCTCCATGCGTAGCCGCTTCTCGTCCTTGAGGTTGGTGTTGGTGTGAATGCAGATCAGGATGTCTTGGAGGTGTGCTTGGTCCTGCTTGATGTAATGCGAGTCGTTCGTGGCGACGATCGGGATTCCCATGTCGGAGTGGAGGCGCATCAATCCCTGATTTATCGCCGGAAGGTCCGGGACGTTGCCGTGCTCCATCAGCTCGAGATAGTAGTCGCCGAACACTTCGCGGTACCAGCTCGCGGTCGCCGTAGCTTCATCCATGCGACCCTGCGCGATCAGCGAGGGCACTTCACCGCTAGGGCAACCCGAGAGTACGATCAGGCCTTCGTGGTGCTCTTCCAAGGCTTCACGGTCGACCCTGGGCTTGTAGTAGAAGCCTTCGAGGTGAGACTTCGTCACCAGCTTGACGAGGTTCCCGTAACCAACGTTGTTCTTGGCCAAGACCGTCATGTGGAAGGGGGTTTTGTCGGCGGGATTGCGCTCGTGCCTGCTGCCGGGCGCGACATACATCTCGCAACCAATGATTGGGCGGATCCCAGCCGATTTCGCCAGCCGGTAGAAGTCGATTGCACCGTACATCCCGCCGTGGTCGGTGATCGCCAGGCTTTCCATCTCCAACTCTTTTGCACGAGCCACCAAGGGTTCCAGTCGACTTAATCCGTCGAGCAAGCTGTACTCGGTGTGCACGTGCAGATGAGTGAACACGGCCCCTCCATGAAACAAATTCGGCCAAACGCCAGGGAGATATCGAGATTATAGCACCGGCCATTGAGGGGCGATGCAAGGGTAGAGATCGCGGAATAATGCGGTTTACGGGCCTACCGCTTCGAACGCTTCCACCCTAGTGCCTCAGCCTGTGTTTCCGTGCAAAACCACGCCTCACCGTCGCTCTCGTCGATGACGGTGGTCGAGTAGAATAGGCCGCCCGGCACATGGTAGAGTCGTTCGGCGCTAAGCGGATCGACATTGCCTTTGATGATCGGATCCGTGCTGCCGGAGAAATCGCAAATACCGGGCCCGCCCGGTCCGAGCGGGCTGGGAAGCGTGCCGCCCATGCTGAATCCGCCGGGCGCGACTGGCGTGGGTGTCGGCGAATCGGGCGCCTGGGCAACCGCGTCGCTCCAGACGCCGCGTTTGTTCACCTCGGCATCGGCCTGAGCGTGCAAGAACGCTTCGACTTGATCGAATTCCGCCGGGTAGTCTGCCACCATCCCCCAACCGCTTGTGAGGAGTTTGGTGTTGACCATCTCGCCATCCGCGTAGACGTATCTCAGCAGCGCGCCGTCCGTGTCTCTGTCGACCAGATCCTTTGCCAGCACCACGGTTTTGCCCTGTACGAGAAACCGGTTGAATTCCGCGGCTCCGCCCGAATCGCCAGAAATCGGCACTGCCACGCCAAGATATCGAACCCGGTAGACAGAGCCGGCGTTCTCGATTTCGACAGTGACGCCATCCAATATCTCGACCACCGTTCCGAGAGAAGGGTCTTCTGCGGATGAACTTTGGTCGGGTGTCGACGCAACGACAGGCGGCGGTTCATCGGGAAGGTCAGAAGGCGAGCAGGTTACGACGACCAAGGTTCCCAAGAGAGCGACAAAAGCAGCGAGAGCAATGCGGTTGCTCACGAGGTTTCCGGAGGGGTGGGCGCTTGAATCATCAACGTGATCGGCCATCGAGATTGCCTTCGGCGCGATTTCGGTTGGCGGAGAGCAACCGTCAATCCGTTAATGGTTGTACGACCGTGGCGATAACCAGGTTCTCGTACAGCCCCGGTTCACCGGTGGCTATGAAATTGCCGAACGCATCAATGGAGCCCGCCGTCTCGTCCGCGAGCCCCCAACGCACGACAAGTCCAGGCAGCAGCAGGCCGTTCTCGTCCGTACCGTACGCCATGAAATGCACCGACTGCTCTTGCGGTACGGTTGACGTGACAGGCGAAATCTCAGCGATTGTCAACAAACCCGTGATGCTCACGTCCACGGTGTCCGACCGAACGATCTGCTCGCCGTCCGCATCTTGCGTAGCAACCACTTTCGCTGAACTCGGATACGAGCCTGGTTGCGAGGAAGCTTTGAAGCTGCCGTTTTCGTTGATGGTTCCCGCCGCGTCGTCCGTCATCTCCCAATGGATGCCGACGTTCTCCGCGGGATGTCCTTCGGGGTCGAAAGCCCTCGCGACCAGGATAGTGCGGCCGCCCGGGCCAATGACCACGTTGCCAGGCCGTCCGACAACACCATCCAGCTTGCGGGTCGCGCCGTCGCCTCGGACGATCACCGATGCGAAGTCGGCGGCGTGGATCACGCCGCTCTCTCCGGGAATAATCGCTTCGACTTTCACGGCCTCCGTGTAGACGCCAGGGAAGACGCCGGCCGTGAACATTCCACCGCCTGTTATGCTCCCGGCTTGCGGTTCGTCGACGCTCCACCGCAACTGGGTTCCGGTCACAAGTTCCCCGAGTCCGTTCAGCGCAACCGCTCTTAATTGCATGTTGTCGCCGAATTTGATGTGGACTCGCTGAGGCAGCACTTGGACGGTCATGTCGTCCCGGCCCGGTCGTTCTTCGAGGACGTTGACGTCAATCTTCTCAACTATGTTTTGTCCCTGCCATCGGGCGGTGACCGACACAGCGCCGGTGAACAATCCCGGAGAACCCTGGACGTTCAAATAACCAGAAGCAGTCACACTGCCCAAAGAGGCCTCATTGACTCGCCAATCGAAACTGACCCCGGGTATAACAAATCCGTTCTCGTCGTATGCGATCGCTCGCATCCGGAACAGTTGCCCGGAAAACACCGCTGGGCCCGCCGGCAGAACTTCGATCGATGCGATGCTCGCCGGTCGATTTTCACCGACGACCGTCACCGAGATCAACTCGGAAGTTTGATCGACTCCGACGCTTGTCTTGTTTGTCGCCGTCACGGATATCGCGTTGGGATAATCTCCGGGGATGATGCCGGCCGTGAATTTGCCGTCGGGGTTGATCGAACCCGCCCTTATGTCTTTGACGATCCAGATGAGCTTAGCTCCAGTGTCGATTTCGCCGTCTTCAAGGTAAGCTTGCGCGGAGAGCGCAACTGTCTCACCTGAATCCGCGACCACAACGACGGGAGAGACAACGACTCGATCGAGTTGACCGACAGACTTGTCCGGTTCGGTAATTCGGACCGATGCGAACACCTCTTTGACGACGGCGGGAGGCACATCGCGCGTGACTTCCAGCGCGGGTGGCGCCGCCGCCGGAGGCGTCAGGTCGGTGGACGAGCACGCCGCCAACGCCAGCGCGACGACCACCGCGGCCGCGTACGCCAAAATGGCCCGCCCCACATAGCGAGACGTGCCGGCTCTGGTTCTCGGGCGCCTGAGATGCCTTTTCATCCGAACTATGTTATCCACCTTGCACACGATCCCTCACGAACGAGACTCGTATTGATTCGTCGCGTTGTAACGTGCTGTTAATTCGTGCGCGACCATCGTCCTGAATCACAAACGGGACCGAACTTGCCGATACATTATATCCGACAGGCGGAATCAGATCGATTGACACTTTCCTGCTTCTAACGCCGGGTTGTTTTTGAAGCAACAATTCATAGTCGATGGAGCTTCCGTCGTCGTGGGTGACGTATTCCGGCAAGTCGTACACCAGTGATACAGATCGGCTGGAGCCCGCGGGAACGACGACGAGCCCGGAGAACACCGCCTTGTCGTGCATCGCGGACACCGCGCCCGTCTCCTGACCCGGCATTCCTTTGCCGATCTCCACTGAAACGCTCAGTTCGGGCAATGGCAATTCCGACTGATTGAGTAGGCGACTCCCCTCGGACATGTACACGCGAACGAAATCCCAATAACACGCATTGATGAGCTGGCTGTAGTCAGTGCCTCGATTAAGCCACTGGGGTTCGCAAGGCGGCGAATCCGGTCCGCTGTGATTCGTGTAGTCGACGTTGAGAGTCGCCCGAGGTCTTCCGTCTCTGCTCAGGTCCACCAAATACGAAATTTCTCTTTCGATATTTCTATCGACTTTGCTCCACCCGATATTCGAATCCACGACGTAGAGGTAGTCGCCGGAAAATGGCTCGACGACGCCCGCCCAACCCAGGGTTTCGACGGCTTTCTGGGCGTCCGTATCCTCAAAATAGAATACCAGGTCTCGTGACTCAAGCGCGCCGAGGACGGCTGAGGCGAGCCTGATCAGCCCGGAGAGCGAGCTCTGGCTGGCGAATTCTTCGATCAGCCCTTGAAGCACGAGGTCCATGTAGGCGCGACCGTAGAGGTCGGTGCCCCGCTCCAGCACGGTGATCAGGTTGTTCGCGGTGATGGGGTCGCCGCCCTCCGGAGGTGTTATTCCGCCAACCGCCTGCACCAGTCCAAGGAGCGCCCATTGGTTGATCGCGAGGACACCGTCGACATCTTGGTTTTGGCCGATCTTGAACATCGCGCTGGCACTTTGGGCAGTCGCCCGAAAATCAGGGTCCCAAGAGACGTCACGCAGCAACCACACCCAGGCGTTCATGTGCTCTTCGAGTCCGGGCGGCGCCGCCGGATACAGGACCAACCGATCCCAATCATCGACGCGCACGACATCGTAATATGTAACTCCGTCGAGGGCGCCATCCTGTACGGTCATGGTCCAGATGCCGGAAACGAACCCGCCGGCGCCTCGCAACTCGTCAGCCGACTGACCCAGCATGAGGTATTTGCGAGCGTCGCCATGGCCTAGCAATTCGTTCGCAACCGGTGCGATGCCGTTCACAAGCTGGAGCCCGGCCCGCACTTCGGCGACGTAATCAACGATTCCCGGCAGTCCGGACGAACCTGAAGGCAAGCTGCCGTCGGCGATGAGTGCTCGCAGCGTCCGTTCCGATTCGCCCAGCCTTGCTATCACGTCGTCGATCTCGGCTGTGCGGTCTCGCAGCGTTGCCAGTGCCTCGGGCAGAATTCCGGCGCCGTCCAAAATGCCGCCCTCGGACTGGCTGATAATCTCATACGCGGGCCTCAGCGCTTCGAATCCAATCACGCCGGCCTCACCGATCACAACCGCGGCATCCACCAGTCGGTCCAGTGCTTCGAGCTTCTCAGAGAACGCGCCGAAGCCGCCGAGATCGGACACGGCGTCGCCGACCGCAGCGGCACTCGCCTGCGCCTCGAGCGCCGTTTGGCGAAAGCCGGTGAGAGCCGCGTAAATGGGGTCAGAGGCGCCGTTCTCAATGACGCCTCCTCCTGAAAACCGGTCAAGCAAAGGTCGCGAGGCTTCGGCCAGGTCCAAGAGCACGACGGCGACACGCGAGGCGCGCTCGCCCGCTGTCGCGGCTTGAACCAACGCGTCTTCGGCCGCCTCCAGGTCATTGAAGACGTCCGACAATCCGGGAACCCGTGTCACGACGGAGTACCTGGATGTCCGACCAGCATCGGGCATGTTGCCGGCGCCACTCTCGAATCCGGCGCGGATCTCATCGAGGTTGGATCGAAGTTCGGCAATCCGAGCTTGGTCCTGAAACCGAACTATCGCCGATTCAGTGTCTTCAAACGTGTCAATAAACTTCCCGGCCCACCCGATTAGCGACGAGGCTGAATCGAGATCGGACGTGATGCGGTCAGCCTGGGCGGCAACTCCTGCGGACTCGGTCGAAATCAGAGGCAGCCACACCATCGAAGAGCCCAATTGGCCAACCCAACGCACCAAGCGCAATGGGAGCGTGGTTCGGTCGCGCAGATGGTCCACGTCAGCGAGGGCAACTTCCAGACCTGAGCCTTTGTCGTCCGCCAACGCCTCGTTGACAGCGCCCCGCAGTTGTGCAAGATCAACGTCGTCCGCCAACATGAGACCGTAGCCGGCGATGCCGATCGCAATGATCACGAACGTCAATCCGGCGACGCCGATCGCTCCAACGATGGGCCATCGCTTGGATAGGTGGACTTCGATAGCCCGTCCGATCCAAACAACAGCTCGGTCCAATCTTCGAAGAGTCTCAGACACGACGCTCCGTTTTCCGTTCGCTCCGCTCGTGAACATAACTAACTATTAGCGGTTTCAGCGGAATGTTTGTCAAGCCCTTAACTGCGCGAAACGTCGTGGACGGCCCCATTGCAGGCACATTTGGGACGTCGGTGTACGGCTTGGTCGCGGCCGAGTGGGTCCACGAAAACGCGATGTACGCAGCTTCTGTTGCGGTCGGGTCCCTGCCTAGGTCAGTCGAGTGAATCGAGGAAGGCGGCCGACCAGCGGTCGCAGGTACCGGAGGAACGCGGGTTGGATCTCACCGCTTGAGGCGTCCAGGAACTCGGCAGGCATCGTTCTGACTTTGCCGCCAACGGCTTCGAGCGGCGCCAAGCCCGTCGTGCACTCGTACCTGGTTCCGGCGATTCGTTCGAGCGTGACGATTACGTCGTTGTGTCCGTCAAGCGCCGCACGGACCGCGGCGCGACCGGCCATCTCGGCCTCTCGGACATCGCGAGGCGAGGCAGCGGCGACGAACGAACGCTGAATCGTGCCGGGCTTCTCGTACCGAACTCGAACGCCGAGACGTTTTGCGACAAGGCTGGCGAGGTATCGGGCCGGGCCGTCGTAATAGGCATGGCCGAAGTCGTCGACGAACCACGGCTCGGATTGCCCGCCAAGTACGCCGTCCGCGCTCCGAGCGTTCTCGGAGACGACGGCGACCGCGAAGCCGAAGCGTGTGTACGCGTCCTCGACCCGCGACACGAAGCGATCTTCGTAGATCGGCGTTTCGGGCAGGCAGATTACGTGGGGGGCGTCGCGCTCTTCCCGCCTGCCGAGCGCTGACGCCGCTGCCAGCCATCCAGTGTCTCTGCCCATCACCTCTTGGATCGTGATCGGCGAGGCAACGCCCATCGCCTCGGCGTCGTTGCCTGCGCCCATGGCCGCGAGCGCGACGAACCGCGCAGCGCTGCCGTAGCCGGGACAGTGATCGGTCAGCACCAGATCGTTGTCGATCGTCTTCGGGACGTTGACCTCGACGAGGTCGTATCCGGCCTTCGCGGCTTCAACAGTGAGCATGTGCCCGGTCTCCGCCGAGTCATTGCCTCCTACGATGAACCAATAGCCGATGTCGAGGGCGGCGAGCTTGTCCAGGATGATCGGCACGTCTTCAGGCGTGAGTTTGTGGCGCGTCGACCCGAGCGCGGCGCCGGGAGAACGGGCGACGCGCTTCCACGTCGTCTCCGGCACGTCCGTCAGATCGACGGTCCGATTGTCGAGCAAGCCATCCAGCCCGTGAGAGGCGCCGTAGATTCTGTCGAACGCGCGAGACCCGGCGGCTTCGGCGGCGATCCCGAATAGGCTGCTGTTGAGGACGTTCGTGCAGCCGCCCGACTGCATGATTAGGACGTTTTTCGGGTGGAATGTCATTTTAGGCGTTGCCTGTGTTTGATTGAGTTGAGTTGGCTGATGTGAACTCTCGTTTCACGGGTTGGCCGGAGGCGGACTGGCCGTAAACGGCCAGATCACCGCAGTTCGGTCGCGGAAGTTATCTTGAGTGCCTGCGTCGACCGGGTGGGCAGATGAGTAGTTGGCGACCGATTGAATCGTGACCACTGCACCGTTTGAAGCAGAACGATACGTGACAACTGAATCATATTGAGGCCTTTGAGCGATCGCATCCTTCCTTAGACCAGATTCTTCATCTGCGGATTCAGAATGACATATGTCCGTTGCATCTACTCAATTTCAGAGCAACCGTCGCTCCAAATCCACCAGTTTGAGCTTCGCAGGCGATCTGTTCCGTCGCGCCTCACAAGCCGAGCTTTGCCGCGAAGTCCTCGAAGTCGGTTCCGTGCGCATCCATCCAGTCTTCGGGTTCGACGTCTACTTCGCGGTCGGGGCCGTGTTCGTCGGGACGGCCGACGAATCCGGTCTTTAGCCCCACATCATGCGCCGCCATCAGATCGTATTTGTGCGCGGCGACCATCATGAGTTCCGACGGCTCAACACCCAGCAGGTCGGCGGCGCCAAGGTAAGACTCCGGATCAGGCTTGTAGTGGCGGACACTCTCCGCGGACAGGACGCAGTCCCACGGCAACCCGCCCCACTTGGCCATATTCGTCAGCAGGGCGACGTTGCCGTTGGACAGAGTCGAGATTATGTATCGCGACTTGAGCCGATTGAGTCCCGCCACCGAGTCCGGCCATGGGTCGAGGCGATGCCAGGCTTTGTTGAAATCGACTTTTTCTTCCTCGGTGAGTCCTGTGATGTTGTACTTCACCAGGAGTTCGTCGAGCACCATGCGGTGGAGAACGTCGATCTTCGTCCAGGGCAGCTTGCCCGTTCGGACGAGGTCCATCGACGGCCGGTATCCGCCGCGCCACGCGTCCGCGAACTCGACCCAGTCGACGCCGGTGATGCCTTTGGCTCCGCCGAGCTTCCGGCCCTCGCGTGTGATGCTTGCCCGCCAATCAACGACGGTGCCGAAGACGTCGAACGTCATCGCTTTCACGTTTTCTATTCCCATGCCTACCTTCCTCATCGCCCAGTGGCCAATTCCAGCAACTGCTGGAAAGCAAAATTCCAACCGTCTCGAATGTTAGGCATCGAGTTCCGACGTGTCAACAACGACGCCCAAATCGACTGCAGCATTCCACGGCTGTCAATCGACTGGCTTGAACACTGATAAATCAGTCACCGCCTCAGCGATCACGCGACGATTCGGACCATATTGACACGTCACAGCAGTGGTGTCATAATCGCTTGGATTGGTCTGACCACCTGATGTTTAATCGATGAGGTACGACGCTGCTTCAGTCCATCAAAAAAACACGAATTCCCGAGGAGATCGTCGGACAGATCTACGGTCTCGTCCGCGACGGCGCCCTCAAGCCAGGCGACAGGCTTCCTCCGGAGCGTGAGCTCGCCCAGCAGATGGGCGTCAGTCGGGCTTCGGTGCGCGAGGCCATGCGGTTGCTGGACCAAAAGGGTTTGGTAGTGATTCGACCCGGCGCCGGCACGTTCGTGACCGAGGACGTGATCGAGACCATCGTCCAAGCGTTCTCGCCGCTGCTGAACGAGTCGGGCGACGGCGTTGGCGATGTCTTCGAGATGAGGTTGCTGCTCGAACCGCACGTCGTGTCGCTGGCGGCCGAAAGGGCATCGCAGTCCGACATCGACCGGCTGGGCGAGATTCTGCGACAACAGAAGGCCGAGATCCAGGCTGGCGGCACGGGCGTCGCGTACGACATAGCGTTCCATCAAGCCATCGCCAACGCGACGAAAAACTCGGCGTTGGTCGCGGTCAATCAAGCGATCTCCGGCATCCTGAGCCAGAGCCGCGAGGACGCGCTGATGTCTCCGGAACGTTCGCAGAAGTCGCTGCAATCGCACGAACGGATCCTGGTCGCCATCGAGAACCGCGACTCGGAGGCGGCTCAATCGGCGATGCACCAGCACATCACGCAAATCGACCGGGAGGTCCACGATCTGCCCAGTCGCGACGACACCAAGAAAACTCTGATCCAAGGGCGCAAACGGCCGTAATCGATCAACAGAACCGAGTCGATGGGACGAACGGTCCTGTCTCAAAGAACGAATCAACGAAGTCAGGGAGGTGATCATGACAGTTACCGCTGTCGAAGTCGTTTTCAGAGGGATCTTCCAAAAGACTCTCTCTCGCAACCTATGCCGCAACATCGTGCTCGCAGCGCGGAAGGAAGGCAAAATCGGCACGGCGTTTGGACGGTACAGCGATTCGCCCGAACGCAACGGCATTCCGGCGAAATACTTCGCCGTGGTCGCAGACGACGGGCTTGAGCTCGAAGCCAGCCTCGCCACGTATGAGCCCACCGCCGTCGACGTGACGATAGTTGTCGACGACACCCTATGCAAGGGCATCGAGTCGTGGGCTTGGGCCGGACTTCAGCCGATCAACGCCATCACCAAGGAAGGCGGGACGATACTCGTGACATCTCTTCAGGGGCCAACCGAGCTTCTGGAAGACATTCACGTTAGAGATGAGTCCTACAACCTGGCGATACTCAAGGGCGCAAAGAGCTTCTCGGGCATGTGGGTGTTCAAAGACGACCACACAGATGTCCGAGTGATGGGCGCTCTCGCAAAGGTCTGCCCGCAGCTTGCCGGCCTGCAAGCGTACCTGGACACGATCGCCGACCAGGGCAATGACGAGCTCAAGAAAACCTCGGCGCGAAACGCCCATGATCGCATCCAGAGCACGCCGGTCGAACCGGGACAGGGCAACACCGAGGAGCCGTTCTCCTTCGTCATGCCCGGTTGGCGGGAGATGGAAGACGCGCTGGTCATACCTGCTGTCGAAACCGGCGGCGGGTTCCGCGGCGGCGACGAAGGCTACCAACCAGGCCGGAACCAATACTTCAAGAAGTGGTCGACCAGGACGATGCGGCCGGTCATCAACTTCGAGACATGCACGAAATGCACCCTGTGCTGGCTCCAGTGCCCAGACACCTGCTTCGACGTAACGCCCGAGGGCGTGTACGACGCCAACATGGAAGCCTGTTGCGGGTGCGGCGTGTGCGAGGAGGTCTGCCCGATCGCAGAGTGTGTCACGATGGTGCACGAGTCCGAGTTCAACGACAACGCCAGCCAATTCGAACACTGGACGAGCGATCGAGACGGCTACATGAAGTGGCTCGAAGAGAAGATCGCGTCGGCCAAAGCCGAAAAGGGCAAGGTGGGTCGGTCCCATGGCCTCTACGAATGGGACGGCTACAAAAAAGAGATCGAGATCACGGGGGTGGCAAGTGACGACTAGTACAGATTCCCTCGCGAACGAACAGTTAATCAGCGGGTCGGAGGCGATCGCGATTGCCTGCGCGATGGCCGACATCGATGTCATCACGGCGTATCCGATCAGGCCGTACGATACGGTCATGCAGTACGTGTCCAAGCTAATCGCGGACGGCGCGTTCAACTGCGAGTACATCGTGGCCGAGAGCGAACACTCCCAGTTCGAGATCGTGAAGCACGCCTCCGCTGTCGGCGCGAGGACGTTCGCGGGCTCGTCCGGAGTCGGCTGGCTCTATGCCTACGAGGCTCTTGCCGTGACCACCGGACTCAGGCTGCCGGTTGTGGCAATGGTCGGCAACCGCGCGCTGGACGACCCCGGCGCATTCGGTTGCGAGCACAACGACGCACTTTCCGTCCGAGACCTGGGTTGGATGCTTCGCTGGGTCGACACGGCGCAGGAGGCGATGGACGCGGCGTTCATGGCGTGGCGCGTCGCCGAGGATCCGCGGGTGTATCTGCCATGCGCGATCAGCACCGACGGCGCGTTCCTGACCCACTCGCAGCAGATCGTTCAGGTCCCCGACCAGACGCTGGTCGACCAGTTCCTACCTCCATACGACCGCGGCAAGTTCGTTCTGCATCCCGACAATCCGATCACCATCGCCCCTCAAGTCAACGAAGACTGGCTGATGGAAATCCGGCGTCAGACGGACGAGGGCATGCGCCGATCCCGTGAGGTGATCATCGAGGCGCACAACGACCTCAAGCGCATCTTCAATCGGGACGACGAAAACCCGTTCATCGAGGAATACATGACCGACGGCGCAGACGTGGTGCTGGTCGGTATGGGAACGCTGTCGCTGCCACTGCGGGTCACCGTCAGGCGGTTGCGCGAGCAGGGTCGCAAAGTCGGTTTCGTCCGCGTGCGATGGTTCAGGCCGTTCCCAGACCAGGAGCTGCGCGTGTCGCTGTCGAAGTTCAAGGCGGTCGGCGTGATCGACCGAGATTACTCTCTCGGCGCCCCGCAAAACGGCGGAGTGCTCTACACCGAGGTCCGGTCGGCGATGTACGACGCGGACGTCAGGGTGCCGATCGTCGGCTACATCGCGGGTCTCGGCGGCCGAGAGGTCACGATTCAGTCGGCGACGGAGATGTTCGACCTGACCCAGAAAGTAGCCGACACCGGAATCATCGAAGAGCAACTCCGATGGATCGACGTGAGGTGAGGATCCAGGGTCGAGGAGGAGGCGACGGCGGCGGGCCCCGACCAGTGCGGGGCGAACTCAACCAAGGGACCCGGAGGGTCTCTCACTCATGACAGGAGCACACATATGACGACTACAAACACTCTCTCCATGATAAGCGGCGTTCACGATTCGCCGCTTGAGGAGTACTACACATCAGGACACAGAACATGCCAGGGCTGCGAGTCGGCGCTGGTCATGAAGCTGATGATCAAGGCGGCCGGGCCTCGCACGATCGTGCTCGGCAGCACCGGGTGCATGTACGTCGCCAACACGACGTACTACTCGACGCCGTGGGTCGTGCCGTGGATGCACACCCAGCTCGGATCGTCCGGCTCCGCGGCCACCGGCACCGCGGCCGGCCTCAAAGCGCTGATGAGCAAGGGCAAGATCAAAGACGAGCCGATGAACGTGATCTCGTTCTGTGGCGACGGCGGCGGCATCGACATGGGCCTGTCGGCCATCTCGGCGTCGCTGACGCACCTCCAGTACAACCACCTGGTGTTCTGCTACGACAACGAGTCCTACGCGAACACGGACATCCAGGACTCAGGCGCGACGCCGTACGGCGTCAACACGTCGTTCAGTCCGCCGGGCAAGCTGCACCGAATCATGCACAAACGCTGGAAGAAGAACATGGCCGCAATGATGGCTGTCGGACATCCGGGCGTCCGGTACGTCGCCACGGGTTGCGGCTCGTACGCCGTCGACCTGATGAACAAGGTGCGCAGAGCGTTGGCGCTGGGCGGCCCGACGTTCATCCACGCGTACGACCCTTGCCCCAAAGGCTGGGACTACGACCCGATGTACTCGCACGAGCTCGGGATGCTGGGCGTCGAGACCGGAATCTGGGTCCAGTACGAGATCGAGGACGGCGAGCTCCGCCTCAACGGCCCGTCGCGCATGATCGAGGCTGGCCGACGCAAGCGCAAGCCAGTCTACGACTTCCTGAAGCGCCAGGGCCGCTACGCACACTTCACCGACGAGGACGTCGACTACTACCAGGAAAAGATCGACGAGATGTGGGAGAAGTGGTGGCTGCCCGGCATCATCCCAATCCACCCAGAGGACGCGATTCCGGCGGCGCCCGAGTAGACGCCAGAACGGTAGAAACTCAAAAGGCTCCGCCGCTTGGCGGAGCCTTTTCTTTTGAACGGTCGGATCTGTCGTTTTCGTTCCCTGGATGCCGCGCGGCAATTGGCTGTCACTGCTGCACCCTGGCTGCCCGCGAAATCGAGTAAATCACACTGCAGGGCGCACCGAAAACCAGTCTGCTAAAGCACAACACAGTTCATCCGCTCCGAATCCAGTTGGGCGACGGCCGGGCGGGCGCACAAACACTTGGTGTTATGACGAAAAGACTTGTAGATTGCCCGCAATTACTTCAGACACGGAGTAGGGAATGATAGCGAATTCAAGTGTTGAGGGCAAATGTTCAAACAACTCGTGAGATCGAGAAACTGTGATCCAGTTATCGCCACCGAAAGGCGACTAATCCAAACTCGGAAGGTGGCCCAATAGGCTTGACGGTATTCAGTGGAGTCCGTAGACTCGCCAATGTCAAAAAGTCGGTTCTTTGGCCGCCACTGGCTCGACATGAGCGATGTCCGTCACGTGGTGAACTTTTCGAAACCGCGAGAACGCGCGGGGATGCCCGGAGCCGGCTGTCAAAGGCTTAAGGAGGAGATGCTATGGCTCAGACGTATGCCTGCCGCGATGTTGGGGCCGACCGTGACTGGAAGGCGATCGAGCCAACTGAAGACGAGCTTATTGCAACGGTCGCCGCGCACGCCGCGAAGGTTCACCCAGAAGATGATTTGACACCAGAGGTATGGGCGGAGGTCCGGTCGGTCATCAAAGATGAGTAAGGCTACATAACGGGCCATTGCCGTGTCGAAAGGGAGAACCCCGAGCGATTGTACGCCAGTTACTCCCAGCTCATCCGGTGGATGTCGAAGATGTCTCGACCGGCGAGGACGCAACGCTGAAGTCAAATATCCTGGCCTCGGCGCGGCGGTATCCCGAACCATCGCGTTGCAGACGCTGGACCTCTTCGACTGTGTTCTGCGAGAATACTTTCTCACCACACACGGTGCGGACAAGAGCCGGCACGTTTTCGACCTTCACAATTGGGGTGGATTCCCATGCGCAGAACGAGGTCAGTCGTTCGTGCATTACATTTCCGCACAGCTTACACTGCATACGGCGCCCTCCTCGTAAAGTTCTCCGTCCAGTCACCGGGACGCAGGTCAGGCCAATATGCTGTGATTACCAAAGGGTCGGCGGCCATGTGACCAAAACGTGCCCGACCCTTCCCTGGATTATACCCCAGATCAAACAACTCGGCTTCGGATAGTCGTTTGCGTACGGTTCGATAACTTGGGGATCGTCATCGCAATGTAGATCCACGATGTCGTGAGTCTGAGGCATCTCGCGCTCGAGTAGGCGTTCGGCAAAGTGGGAGTGAAATCGCAGTCTGGCAGCCTGGGCTTCAGCGGCCAGCACCGCGACGATTGCCTCCTGCATAGATCTCCCCGCCTATGATTCCGTATTGATCGCGTCAGCACGTGCCTGTTGCGAGTGATGTCACTGCACCACGATGCCACCGCTACGCGAAGATTACGAAGCGGGCGAATTCGGGTCGCGATCTTGGAACGGTCAACGACATCTGATATGTTCATGTTATCAGGCGACAGCGTCTGAATGTCCGGTCTCGTTGACACTCCTCCGGCGCCCAGCCTATAATTCAGCCAGACACGGTGTGGGGCTGTAGCTCATCTGGGAGAGCGCGGCGTTCGCAATGCCGAGGTAGAGGGTTCGAGTCCCTCCAGCTCCACCACAATGTTCGATGGCGGTCAGCGGTCAGCTAACAGCTTGATGCGAACTCGGTCGTCAGTTCACCCTCTTTGCGATCAATCTCCCGTGGCAGCGCGTTGTGGGGTTCTTCGTCGAGGAGTATCGACCGGCAAAATCACTCAAGGTGGATAGTATCACGGCGACGATTCGCCGGCGGAGGCCTCGAACCACTATCCCACCTGGGCTGTGCGGATCAAGGCCTCCGTTTGTGCAAATGCCCGAATGACTGGATTGTTATCGCTTGATGCCAGCCAGACCACTCTGGATACCTTCCGCCGCCCATGACGCCCAGGGCATGCCCATGAACTTGAATCCCTTGTCCACGTAGAAGTTAGGGTCCATGCCAGGCGGGATGAAGTACATGCCGGCAACCACACCGTGGTTTTTGGAGGCGGCGACGATCTTGTCCAATCCCGCTTGGTACGTGTCGCTCGGATAATCAAGCGGCACTTCAAGGGCGATTGAGAAATCTGACGGGCCAACCAAGAGAACGTCTATTCCCTCGACACTAAGTATCTCGTCTATGTTGTCGAGAGACTGTTGCGTCTCAATCATTGGAATGATGACCAGCTCTCTGTTAACCGTATCCATATAACCGCGGTAGTCTGAGGTGTCACCCCACTCACCGCGGGCGCCGGCGCTGCTGCGATCGCCAAGCGGGGAGTATCTACAAGCCCTCACCATAGCTTCGGCCTCTTCTTTGGTGTTTACCATGGGCACAATGATGCCTCGGGCGCCGGCGTCCAGAGCGAAGCAGATCAGGTCCGCGCGGTTTGCGCTAACTCGGACGATCGGCGTCGCCCTTGTTCCGCGCATAGACTGGATGGCTGGGATTAGTTGCTTGACCTCCACGGGTGAGTGTTGGGTGTCGAAAAGTATGTAGTCATAGCCGGCGTCAGCCAACAAGGCCATATCGCCAGTCGCGTTCCCTGACGTTCCGACAACGGTCTTTCCGGATTCCAAAACCTCTTTCAAAGTGTTCAATTAACAAACCTCCAGTTTGCTCAATGGATAATGGTTGTGGGTCCGAGGAGATTCGTACCCCTGACTACGTGATTTGTACAGTCCCGACTGGATCCTGGCATGTCTTCAGAGAGCACACCAAATCCGACTCGCCCCATGTTGAACTGGGTGCGCCCAAAGGGTCCGCAGTCCTCAGCATTGGCGATTATACGGTGCCTCCGGAACACGGTCAATCGTAGTGTAGCCTACTGCGCCGATGCTTTGTTTAGCGACGACATGGTTATCAGGGCTGGCGGCCATTGGCGTTCGTCCGGCTGACGCCCATCGAAACGTGCTGATATAATCGGCGGACTAAAGCGGCGGCAAAGGGTGGTGGTGGAGAATGCAGATCATGGGGACTGGCGCGTTGGAACGTATTACGGCGATACCGCATTTCGCCTCACTAGGACACCACGGTTATCGCAACACGTGGGCAGCTGGCCTGTGGTCCGGCGCCGCGATGTGGACCTTCATCGTGGCCGTGTCGTGGTTGGTGCTGGACGAATCCGACTCCTCTGGGTGGGTCGGAGTCATCACGTTCTCCGCGATGCTGCCGTTCCTGTTGTCGTCCCCCATCGCCGGATTGTTGGCCGACCGCGTCGACCGCCGAAGATTGGCAGTGATCGCATTGAGCGGCGGCGTGGTCGTGATGGGCGCCGTTGCGATCCTGGCGATTACCGACGTAGTTGAGCTTTGGCACCTTGCGGCGTTGGTCTTCATAAACGGAATACTCCGGTCAATACTCGAGCCGGCGATTCAGTCGCTGATCCCGAATCAAGTGCCGCAGGAAGACCTGCTCAACGCGATCACCCTGAATTCGGCGACTCGACACGGCGGCAAATTCTTCGGCCCACTTATTGCTTCTCCATTGCTCGCGATCGAATCGGTGGGCGTGTCCGGCGTGCTGGTTGTATGCGTTGTGTTCCAGGCAGCAAGCGCCTATCAAATGTTCCAGACGCGCACCGTGTCGAAGGGCGAAACAGCTCCCGAACAGGGTTTGGCCAGGTCGTTTGTTGACGGTCTGGTTTACATCTACACGAACAGGACGATCGCGATCTTCATCTTGCTGGTGGCGTTTCACTGCGCGCTCGTGATGTCGTTCGAATCCATCTTGCCGATTTTCTCCCGCGAGGAACTCGGCGCCGACGACGGGTCGATACTGGGCTTCCTGATCATGGCTTTTGGCATCGGATCGTTCTCCTCGGCAATCCTGATCGCAGGAATGCGGAGCGAGCGCCGGAAGGGCCGATGGCTTCTTTGGAGCGGCGTGCTCAGCGGTCTGACCCCAATTCTGCTCGGATTCAGCCCCGTCATTCCGTTGGCAGTCATCGCCGCCGCCGGAATGGGCGCGTCCCAGACCGTGTTCATGGCTTTGACCAACACCTATGTCCAGACGATCGTGCCGGACCGTTTGCGGGGACGAGTCTCCAGCCTGTACTTGCTCCACGCCGGCGGCATAATGGCTTTCGCCAACCTCGGGTACGGATTCCTGGCCGACGTGTTCTCCGCTCCACCGATTCTAATCGTGACTGGGGCGATCTTCTTCACCGTCGTGGTTGGCATGGCGGTGAGCCAAGCAGATCTGCGGCGTGTCTACCGCACCGGCAGCGTGACTTCCGCACGAGTCGGAGTGAGTGCATAGATGGCGGTTCGCAAAGCGGTCATACCGGTGGCGGGTTTCGGCACGCGCTTTTTGCCGGTGACCAAGGCCATCCCGAAAGTGCTGATCCCCGTTTTGGACCACCCTGCGATCCACTACTGCGTCGAAGAGGCTTCACGGGCCGGAATCCGGGACATTGTTTTCGTGGTGTCCAACGATCAGGAAGCGATCGGGCGCTACTTCGATTCCAACCCCGAGCTCGAAAATCACCTTGCGAGCCGGTCTGGCACCGCTCGACTAGACGCGTTGAATGCGATCAACAGCATGGTGAATGTCACAACCGTTCTGCAAGAGGAGCAGCGCGGACTCGGGCACGCTGTGCTCATGGCCAGAGACGAGATCGGCAATGAGGCGTTCGCGGTGTTCCTGCCCGACGACATCATCCGCCACGCCAGTCCGACGATCGCCGCGATGGTCAAGATTCACGAAGAGAACGGCGCGAACGTTTTGGCAGTGAAGCAGGTTCCGGACTCGGCGATACCCAACCTGGGCATCATCGATCCCGATCCGGGCTCCAGCGACGTGCGGCGAGTGCGCGGGATGGTCGAGAAGCCTGAGCTCGAGGAAGCCCCGTCCGACCTGGCGATCATCGGCAGGTACGTTCTCGCGCCCGAAGTGTTCGACGCAATCGAGAGCGCGGGCAAAGGCGCGTTGGGTGAGATTCAAATCACCGACGCCATCGCGAAGTTCATCGACGGCCCGGGCGTCTTCGCGTACCTGTTCCCTGGGGATCACTTCGACGTGGGCATGCCACTCGGAATGTTAAAAGCAGCGATTCACGAAGGGCTCGGTCGAGACGACATGCGCGCCGAGCTCGTTGAGTACATGAACAATGCGTTAGAGAGCGGCAAGACGGAAGATTAGGCTCAAAGAGGGGGTTCTCGATGGACAAGGCACTCAACGGCGTTCGAGTAATCGACCTGACACAGTTCGAGGCCGGCACCTCGTGCACGCAGATGCTGGCATGGCTCGGCGCTGACGTCATCAAGGTCGAGGAGCCCACGAGAGGCGACCCCGGCCGGCGCTTGTCAGGCGTCGGCGGTGACAGCGACTCCTCGTACTTCCTCAACCTCAACTCCAACAAACGCAGCATCACCCTCAACCTGAAGACCGAACGAGGCCAGGAGATCTTCTTCGATCTCGTCAAGCAGGGCGATATCGTTGCGGAGAATCTGGCGCCGGGCGCCCTTGAGCGGCTTGGGTTGGGCTACGACGTTCTCAAAGAGATCAACCCCAAGATCATCCTCGCGCGGGTCAAGGGTTTCGGCACGTACGGCCCTTACAGCGGCTACAAGAGTTTCGACCCGATCGCACAAGCCGCTGGCGGCGCGATCTGTGTGACCGGCGAGCCCGACGGTCCGCCGATTCGACCGGGCATCACCATCGGCGACACCGGGACCGGTATGCACGCGGTCATCGGAGTTTTGGCGGCGCTGTGGCAACGCGAGGCTACCGGCAAAGGCCAGCAGGTCGAAGTCTCGATGCAGGACGCGGTGCTCAACGTGGCTCGTATCGCGATGAGCGGATTCAACGACACGAAGAAGGCTCCGCCCAGGCGCGGAAACCGTTGGCGCGGCAGGCCCGGATACGGGACGTTCAAGAGCGCGCCCGGAGGCCCGGACGACTACGTGTTCCTGTCGTCTTCGCCCGCTCGCCGGAACATGTGGGACGCCCTGTTCAAAGCGATGGACCGTGAAGACTTGCTCGAGGACCCGCACTACACCGATTCCGCGATGATCCCTGACGCCACGGAAGAGATCAACGACGTCATCGAAGCATGGACAATGCAGCACACGAAGCACGAGGCGATGCGGATTCTAGGCGAGGCCGGGGTGCCCGCAGCCGCGTGCCTCAACGCCGAGGACATCTTCTACGACGAGCACCTGCGCGAACGGGAAATGATCGTCACGATCGACCATCCCGAGCGCGGCGAGTTCATGGTGCCGGGTTGCCCGGTCAAGCTGTCCGACTCACCGGTCCGGGTTGAGCCCGCGCCGTTGCTTGGCGAGCACACGGCCGAAGTGCTGGGCGACATACTCGGTCTCGACGCCGACAACGTCGCGGAACTCAGGGACCAATCGGTGGTGTAGGTTGGCGTGTTGCTGACTGAAGTGCTTGGCCATTCTGAGACCCCGTGGGCGGGTTTGCGTCGCGCCCGAATTTTGATCGTCCCGTAGCGGAAAAGGCGGTGTACCCATCCGCCCGCCCGCGTGGGTTTTGGCGCTGGGGCACATCCCCCAGTCCCCTTGCCAGAGGGGCGCGCGCCTCTGGACTCCCTATTGCGTGCTCCGAGCAGGATCAACCTGGAGTCGTGAGAGGTGAAGCCCTGCGGAGGAGTTGAGGTGTCCCAACAATCATTTCGGTCGGGAGTGTGGGACCAGCCGCGAACCAGTTGGAGATCTGTTGCCAACATCCGTCGGCACTGACCGCTCGCAGTTCCTACGGGCGGTCTCGTCGATTTTCATGAGTTGTGAAGGAAACGAACGATCTGAGACCTAGCGGCAGACGTCGTCCACATCGAGCCGGACCGTTCACTCGCAGGGTCAGGGTAGCGATCGACGAGGGGCGCTGTTTCCCTGTTGTGCGTCCTTTTCGAGTTTCTCGGCGATTGCGGCGAGTATCCACTCTCGCATGGTGAGTCGCTCGCCGAACGCGGCCTCGCGGACCGCTTCGATTGCGGTCACCGGGACCGACGTCAGCATCCAGTTTTTGGCGATAGTGCCGTCTCGTCGTTGGATCGTCATCTGGACCTCCTCGTGTTGTGCTTGGGGTTGCGGCCTAGCCTAGCGTATGGGCCTCAGTTCAGCATAGTTGACTCAGCCATGCAAGTTGCGTCCGAGTGTAGGGTATGTGTGTAGGGTAGACACTACCTTTAAGTTAAGGTCTGGGCCTAACTTAAAGCCGGTCGCTCTCGCCTCGTTGCGATCTCGCGAATTAGGCCGAGGCGTGAGATGGGTTGATCCCACGCGTCCTGGGCTCGGAGGCTCTTCGGGTGCCATGTGCCCCCGTCTGAGAGGATATGTTCGGCGGCGTTGGGGCCGCACCCGTCGGGGAAGCAGCCGTCGCACTGGTATTGCCCGCCCACGATGTCAGCGACCACAAACTCACGTAGTGCATCGGACACGTCCATCTCGTCCATGAGGGTATCGGCCTCAATTGCGGACAGATGGTCTGAGGGCGCGTTCGCAAGGGCGGCGATGAAATCAAACGCCTCGTTATGGGTGCACCATCACCTTGATGGCGCCGGAGTTGCGCTTGTCGTCCGCGGCAGCGAAGGCTTCGCCAATCGACTCCAGTGGAAAGTGCGACGTGATGAACGCCGACGGGTCGACCCAGCCGCTGACCAAGAGTCGGAGAGCCGTCTGGTATTCGGAGACGCCTTGCCATGACGAGTAGCTGTTCGACCAACGAATGTTCAGCTCTTTGCGGTACGCGGACCGAACATCAACCGTCGGAGATCCCGTGAACACGCCTAAGACACTGACGGAGCCGCCGTAGCGCGCCATGCCGATTGCCTGGTCGATCGTGGTCGACTTGCCGCCGACGGTTTCGAACACGGTGTCGGCGCCGTGGCCGTTCGTCGAATCGAGCAGCGCCTGGACCGGGTCGCCGTCCGAGATCGCGAGCACGACGTCCGCGGCGTTCGCTTCCATCGCGATCGCCAACGGCTCCGGCCTGGTCCCGACCATCACGACCTGTCCCGCGCCGTACGCTCTCGCGAGCTGGCCCAGGGTCATGCCGATCGCGCCGGTGCCGATCACGACCACTGTGGAGTCGGGTCCGACCGGCATACGATTCAATGCGTGGACGCCGCACGCGTAGCAATCCAGTTGCGTAGCCGCGTCGAACGACACGCTTTCTGGCAGCACGTGGCAGCTCGTAGCGAGGCAAACGTCGAGCTGCGAAAAACCGTGGCTCTCCTGTCGCTCGCCGTTGCGGAATCCGCGATCGGCGCAAATGTGATTCTGGGCATGCCTGCACGCTCGGCACGCGCCGCACCCGAGCAAGTGCTCGGCTTCGACGCCGACCCGTTGACCGGCGGAGACATCCTCGACGCCTTCGCCCAGCGCCACGACGTCCGCGGCGAGCTCGTGACCGCGCTGATGCGGTTCGCGGATACCGTCAACCGCCGGAGCTCGGTACGGGTGCAGGTCGCTGCCGCAAACGCCGGCGGAACGCACCCGAAGCAAAACCTCGCCCGGACCCGGTTCGGGGTCTGGCAACTCCTCGACTCGTATATCGTGTCCGCCGTAGAAGACTGCTGCTTTCATGTTGCGTCCGGCACCCTCTGAATAACGATCGTAGTTACGTCAGGCTCTCGTCGAGGATTTCGAGAAGGTCCTTCGCCTGCTTCACGCCCTCCAAGCCTTTGGCGCCGATGCCTTCTTCGAACATCTGGAGGCAGTACGGGCACGACACGCCGATAGTGTCGGCGGAGGTCTCAAGGAACTGGTCCGTACGGACGTGGTTGACGCGCTCGCCGCGGTTCTCCTCGATCCACATGTGTCCGCCGCCCGCGCCGCAGCAAAATCCGCGCTCACGACGTCGGTCCATCTCGACGAGTTCGAGCCCCGGTATGGCGTTCGCGACCTGACGGGGCGGATCGTAGACGTCGTTGTGGCGTCCAAGATAGCAGGAGTCGTGATAAGCCATCGACGACTCCACCGTCGCGACGGGCTTGATCTTGCCCTGCTCGATAAGCTCGGCGACGAACTCGGTGTAGTGCAGCACCTCGTATTCGCCGCCCAGGTGCGGGTACTCGTTCTTGATGTTGTTGAAGCAGTGCGGGCAGATGGTGACGACTTTCTTGACGTTGTAGCCGTTCATCGTCTCGATGTTTTGCATGGCGAGCATCTGGTAGAGGTACTCGTTGCCCATACGACGAGCCGGATCGCCGGAGCACGTCTCCTCCGCGCCCAAGATCGCAAAGTTGACGCCCGCGCGCTTGAGCACCGACGCCATCGATCTCGCGACGGCTTGGCTGCGTTGCTCCAGTGCGCCGGTGCATCCGACCCAGAAGAGTACGTCGGCGTCCGGGTGGTCGGCCAGAATCTTGATGTCGAGGCCTTCGGCCCAGTCGGTCCGTGAGTAGGTCGTCCCGCGCCACGGGTGGCCGCGCTGTTCCATGCTGAGGAGCGCGTTCATGGCGGTCTCGGGCATACTTGCCTGCTCCATAACAAGGTAGCGGCGCATGTCCACGATGCTGTTGATGTGCTCGACGCCTACCGGGCACTCACGCATGCACGCGCCGCAGGTCAAGCAATCCCACAGCGCTTCTTCCTGGACCCAAGTCCCGATGAGCGGCGTCTTCTCTTGCTCGTCTTGGCCGTTCAATATGCCGGGCCCGGTCTCGAGCACGTGCTCTTTGATGCCCTCGACGATGTGCATCGGGGACAGCAGCTTGCCGGTGATGTTCGCGGGACACGCGTCGGAGCAGCGGCCGCAAACGGCGCACGCGTAGCCGTCCAACAACTCGCGCCACGTGAAGTCCTGTACCCGACTGGCGCCGAAGGCCTCAGCGGTTTCGAGATCGGTCGGCGTGATCAGCGTCCCACGAGGTTCCAGGGAGCGCGTGTACCAGTTCAGCGGAGCCCCGACCAGGTGCATGTGCTTCGAGAGCGGTATGTACATGGCGAAACCCAAGATGATGCCAAGGTGGAGCCACCAGAACAGGGCCTGAAGTCCGTCGGCAAGGTTTCCGTCGATTCCGGCGTCTATCATGACTTCGCCGATTGCGTTGCCCACGGGCGGCGTCGAGTGCGGACCGCCACCGCCGGACGCAACGTATGCGCCCTCGGTCAGCAGTGTGAACGCCATCAACAGCCCGATCAGTATCAGGATGTAGCCTGATTCTTTTTTCTGCGTCAAGTCGAACGATAGGCGGTTGGGCTTGACCACCCATCGCCGCACGGCGACCCACACGAGCACGAAGAAGAAGATCGTCGCCAGCACGTCCAGGTAGAAACCAAATGCCTCGACGCCTCGCTCGGTCAACACTTTCTCCGAAAAAGGCCGCCAAGCGGAATCAGCCCATATGAACAGGCCGTAGCTCGCGGAGAACGACAGGAATCCCCAGAAGATGAATGCGTGAGTGAGTCCGCCGCGGTCGCGTATTGAGACGCTCTGGAGCACCTTGAGCTGCGCCACGACAATCGAGGCGGCTGGGAGCAAGCGCTTGATCGGCGGTGAGAATCGGTCGGGCCGTTTCCCGATCATTACGAGCCTGAAAACGCGCCTCCAGAGGATGTATCCCGCGCCTGAAAACGACAACGCCGTCAGCAGGTAGACGCCTATCCAGATCGGTATCGCGCCAAACAGATTCTCGGGGGGAACCATCGCTGCTCCTGCGCCGAAAATATGGGTCGCTCGACGCCTGTCGGAGTGTAGCACAGGGCGACTGCATGGGCTACTTGGTGAACGTCGTTGAGTCGGACGGTGCATCGGTGCTCTGGGCGTTGACGCCCAAGCTCCCGGCCCCAGGCTCGGCCTAAAGACCGAGGCCACCATTGGTCTCAGATTGGGCTTCTCGTGCGGGACAGCTCACAACGTGGCTCCGGACCCTACCTGAACGCCATCAGCACCCACGCGGTTGTCGCCGCCCAGAGGACGATCGATGCCGTCATCGGAAAGTCGGTGAGGATGATCTCTTCGGGGTTCTCGCCCAGATTGTGGCTGTGCACCAGATACATGTATCGGAACAGCCCGTAGCCGACGAACGGGATGGTGAGCATCATCGTGTGGTTGTCCGGAAGGTTCGGCGCCGTGAAGGTGTATAGCGAGTAGCTGATCATCGCCGAGTTCGCCACGACGCCTGATAGTTGGTCCAGCAAACCCAACGAGTATCGGCCCAAGATGCCGCGCTGATTGGCTGCGGCCTCGCCCGCCGACGCCAATTCGCTCCTTCGTTTCGACAACGCGATGTAGAGCGCCCCCAAGCCAGTGCAAAGATACAGCCACGGCGAAATCGGCACGTCCAGCACGGCAGCGCCCGCCACGACTCTCAGCACGAATCCGGCCGCGACGGCGAACACGTCCAGCAGGATCACGTTCTTGAGCACGAATGAGTAAGCGACGGTCGTCGCAACGTAACCTACCGCGACGCCGCCGAACATTGGATCGAGAGCGAACGCTCCGCCGAGAACCGCCACGATCAGCGCGACGGCTACGAAGAGGGCTGGTTTCGCGGCGAGATCGCCTGATGCGATGGGCCGTGTTCTCTTGCGCGGATGAGCTCGATCGCTTTCGGCATCCGTGACATCGTTGATGATGTATACGGCTCCGCTCAGAGCGCAAAACACCGCCAGAGCTCCGAAGCTGCGCCCAACGAACTCGAACGCGGCAGACAGATCGTCGAGCGTCCACGCCTCGTTGATCGTGAAGAAGAGCGCCAGGAAGACCAGCAGGTTTTTGGTCCACTGCCGCGGACGCATCGTCCTCAGCAGCACCACGAGTGTATTAGGCAGCTCGGTATGGCCTCCGTTTGAGATCGGATCGCGCTTGCCGGATGATATATGCGGCTGCTCGCAACCGTCAATTCGGCTGCCGAAATGGGTCGGGGTTTACGATGCGTCACTATCAATTTGACACCCATGAAAACACTCCGGTATTATGACTTTTAGCAGTCAACCAATCCGACTGCTAACGCGAAGTAATCAATCATTTAAGGACACGTGAGGAGGTCTCGAGAGCATGGCTACAGGCACGAAGGTTTCGTTCAAGCCTCTCGGTAACCGGGTGGTCGTTGAACCCCAGGAATCCGATGAGCAAATGAGCGCCGGGGGCATCTACATTCCCGACACGGCAAAAGAAAAACCGCAAGAAGGCACGATCGTCGCGACCGGCCCAGGCCGATTGAACGACGCGGGTGAGCGAGTTGCCATGGAGGTCGCGGTCGGCGACACCGTCGTCTACTCGAAGTACTCCGGAACCGAATACAAAGAAGGCGACACCGAGTACCTGGTGCTCCGCGAGGACGACATCCTATTCAAAAAGTAGGCAATGAAGCCTCGACGAGTCGGGGCCAGGAGGACTAGATGGCAAAGCAGTTAACTTTCAGTGAAGAGGCGCGAGCCTCGATGAAGCGTGGGATCGACACCATGGCGAGCACCGTGGGCGTCACCCTGGGCCCAAGGGGCCGCAACGTAGTATTGGACAAGAAGTTCGGACCGCCCCAGGTTTGTTCCGACGGCGTGACCATCGCCAAAGAGATCGAGCTCGAAGACCCGTTCGAGAACATGGGCGCCCAGCTTCTCAAAGAAGCCGCCAGCAAGACCAATGACGTTGCAGGCGACGGCACGACCACCGCGACGGTGTTGGCCCAGGCCATCATTCAAGAAGGCTTCAAGAACATCGCGGCAGGCGCCAATCCCATGGCGTTGAAGCGCGGCATCGAGAAGGGCGTAGTCGCACTTCGCGGCGCGGTCGAAGCGATGTCCACCCAAGTCGAGGGCCGAACTCAGATCGCGCAGGTCGCTTCCCTGTCGGCGCACGACGACGAGATGGGCAACCTGATTGCGGACGTCATGGAAAAGGTCGGCAAAGACGGCGTCATCACCGTCGAAGAGTCCAAGGGCCTGTCCTACGAGCAAGAGTTCGTAGAGGGCATGCAGATCGACCGCGGATACATCTCTCCTTACTTCATCTCGGACCAGGAGCGGATGGAATCCTTGATCGACGACCCCTACATCCTCATTACCGACAAGAAGATCTCGGCCGTTTCCGACATCTTGCCCGCCCTAGAGAAGATTCTCCAGGTTGGCAAGAACGTCGTCATCGTGGCCGAGGACGTTGAAGGCGAAGCTCTCGCGACCCTCGTCGTCAACAAACTCCGGGGCACGCTGAGTTGCCTCGCCGTCAAGGCGCCCGGCTTCGGTGACCGCCGCAAGGCGATGCTTGAGGACATGGCGATTCTGACCGGCGGTGTCGTCATCAGTGAAGAGGTTGGCCGCAAACTCGACTCGGTTACGGTCGAGGATCTTGGCAGGGCCCGCCGCATCGTCTCCACCAAAGAAGAGACGACCTTCGTGGACGGTTCCGGCGAAGAGGACGCGATCCAGGGCCGGATCAACCAGATCAAGGCCCAGGTCGATGAGACCACCTCCGATTTCGACCGCGAGAAGCTCCAGGAACGCCTGGCCAAGCTCTCCGGCGGCGTGGCGATCATCAAGGTCGGCGCGGCCACCGAGGTCGAGTTGAAAGAGAAGAAGAACCGAGTCGAAGACGCTCTGTCCGCGACCCGAGCCGCGGTCGAAGAGGGAATCGTGCCCGGTGGCGGATTGGCCGTCATCCGAGCCCGCGCAGCCCTCGACGATCTCGACCTTTCGGGCGACGAAGCCACCGGCATCGGCGTGTTGGCCAGGTCGCTTGAGTATCCGATCAAGCTCATCTCCGAAAACACCGGCGTGTCGGGCGAGGTCATCCTCGACGCCAGCCTCAAGAGCGAAGGCGACTGGGGATACGACGCGGAAATCGGCGAGTGGGGCCACCTTCTGGAGAAGGGAATCATGGACCCAGCGAAGGTCACGCGCGCGGCCATCGAAAACGCCGCCAGCGTCGCCGCGATGGTGCTCACCACCGAATCGCTGATCACCGACGTTCCCGAGAAGGAAGGCGCGGGCGGAGCGCCGCCGATGCCTCCGATGGACTACTAGTCCCCATCTCGAAGCAATGAGTGCAGAGGCCCCGGTTATCCGGGGCCTCTGTTTTTCTTTGCGCGGGTTCGGCATCCACGCGGAGTTTGGTTTGGCCCGCATGTCGTGACGATGTCGGTCCGAATATGACCGGTTCTCTGGCCGTTATGGTGACAATCGAAATAAGTGGCGCCAACAAAACATGTCATTCAGAGGCCGCAGCCGAAGAATCCGGTCGTTGAACTAGCACTGTTGCCTGAGCAACCCCAAACTCTTCTTTTTTCAGGAGCGCCCATCATGGCAAGAAACGTTGCGCAAAACGTATTGGGTAAATGACCATGGCGACTTATGCGACACTTGAGTGTGGGCGGCCCTTCGACGAGCTAAGGGCGAACGGACGGGAGCGATGCTCACCATGGACGGATGCTCAGCATCGTGAGACGCGTCGGGCACAACTTGTTTAGTTGATGACCGTCACGACCGATTGCGACACACGCCGAAGACGGCGTCGCGATCGATCGCAGAGCGGGTCTAGAGTGGTTGCGTGTTTCGCCCCCATTATGCATCGCTATGCGCGGTAGCCGTCGCTGGTCCTGTTGGTCGTTACGAGATTCGGGGCGCAGACGGCTGGAGGGTTTGAAACCCTCCTCTACGGAATTGTGTCGGACGCCGGTTGGCGTGGTCCGTCATGAATGTCATCGGACGCAGTTGCCGTCGTTGAATTGACCGGCTGGTTAACCCCGGTTCCTCGGCTGAACGACGCCCGACGAAGCCATCTCCTTGACATTGCCGAGTCGCACGTTGTAGGATTTTTGTGCCCATGACAATTGAATAAGTCGCAGCTCTTATCAAGAGTGGCGGAGGGATCGGCCCCTTGAAGCCCGGCAACCAGCTTGAGCGCCCATCCGCGCACGAGATATGGTGCCAAATCCGACGAGCGTTACACGCTTGAGAGATGAGAGCAGTGTCCTTAATTTAGGACTTCTCTGCTCTGCAATGGGAAGTTCTTTTTGTATTGAGAACCTACCGGCCCCATCCCCACCCGTTCGCACGCAGCTCAGTTCGTCGCAGGAGGGTATGGTGAAGTCCGCTGGCTTCTCTGGATTCAGCCCGTTAATCTGGCAAGGCGACCGCCTCAGCCTGATCGACCAGACACGACTCCCGTTGGAGGAGGTTTGGTTCGAGACATCCGATTACCGGGAGGTCATCCGGGCAATTCAAGAGATGCTCGTGCGGGGAGCGCCCGCCCTCGGCATCGCCGGGGCCTACGCACTCGCACTGGCGGCGATGGAGCTGTCGGGGACGGCCAACGGTGACTTCTCCGAACGGTTGTGTGAAGCTGCTCGCGAGATCAAAGGCGCGAGGCCAACCGGCGCGAATCTGGCGTGGGCTGTCGACAGGCTGCTGGCGCGTTGTTTGGGAGCTCAGTCAACGGCGCAATCCACCGAAGAGATCGTTGCCGACCTGACCTCGGAGTCCGTGGCTATCCACGAGGAAGACTTGGCCTTCAATCACCGCATCGGCAAGCACGGGGCCCGGCTCATCCCCTGGGGTAGCCAGGTGCTGACTCATTGCAATGCCGGCGCGTTGGCGACGGGCGGCTACGGCACGGCTCTCGGCGTCATCAGGGCGGCTTGGAACGACCAACGCATCACGAAGGTGTTCGCGACCGAGACGAGGCCGTTGCTTCAAGGCGCTCGGTTGACCGCCTGGGAGCTCTCGAAATCGGGGGTCGACACCACGCTGATTACCGATTCATCGGCCGGTCAGCTTCTCAGGCGCGGGTTCGTCCAGGCGATCGTCGTGGGCGCGGACCGGATCGCGGCCAACGGCGACGTCGCCAACAAAGTCGGCACGTATTCGCTGGCGGTGCTGGCAAAAGAGACCGGGGTGCCATTCTACGTGGCGGCGCCGACAGGCACTCTCGACCTTACGCTGTCCTCCGGCGAGGAGATCACAATCGAGGAACGATCGCAAGACGAGGTGCTGGAGTTCGCGACCAGACGAACCGCGCCGCCCGGCGTCGATGCGATGAACGTCGCTTTCGACGTGACACCGGGCAGATATATCACAGCGATCATCACCGAGCAGTCGGTCGCGAGGCCCCCCTACCTCAAGTCATTGTCGGCGCTCGGGGAGGCCAACGTTGGCTGATTTCAGGGTCGGCTTCATCGGAGGGTCCGGCCTGTACGACATGGATCGGATCGAAGACCGAAGCGAAGTGTACGTGGAGACGCCTTTTGGCGATCCGAGCGACGCGATCATCACGGGTACGCTGGACGGCATCGATGTCGCATTCCTGCCTCGACACGGCAGGGGGCACAAGCTCCTGCCGACAGAAATTCCGGTCAGAGCCAACATCTACGCGTTGAAATCCTTGGGGGTGCAAAGCATCGTGTCGATCAGCGCGGTCGGCAGCCTGAAGGAGCACCTCAAGCCGCTCGACGTGGTCATGCCCGATCAAATCATCGACCGAACCAGAGCCCGTCCGTCGACGTTCTTCGGCGACGGGGTCGCGGCCCACGTTGGATTCGCGGACCCGTTCTGCCCAACCCTGCGTCCACTGGCGGTCAAAAGCGGAATCGCGGAAGGCACCGACACGCACGCCGGAGGCATTTACGTTGTAATGGAAGGTCCGCAGTTTTCGACGCGGGCCGAATCCACGCTTTACCGGAACTGGGGCGCGAGCGTAATCGGCATGACGGCCCTACCGGAGGCCAAGCTAGCCCGAGAAGCAGAGATTTGCTACGTCACCCTGGCGTTCGTCACGGACTACGACGTGTGGCGCGAGTCCGAAGACGAGGTGTCCGTCGAGCTCATCGTTCAGAACCTATTGGCCAATGTGAGCACAGGACAACGAATCATTCGACGGATGATCGCCGAGATACCGAATCTCGCTGGGTGTTCGTGCCGATCTGCGCTCGAGAGCGCGATCATCACGAACCCGGACGCGATTCCCGACGCCGCGCGAGAGCGGCTTGGGTTGTTGATCGACAAATACGTGAAAGACTGAATGGAGGAGCGAGAATGCCCGAACAGGTTCAGGGCGAGCCCTATTTCCGGCTGACCCTCGAAGAGGCCGCGGAG
>PVBE011599879.1_pt1 | contig 97807 bp, 88 predicted proteins | sample 1631181 | NCBI WGS metagenome assembly PVBE01 (sample SAMN08397723, study PRJNA350692) | Marine metagenome, whole genome shotgun sequencing project. | isolation source: water | place: Pacific Ocean | collected 2012-04
CGATCCCGAGAAGGCCTGGGCGGAGATGGGCGACCACGTCACCTACCGGGGAAACGAGTACGGGCGCTGGTACGGCACCGCTGGCGATCTCCAGAGCGACCGTGAGTGGCTCGCACTGGTCGAGGCCGGCGACGACCGCGGCACGTCCGCTCGGGCCTTCCAGACACCGGAGGCGATCATCAGCGATCTGCAAGCGGCGGAACGCGCTGGCGTCACCTCCATGATCTACTTCGCGACCTTCCCCGGCCTCCGCCCCACCGCGACCTTGCCGCTTCTTGAGACCCTCATCAACGATGTCCTGCCCGCGCTCAGCAGCGAGTAGATGTCGACCGCACATCCTGAAATCCCGCTGCCAAGAAAGGAAGCCCCATGACCACGGACGTACCAGGAGTCGGCGTCGCCGCCGACGCCCCCGACCCGCCGGACCCCTACGATTGGCAAGAGATCGTCGACGGTCTCAACCGCTACCTGCGTCTCAAGGCCACGCCTGTCGGCATGAAGATGTACGAATCGAAGGCAGAGATGGAGGCGGTCGAGCGGATCCGTCGACCGGAAGGGCAGCGCTACACCCTGGACCAGATCGTGGCCCAGGCGCGCTGGCTCAACTGGACCGTCGGCATCACCCAGGACGACCTCACCGGCGCGCAATGCGCTGCGCCCGTCGGCCTGCATCCGCAGTTGCCCGACTGGCGCAAGGGCACCCACATGTCCGGCGTCTGGTTCTCCGACGACGACGATGCTATCGCGCACCAGGAGGCGATCGATTGCCTCCCCTACGGCCGCTACGAGGCGCTCGCCGTCTCGCCGATCGTCTCAGGACGGATCGATCCACCCGACGTCGTCTTGCTCTACGGCACACCCGGTCAGATGATCATCCTCATCAACGGCCTGCAATTCCGCGGTTACAAGAAGTTCGAATTCTCCGTCGTGGGCGAGTCGGCTTGCGGCGATTCCTGGGGCCGTGCTCTGCGCACCGGCGAGCCCTCGCTCTCGATCCCCTGCTTCGCCGAACGACGCTTCGGCGGCGTCCAGGACGACGAGATGCTGATGGCCATCCCGCCCGCCTATCTGCCCAAGGCGATCGAAGGCATGGCGCGACTCTCGGAGAACGGACTGCGCTACCCCATCCCCTCGCTCGGCATCCAGGCCGACGCCGGACCCATCCTCGCCCGTTCCTATGGCGACCGCTTCTAAGGGCATCTGCTAAGGCACGTTGCAAGACACATAGGAGAGATCAATGTCCTACGACGCCAAAGCCACCGAACTGGGTTTGGAGCTGCCGCCTCCAGCCACGCCGATCGCCAACTACATCCCCGCCGTCCGTAGCGGCAATCTCGTCTTCCTCTCCGGCCACGGCCCGGTCGGCCCCGACGGCCTCATCCGCGGCAAGCTCGGCGCCGACCTCAGCATCGAAGAGGGCGCCGCTGCCGCCCGACTCGTCATGATTGGCCTGCTTGGCTCGCTCAAATCAGAGCTCGGCTCTCTCGATAAGGTCCAGCGCATCGTCAAGCTGCTCTGCATGGTCAACTGCACCCCCGACTTCGGCGACCCGCCCAAGGTCGCCAATGGCGCCTCCGATCTCCTCGTCGAGCTCTTCGGCGACGCGGGCAAGCACGCCCGCTCCGCCGTCGGCATGAACTCCCTACCGATGGGCATGGCGGTCGAGATCGAGATGATCGTCGAAGTGGCTGACTAGGTCCCGGTACCGAGAGCACGGGCGACTGGCTTGATCAGCCGGGAGGCGCAACGTAAGTCCGGAACTCCTCCCGGCTCTCACTCCGCCACCAAACTCGGAATCCCTTCCCACGAACGAGATCGATCAGGGGTGCGGGGAGGAAGTCTGTGCAAAGCTCCACCATCTCGTCTGACTTGAGCTTGCGTGCCTCTTCAAGCACCCGGAGCACGGACATCTGCTCAGGGTTTTCCATCGCGTCGACTTGCGCCACGATGCGTGAGTCCGCGAACCAAGATGGGGCCGGGACTAGTTCGGCGGTACGATCGGAGCTGATCGCCGCGGGAAGTTCGGGTTGTCCGGCTGCTGCTCGCAACTGCTGAACCAGATCGGACACGTCAATCTGCGCAACGGCCGCTGCTTGCCGTAGCGACGTGACCTTCGCCACGCTCCGTCGCAGGATCGGGTTCCGGAGCTTGCGAAATGGGGGAGCGATCTCGATCAGGGTCTCCTCCAGCTCTGGATAGTCCTGGAGCAGAGTCGCGACCTTCATCGACGGCTCGATCGGCGCGGGATCACTCACGACACACTCTCCCGTTTCTGGCTGGTGACCGTAGTATGCCCTCCGACCAAGCGGGATGCCTCCGCTGGCTAGTGGATGTTCACACCGGTTTGGACCCGGCTGCCCAAGCTTCTAGCTCTCCCCGTCGAGTTTGGGGCTCCGGGCATCGGTCCCAGTGACGAGCCACGGTCCAGCCTTGCGTCCGATCTCCGCGGCGAATGCTCAGCGAGCCTCGGCCTTGATCGACCGCGGGCTAGAGGTGTTCCGAACTCGACCCGCCGCGCGGATATTCCAGCCCGCTCACGTCCTCTTCACGCAGCGCGCCATCGACCAACGTGATCCCCGTCCCGGCCCGCGCCGGAACCTTCGCGCCCGGCAGCACGACGCCCGCCAGGTTGCAGGGGTCCACCGCCGACACGAAGACCCGCTCGCCGCTGGTCGCGTCGCGACGTACCTGTCGCAGCATCTGCACCGCCTCCGGCATCGCGTACTGCTCGCCGATGAACCCCGTCACGAATCGCCCACCACGGATTGTCCCCCGTGCCTCCAGCCGCCGCAGGGCGCGCAGCAAGTCGCGCCAAGGGATCGTGATGCTCTCGCGCGCTAACAGGTCCCGGAAGACGACTCCGTACCGCGCTAACAGAACCTCCGCCACTTGCTCTGTCAGTTCCTCGTAGGAATCCACGTTCGGCGGGCGTTCGTCCACCGTCGCCCAGCGCCCCGACGGTCCGCTCCCCTGGAAGACTCCGCCGCTCCCGTACGACCCACCCCGCCGCCGCCGACGTACCTTCGCCCGGTTCCCCGCCAAATGCCGCAGTCCCTCGAAGCCATCCGCGTAGACCAATCCCCGCGCCACGAGATCGCGCAATCCAGACTCCACGTCGGATGCCAGGCGACGCGTGTCGCCCACGATCTCGTCGAAGAACAGCGCCCCGCGCTCGCGCAGCAGTTCCAGAATTTGCCGTGCCGACCCCGTGGCGGGTTCGTTGCTGACCGCTTCTGTTTGCGGTTGCGACAGCGGCTCCGGCTTCGGCGACCGATCCCGAGGCACCGGGCGCGAGCCGTGCTCCCCTCGCACTGCCGCCAGCAAGGTTGGGAATGTGACGCGCGGCGCGATCGTCACCGGCATCACCCGTGACGGCGATGCCGCACTCGTCTTCCCTTCGCGCTCCTTCGCCGACGGTGTTTTCGGTGTCAGCCGCGCCCACGTCACCTCTCCCGCCAGGCTGAGTTCGTCCAGCCAGGATGGGTGATACTCCACGACGCGCGCCGGCAGCAGATCTCGTTCCCACGCCGCCGCCGGAGCCTCGAAGCCGGCCAGTTGCCGGATCGCCTCTCGCAGCCCGGCCTTGCCTTGCAGCCGGGTCTCCGGCGTCAAATGTTGCCAGCGCAGGAGGAAGCGCATCAGATCTTGTGCGGCAACAGGTTCGATCTCTCGGCGTAGCCGGTCCAACGTGTACTTGTGAATCCTTGCCAGCAGCCGTCGGTCGCAGAACTCGTCAGGGCCGCTACTCGATGTTTCACTGCCCGGCGCATGCACATCGATCGCACTCGCGCTGAACCGGCCCCGCAGCACGTACCCGTCCCCCTCCACCTGCATCATCCCCCGCTCGACGTCGACCACTGACAAGCCGCACACCGCCGAAATCTCCGCCGCCGTCACCGGCCCTAGGGCCTCCGCCTGTCCCCGCAGCATGCGCACCCGGGCCACCTCGCGATCCGCCACCTCGATCACCGCTCCGAACGGCAACGTCAGCTCCGGCTCAATCCGCGATTCTGGGAACAGCAAGCGGATGAGCTCCAGGTTCTCGGATGCGAACCAGTGGGGCTTCCCGTCAACACTGACGACCGCCGCCCGGCCTTGTCCCACCAGATGGCCCAGCCATTCCTCCCACGCCGTCACGCGGTTGTCCGCGATCGCCACCAAGCCCAACAGCGCGTCGTGCACCTCTTCCGCGTCGACGGGCGTCGGCCAGGCCTCCTCGCGCACCCGAGCGATGGCATCGGCGTCCAGCGCCCCCAGGTCGCGCGTGTTCTCCGGCAGCGACCGCCGCGTCATCACTGCCCGCGTGCGGCGTTCCTCGAGGGGGGCATCATCCAGGAACGTGTACGGTTTGCCGTTGAGAAGCTCCGCCGCCATCGGCGACGGCTCGACCGTGTCCTTCGCGTGCAGCGTGATCTCGCCCGCCTCGATCGACTTCAGCCGCTCGATCAACCCATCAATATCCATCCACTCGCGTAGACAGTCCTCCACCGTCTGGTCGCAGAGCGGGTGATCGGGGATCTCCAGCGGGCCGCTCAGGTTCTCCTGGCAGCCCACCTGTTTGGGAAAGACGGCAGCCAAGAGATCATCCGAGATCATGCGCTGGATGTTGGGCGGGACTTTCTTGTTGCCCCGCTGACGCGGCACCGCCAACGCCCGCGTTGCGTTCCAACGGAAGCGCGTCCCCCACACCGGCGAATACAACGACGCTTGGCGCACGGAATGCACGGCGTTGTCTGCCTTCAGATAGTGGAACGCCTCCTCCAGCGGGAACGACTGCGCTGCGCCCAACGACAACACGATCGCATCGTCATTCGCTGCGGCTTGCAGCTCGAAGTCGAACCGAACACAAAAGCGCTTGCGTAGCGCCAAACCCCAGGCGCGGTTGATTCGCGCCCCGAACGGCGCATGGACGACCAAGTGCTGTGCCCCGGCCTCGTCGAAGAACCGCTCGAACACAATGTCCGTGTCCGAGGGAATCACCCCCAGCCCTTCCCAGCTCACGCGGATGTAATCGACCAACTGCTGCACCGCGGCATCCGGCAGCCCGCAGTCGTCTTTCAAGCCTTGTTCCAGAGCTTCGATGCTGTCCAAGTCCGCCACGATGTCCCGGCGCAGCCGTCCGACTTCCTCCGACAGTTCCAACGTTCGCCCCGGCCCCTCGCCCAACCAGAACGGGATCGTGGGTGGCGCACCCTGCGCGTTCTGCACTCGGACCTTGCCGGACTCGATTCGCTGAATCCGCCACGATGTCGTGCCAAGCAGGAACACATCGCCCGCCATCGACTCGATCGCCCAGTCCTCGTTCACGGTGCCGACCATCGTGTCGTCTGGCTCCGCGATCACCTTGTAGTCGCCCAGCTCCGGAATCGTCCCGCCGTTTGTCAGCGACTTCATCCGCGCTCCGCGTCGCGCCCGGATCATGCCGTTGATCCGGTCGTAGTGGATCAGTGGTGGTGCGCCTCCGGCCGCATCACCCACGCCCTCCGCCAGCATCGTCAGCACGCCATCGTACGCGTCCCGAGCCAGATCCCGATACGGCGTCGCCTTGCGGACCAGATCGAACAGCGCGCCGATTTCCCAGTCCTCCGACGCCGTCTCCGCCACGATCTGCTGCGCCAACACATCCAGGGGCGCCACCGGCTGCGTCACCCGGTCCAGCCGCCCCGCTCGCACCGCGCGGACCAGCGCCGCGCACTCCACCAACTCGTCCCGCGATGTCGGGAACAGCCGCCCGCGCGGCGTCAGCCCCAATGCGTGGCCCGACCGCCCCACCCGCTGCAGGAACGTCGAGATACTGCGCGGCGACCCAATCTGACAGACCAGATCGATCGACCCAACATCGATCCCCAACTCCAGCGACGCCGTCGCTACCAGCGCCCGGATCTCGCCGCTCTTGAGTCGCTCTTCCAACTGGAAGCGCCGCTCCTTCGACAACGAGCCGTGGTGGCTGGCGACGTTCTCTTTGCCCACCAGGTCCGTCAGGTTGTGCGCGACGCGCTCGGCCAGCCGCCGCGTGTTCACGAAGATCAGCGTCGTGCGGTGCGCCGCCACCAATTCCGCGATGCGCTCGTAGATCTCGGCCCATTGCTCCTTCGCCGCCACCGCCTGCATCTCTGAAGGCGGTACCTCCACCAGCAGCTCCAGCTCCCGCTGGTGCCCCCGATCCACAATCTGGCAGTCCGGCGTGCCCTCGGCCGACACCCGATCTGTCCCCACCAGCCGGTCGCTTCCCACGAGGAAGTGCGCGATCTCGTCGATCGGCTTCTGCGTCGCCGACAGCCCGATCCGGTTCGGCCGACGCTCCGCCACGTGGTCGAGCCGCGCCATCGACAGGGCGAAGTGGCTGCCGCGCTTGTCGCGCACCAGCGCATGAATTTCGTCCACGACCAACGTCTTCAACCGCGTCAGGATCTTGCGGCTCTTCTCCGCCGTCAGCATCAAGTACAGCGACTCCGGGGTCGTGATCAGGATGTGCGGCGGCTTGCGCGTGATCCGCGCCCGCTCGGAGGGCGTCGTATCGCCGCTGCGCACTGCCGTCGTGATGATCGGCAGCGGCCGCCCCATCTCCTCCGCGATCGCCCGGATCTCGGCCAGCGGCCCCTCCAGATTGCGGTTGATGTCCACGCCCAGCGCCTTCAGCGGCGACACGTAGAGGATCTGCGTCGTGTCCTCCAGCGTGCCCGCCTCGGCCTCCTTGATCAGGGAATCGATCCCGGCCAGGAACGCGGCCAGCGTCTTGCCGCTCCCCGTGGGCGCGGCAATCAGCACATCGTGGTTCGCTTGAATCAGCGGCCAGCCCTCGACTTGCGCGTCGGTCGGCGCCTCGAATTTGCGCTCGAACCACGTCCGCACGGCGGGATGAAAGCTCTCGAGAACGGGGTGAGTCTCAGTCGATGCGACCATTTGTTCGACTCCAGGTCGTCGAGTCTAGCACGACCATAACGCCTCATCCTCGGCCGGCTTGGGCCCCGAATCCGGAGCGGCGATACTCTGCGGGCTGCGGTTTCGCTCCGCTGGAGCGCGACACTGTTCTGCGGATGTACGAGGCGGAAGGATCGACTCATGCCCCCTCAAATCGACTGGCAGCCCGTCTTCGACGAGGCGCTCGAGATTTTCGTCAAGTACCTCCAGATCGACACCAGCAACCCGCCCGGCAACGAAGCGCCTGCCGCCCGATTCCTCGGCGCGCTCCTAGAGGCCGAGGGCATCGACACCGAATACGTCGAGATCCAACCCTACCGCGAAGCCCTCTTCGCCACCCTCAAGGGCGACGGGTCCAAACGTGCCCTCATGCTCTGCAACCACACCGATGTCGTCCCCGTCGAAGTCGACTACTGGACCAAGCCTGCCTTCGCCGGCCACATCGAAGCCGGCAAGGTCTACGGCCGCGGCGCCGTTGACATGAAGGGCTGCGGCGTCATGCATCTCATCACGATGCTGCTCGCCAAGCGCCACGACATCACCCTCAAGCGCGACCTCGTCTTCGCCGCCGTTCCCGACGAAGAGGCCGGCAGCGTCTGGGGCATGGAGTGGCTCTCCAAGAACCGCCCCGACCTCCTCGATGTCGAATTCGAGCTCAGCGAAGGCGGCGCCGGCACCACCCGGTTCGCCGGGCAGGAGGCGCAGCTCTTCTCGGTCGCCACCAATGAGAAGGACATCTGCTGGCTCAAGCTGACCTCCGTCGGCACGCCCGGCCACGGCAGCCGCCCCCACTACGACAACTCCGCCGTCACTCTCATCAAAGCGCTCAACAAACTCGCCGACTGGGAGCGCCCAGTCACCTTCACTCCCGAGACCCGCCACTACGTCGAGAGCCTCCAGGCCGAGAGCCTTCTCCCAGCCGCCGCCAGCGACGCCGAGCTCGAAGCGATCATCACTAAGCATCCCCAGATGCACGCCATGTTCATCAACACCCTCAACGTCACCATGATCAACAGCGGTATCAAGGCCAACGTCATCCCCGCCAAGAGCGAGGCCACCATCGACTGCCGCCTCTTGCCCGGCCAGACCCGCGAGGACTGGATCGACCAAGTCAACGCCATCATCGACGACGACAAAGTCAGCGTCGAAACCTCCGGCTGGGACCAGGATCAACCCGTCGCCGTCGATTGGGACACGGAGCTCTACCGGACCATCGAGGCCGTCGTCACCGAAGCCATGGAAGATGCCGTCGTCGTGCCCAGCACCTGTGTCGGCGGCACCGACAACCGCTTCCTGCGACAGCAGGGCATCCCCGCCTACGGCTTCATCCCTTGCTTGCTCAGCCCCGCCGAAGCCGCCGGCTTTCACGGCAACGACGAGCACATCACGATCGAAAACCTCAACATGGGCTGCGAGCTCATGTTCGAAATCGTCATGCGCATGTCGGCTTGAATCAGTGCCCCCTTGGACTTCACCAGTTCTTTGCGTCGATACCGAACTGACTCCATCCATGGTCGTTGGTCGGCGGCCCCTGTGGTTCTGAGGGGCCGTCGAAGAGCCACTGATCCGCCGGAGGTTGAGTGGCTCCGATCCCGAAGTGCCAATCGGAGACAGTCCGTCGCCACGCCCACCACGATTGTCCGTCTTTCGAAATCTGAAGCTCGATTCCGTGGCTTTCGGGCAAGCCACCCCTGGCGACTTCAGTATCGAGGATGGTTCGTGCTTCTGTTCGGTATCGGCCGCCGTTCCGGTACCACCCCATTTGCGCCGATGCCAGACTGAGAAGTGCTTGCTTCGTTTCGCTGAACTCGCGCCGGTCCAATCTCCCGCCCTCGTCATTCTCACCGTCAACTCCGGCGTTATCCCGGAGTCCGTCTTGCTCCTCCTGCTCAGCTCTCCTCGCATCCGCCTTGAATCTTCTGAAGTCGACGATCTCTCGACGAGTTTTCTGGAACGAAGCGGCTTTCCCGGTGCGGATCGGCCAAGATCCGGCGAATGTACTCAGTTCATGCAGCCGGATGTGGAAGCTCGTTACCACAGCTCGTCTCGCGCTCAGAGACGCACTTCCGTCTCTGCCACGCATCTGGGAGAACGTCCGTTCATAGCCGGCGTACAGAGCAAACAAGAACAGGACTGGGAGCGAGCTGATGGTCAACCAGACTGGGAGTGCGAAGTCTGACGCCGTTCCGGTGACATCCAGCTCGCTCCACTGCTGAGTTAGGTGATAAATGGCCCAGGCGATAAGTCCGAAAGAGATCATGCCAAGCATCACGTCGAGTACACGCTCCACCGCCGCGAATTGGCGATCCGTCGCCGCGACGGCACGCATGAGTAGCAGGACCGTGAGGAGTGGTTGCAAAATGAGTTCGCCAACGAAGCTCAGGACGAAGACATTTAGAAGGAAGGCCACTATGACCGCGAGTGTCACGGTCCCGAGCGCGGTTTGCACAAAGAAGGCACGTCCCTCAGACGCCTGAATGATACCGAAGAAGAGGACTACGCCTGCGCTGCCGAACCACAAGATGGTGTTCTTGAGATCGTCGAACCCCCATAGACCAATCTCCGATGTTACGGCACAGATGAAGGCCACATAAACCGCCATCAAGGAGAGCATCACCAGAATCTTCGGGTAGATCGTGGGCCAGATTCCTTGAACGAAACTGACAAGGATGGCTCTCGACTGGTTCTTCCAGAGGAGGAGCAAGAGGGGTAATCCACCCCAGACGAATACCGCTTTCTCGCGGTTCGTGAAGATAGACTCCCCCACCTCCACCATCGCATCGGAGAGATGCTGCCATGGCGCAATGGCTAGCGTGATGGAAACTTCCATGTCGGTTGCCGCGCTCAGGGTGTTTGGCCGATCACCCCTCGAACGCCGGCGCGACCTCTTCCATCCACAACAGCATCGACCGCTGTACCTTCTCGTGCGGAATCAAGCCACCCGCGTTGAACCAGGTCAGGATGTGGCCGCAGCCATATTCCTCCACGATCGCCGCCAGCTTCTCCCGACACTCCGCTGGCGTCCCAATGATCGACATGTCCCGCTGCATCTCGTCATACGTGGAGTCCCGGAAGCGACGCACCAACGACGGCAGGTCGTCGGGATCGCCGCCGTGCTTCACGTACCCCCCGACGGACGTCCGCGCCACGACCTGCAAGTAGGTCATCACGCTCTCCTCCGCCTCCGCCCGCGCCTTGTCGCCGTCTTCGTTCACATGGATCGCCGTCAGCCAGCCGATGTCCTCGGGCGGCGGGGGCGCCCCGTCCCGTTCCAGCCGCAGCCCTTGATACAGCTCCGACCGCTGCTTCAACTCCGGCAGGAAGCCCGTGATCGGCGAGAACATGCCCCGCCATCCTTCGCGGCCAGCCCGCCCGATCGAATCGTCACTGTTCGCCGCCAGCCGCAACGGCGGGTGCGGCTTCTGCACTGGCTTCGGCTCCACGTTGACGCCCTCGTAGTGCACAAACTGGCCGTCGTAGTTGACTGGCTCGTCGCTCCACGCCTGGAGCACCACATCCACGTTCTCGTTGAACCGCTCCGAGCGCTCCGTCATCGGCACGCCGAGGCCGTCGAAGTGCGCCGCGATCGCCCCGCGGCCAATGCCATAGTCCAGCCGACCGTTGCTCAGGATGTCGAGGGTCGCCGCATCTTCCGCCGCCCGGATCGGGTCGTGCAGCGGCAACAACGTTACGCCAGTGCCAATCCGGATCCGCTCCGTCATCGCCGCCGCCGCCGCGCCCAGGATCAGCGGCGACGTTAGGATCGACTAGTCGGGGATGAAGTGCATCTCCGCCAGCCAGGCCGTGTCGTAGCCCAACTGGTCTCCCAGCACGATCTGCTCCAGCGTTTCGCGGTAGCGCGTCGAACTGTCCTGCTGTGGCGCGCGCGGGAGCTGAAAGAAGAGCCCGTGTTCCATGGTGATCGTGCCTGCCCGTTTCTCCCCCGCTGGCTTGTTCGACAATCCGCATGCCGCGTCGCGGCTACTGCAGCGGCGAGTAAGGCAGTGGGTTCAAGTAGTAGATCGACTTTTCCGGCGCGACCTCTCGCAGCGGCCCCGTGAACTCCGCGATCGGATCACCAGCGACATAGTCGAAGTTGGGGACGCCGTGCGGCAGGATCCAGATGTCGGTGAGTTCGCCGCGCTGGCCCAAGGCGGTCTCGTACGCGGTGACCAGTTCGACCGCTCCCGCATTCGAGCCCCAGTCCACCAGCTTGCCGAGGACTTCGTAGGCCTTCTCTTGTCCGCCCAGCGTGAGCTGGAGCACCGCCTGCATGTACTGCCGCGGTGATTCGGGCTTAGCGCTCGGCGCACTCTCCAACCGCTGCTCCGTCGCGTAGGGCACCGGATACGCTGTCTTCGCCGACTCCGAGATCTGGATGCCCCCCTCCATCATCGCCGCGATCGCCTGGTACATCGCAGTGTCTTTCGCCATCGACGCCGAGGCCTGCTCCATCGCCGCGAGATTCTCGAAGCGGAACAGCAGCACGTCCTGTCCCATCTCGCCACCGGTCCGCTTGAAGGCGCCCAGCAGATCGTAGCCGTGGCGCGCGAAGGCCGGGATCACCGATTCGCGATAGACCTCCACGAACGTGTCGAACGCCGTGTTGGTCAGGGGTTTGATGGTGTGCATCGCTTCCACGAAGACGGTCATTCTTGTGGGCCTCTCACTCTCGCTGTCTCGATGGCTTCGAGTTGGCTCTCAGCCAGCTAGGCCAGTTCCTTGTCCATTGCCAGGAGGAACTCGTGCGTGCGTGTTCGCGTCTCTTCGTCGTGCCCCGCGATGGCGCCATTGAAGTCGGTCACTCCGATCTCCTTTAGCCGTCGCAACTCACGCTCCACCTCTTCCTCGCTCCCCACGATCGCCACCTCCGCCGGACCCGCCGCGTTCGATCCATCCATCACTCGCCGGTACGACGGCAGGTCGCCGTAGCCTTCGAAGTTCTTCCCCACCCACTCTCGCGCCTTGTCGGGCTCCGTCGTCACTGCAATCGGCAGTCCCGCCACGACACGCGGTTGCGGCTTCCCCGCGTCGGCCGCCGCCTGCGACATCTCCGGTACCACAGTGCTTTCCAAGTACGGCGCCCCGGCCAGCCACGTCGCCGTCCCGTCCGCCAGTCGCCCCGTCACCCGCAACATCTGCGGACCTAAGGCCGCCACCACCACCTGTGGCGCTTCCGCGTCCGGCACGGTGATCTGGGCGTTCACGGTGTATTCCTCACCCTTGTAGGAGACCGCTTCGCCGCGCAAGAGAGGCCCCAGGACTTCCAGATACTCCCGCATGTGGCGCACGGGCTTGGAAAAGTCCAGCCCGAACATCCCCTCGATGACGATCTGGTGGCTCAGTCCGATGCCCAGAATGAAGCGGCCACCCGTCGCCGCCGCCGTCGAGAGTGCTTGTTGTGCCATCGCGGTGGGGTGTCGCGGGTAAGTCGGGACGACGAACGACCCCATCTCAATCGTCGATGTGATGCCGCCTGCGAGGGCGATCGTCGTCATCGCATCGTGGCTGAAGATGTTGGGCAGCCATCCGCTGGCGTGCCCCTCCGACTCCAGCCGCTTGAAGCCGCCAACCGTCTCTTCCAGCGTCGTTCCGCCCGGCGCGCCGCCGATCCGCATACTCAGCTCCTGTCTCTTCGTTTCGCTTGCCGTGTTGCGAGTGCTGTGTTGTGAGTGTCGTCTGGCGAGTGCCGTCCGAGCCTGGTCGTCAGCTTCGGAGCCAGAGCGACGCTAGGTCCGCGCCCTGATCCCTGTCAAACTCCCGACGCCCGACGACCGCCCAACGTCGCTAGAAGGTCGGTGGGTGAGAGAGGAAGGCCTTCGCCAATCACTGACTGCCGCGGAGGCGCGGATCGAGGACGTCACGGAACGCATCCCCCGCCACGTTGAAGCCGAAAACCAGCGTCGTGATGGCCAGCCCGGCCCACAAACTCAGCCAAGGGGAACTCCCGCTGATGATGAACTGACGTCCATCCGAGACCATCTTGCCCCACGAGACCTGGATCGGCCCCAGGCCCAAGAATGACAGCGCCGCCTCGGCCAGAATGAATGCCCCGATCGCGATCGTGTAGAAAACGATGATCGGCGCCATGATGTTGGGCAAGATGTGCCGCGCGGCAATCCGGAACCCCCCCGCGCCGATCGTCTGCGCCGCTTCCACGTACTGCGCCTGTCTCGTCGCGATCACACTCCCCCGGATGATCCGGGTGCTATCCGCGATCCCGATGAAACCCAATGCGAGAATGGTGATCGTCAAGGACCCGCGCGTCACGGACGCCAGCAACAAGAGGAAGATCAGCGGCGGGAACGCCTGCATCGCGTCCATGATCCGCTGCGACAAGATATCGAACCAGCCGCCCAGATAGCCCGCCGAAAGTCCAATGATCACGCCCGCTCCGACCGAGATCGCCGCCGCGAAGATTCCCACCTGCAACGACAGCCGCGACCCTTCCGCGATCCGCGCAAAGATGTCCTGCCCGGCCCGATCCGTTCCAAACCAGTGCTTGCCGCTGGGATCGGCCAGAGAGTCCGTTCGCAGAGGCGTCGCCGTCCCCGTTGCGAAGAGATCGTTGATCCTAACGAAGACGCCGGCCTCCACCCGCAGTACCGAATCCCTGATGCCGCTGCCCTCGACCAAGAGTGAGAGCAACGACCCGTCCGCGATGCCCAGTTGGACGTATTCGTGCAGCTCCTCATCGACCTCCTGCGCGACTGCCAGCGAACCCAGATATTCGGCCGGATCGGACAGCAATGCCGCGAGCCCGGCTTGGTCGATATCGGCGGGCTGCCCTTCGAGGGCATCAGCGACCTTGGCATTCGCAAAGTCCGTGCTTGCCACCCGGAAGACGCGCAGGTGGTCGTAGCGGCCAATGCCAAGCCAGCCGCCCCCATTCCCGAGCGTTCCTAGCGCGAAAACGCCCCAGAGGAAGACGACGAAGAGCCCGAACGCCCCCAGTTTCTTCTTGTGGATAAAGCTGCCCACGCTGCCCAGAACCCGCATGGGAAGGCTTGGCTGCCTGAACTCCAGCTCTTCAAGACCGAATGCGTCCTGCGCCTGCTGCCCTGCCATCCGGTGCCACCTCACGCCATATCGCGCGTCTGGTCTCGCGCGTGCAGAGAGAGAGTATCCGATAAATCCCCATCCCGATCCACGCGCGGCATCCACGCGAATCGGCTACCTTGCGCCTCTATCCGCCAGAGACGACCCCAGGAAAGGGCCTGCAAGTATGGCATCCAAGGAACTTCAAGCGATCCTCGATCAGTTCAAGCAGCAGCAGTCGATCGCCGCCCAGGCGGCCGGGCAGCCCGACGTGGCCACGATGCGGTCCAACATGGAGTCCACCGCGTTCCCCGTCGCTGAGGATGTCCGCGTGGAGCCCATCGACGCCGGTGGCGTCGCCAGCGAATGGGTCGTCGCGCCGGGTGCCCACCCCGACCACCGCCTCCTCTACCTCCACGGCGGTGGCTACTTCATGGGCTCTCCCATCACGCATCGGGCCTTGGCGGGCAACATTTCTCGCGTCTCCGGCTGCGCCGTCCTCCTCATCGACTACCGCATGGCGCTGGAGGCCCCGTTCCCGGCCGCCGTCGACGACGCGCACAGTGCGCTTCGCTTCATGCGCGATCACGGCCCCGATGGTCCCGCCGGCGCCGCGACGACATTCGTCGCCGGAGACTCTGCCGGGGGTGGGCTGACCCTGGCCACCCTCCTTGCCGTTCGCGATGCGGGTGAGAGCCAGCCCGACGCCGCGGTGACTTTGTCCGCCTGGACCGACCTCGCGATGACCGGAGAGACCCTGAAGACTCGCGCGGACATGGATCCGATGATCACCGATCTGGGCGGCATCACCTTCATGGCCACCGCCTACCTCAGTGGGGCTCCCGGTGAAACGCCCCTGGCATCACCGCTCTACGCCGACCTCTCCGGTCTTCCGCCCCTGCTCATGCAGGTCGGCGACGCCGAAGTGCTTCTCAGCGACACCACCCGCGTCGCCGAAATCGCCAAGGCCGCCGGCGTCGACGTCACGCTGGAGATCGACGACGAGATGTTCCACGTCTTCCAGGCCTTCGCTCCGATGCTGCCCGAGGGGCAGCAAGCCGTCGATCGTGTCGGCGCCTTCATCCAAGCTCACGTGCCCGCCGCGGCCGGCGACTAGGTCACGACGTTCGTTGATTCGGGAAGCGGCGGGCATTTGCCCGCCGCTTTCTGTTGAGTTCACCCAGGTCCGCTGCTGAGACAGCCTTGCGAGGACTTCGCCACCGCCGCGAATGCCTGTTCGGTCGCTCGCAGGGTCAGATCGATGTCCTCTTCCGTGTGCGCCGCCGACACGAACCAGTTGTGCGCCGGATGCAGGTACGCGCCGTGTTCCGTCGCCACATCGCACCACTCATGGAACATTGCGTACTTCGGGTCGTTGTTGAACTTGAACGACGGCATCGCAGATGGCCCCGTGCTCACGAACGGCAACCCGAACGCCTCCGCCTGGGCTTCCAACCCATCGATCAATAACTGTCCGATTCGGTGGATCGTGGCGATCGCGTCTGTGCGCTCCATCTCCTCCATCGTCGCCTTCGCCGCCGCGAAGGACGAGCTCTGGAAGAAGAACGACCCCGTGAAGAAGATCTGCTCGGCCGCGGAACGCAACGCCTCCACCCCGAGCCCCGCCGATAGTGCGTACCCATTGGCGATCGCCTTGGAGTAGCAGATCAGATCTGGCGTCGCCCCGAAGGCGACGTGCGACCCGCCCATGTCGAACCGGAACCCCGCTCGCACATCGTCCATCACGAAGACCGCGCCATGTGAATCGCAGAGCTCGCGGACCGCCTCGAACCAGCCAGGTCCCGCGAACTCGGCGTGGTGCAGTTGATGGTCGTACGGCGACAGGATCACACAGGCGATGTCCTCGCCCTCCGCGGCGAAGACGGCGCGCAAGCCGTCCACGTCGTTCCAGGCCACCTCGATCAGTTCCTCGCGGTGGTGGCTCGGCACGCCCGGCAACTGCGGGATCGTCCAAGGGCGTGCCCCGTGATAGGCGTCGTGCCCCTTCACGATCTTCGACTTCCCCGTGTGCGCCCGCGCCGTGTCGATCGCCCAGGACGTCGCATCGGCGCCGTTCTTACCGAAGATCGCCCAGTCCATCCCCTGTGTTTTGGCGACCAGCATCTCGGCGTATTCCACCATCGGCTCGCCCGGCAAGCTCATCGTGTCGGCCAACTCCATCTGCTCGGCGACGGCCCGATCCACCGCGGCATTGCGATACCCCAACACCATCGGCCCGTAGCTGCACATCCAATCGACATACTCATTTCCATCCACGTCCCACACACGCGACCCCTCACCGCGTGCCAGGAACTTGGGGTGGCGTGCGCCGTGTGCTGCGGCGTTCTGGTGGCCGTAGACGCCGCGCGGAATGACCCGCTCCGCACGCCGCCACAGTGCCTCGCTCTTCGCTAGCGACCGATCCGACATGAGAGTTCTCTCCTCTTGACTCAGTTCTCCGCTGACCGAATTGGGAGGCTGGCTTGCTTGGGAGGCTGGCTTACTTGGGAGGCTGGCTTACTTGGGAGGCTGGCTTACTTGGGAGGCTGAATTACTTGGGAGGAATGTCCGCTGGACCCGACGCATGCCCGTCCGGATAGAAGAAGGACTTCGCGGCGTTGCGTAGCTCGGCTCGGAAGTCGGGGTGGGCGATCGCGATCAGCTCGTCGGCGCGCTGCCGCACCGTCTTGCCCAACAACCGTGCGATGCCAAACTCCGTCACCACCGTGTCGCTGATCTCGCGGGGCACCGTGATGACCTGCCCCTCCTCGAAGCGCGGCACGATGTTGGACACGGTTCCATCCAACGCGGTCGACGGCATGACGCAGACGTAGCGGCCCGTCGGGCAGAGGTAGGCGCCCATCGCGAACGCCAAGTGTCCCCCCACTCCCGCCACCACGTCCGGTCCCAGCGTGTGAACCCCCTTTTGGCCGCTCAGGTCGACTCGCAACGCGCCGTTGATCGCCACGAAGTCTTCCTGCCGCGCGATCACCGAAGGATCCAGCAGGTACTCGATCGAGCGCATCTGATAATACGGGTTGTGCTCGATCGCGTTCCTCTCCTCCAGATTGTTGCCGATCACCGTCGCCGTGAACTCGCCTGGGTGCAGCGCGCTGTTGCGCCCCGTGATCACGCCGCGTTCCGCCAGCGCGACGCAGCCTTCCACCGTTAGTTCACCGAAGTAACTCAGCTCCTCTTTGTCATCCAGCGCGCCCAGCAACACGACCTCGCGCGTGTGCTGTCCCACCCCCACCTGGATCGTGTCCCCGTCCTGCACGATCTCGCCGACGTAGTGGGCGAGACCGGCATCCGCCGGGTCCGTCGGTGGGTGTTCGCGTCCCAACATCACATCCCGATCGGTCGGAACGATGTAGTCCAACTCCGAAACGTGCAGCCAGCCATCGCCCTCCGCGACGACGACGCTCTCCGACATCTCCGCGATCAATGTCTTCGCTCGCCGCCCCGTCGTCACCGCATCCCAGAGATTGCCCCCGCAGTTCACCCAACCTCGCTCATTCGGCGGCGAGACCGTCGCGAACGACTTGTCGATCGGCCATGACTCACCATTGGCGCGGCCCGCGTCATGCGCCTTGTGGATCCCCACCAGCCAGTAGGGGTGATAGTCCACGATGCCGGCATTCACGGCATCTCGGTCCAGCAGCGACCCGAACTGCGGCGCCACCGAGATGGAATCGGACATCGGCGACTCGTACCACCCGGCCTCCGGCACCAGAATGCCGCGAATCTCCACCCCCTCCAATTCGTCGCGCCGCGCCGCCAGCGCGGTCAGGACCTCGGGCGCGGAATGGCCCGGTGGAATCCACAGGTGATCGCCTGACTCGAAAGTCGCCGCGGCCTGATCAGGCGAGACCAACTTGCTTGCGTAGTCCGCTTCCCAGTCCACGGTCAGGTCCAGTGGTGGCATCTGGCTCATCCCCCTTGTGGTCCATGTAGCCGATCGTCGACGGGCTCGTCCTCGCAGCCGGTCCCCGTCTCATCCGGGCATCTGCGTACGGCGGCCTTGCTCGCACCCAAGTGAGAGGGCCGGTAGTATAGCCCGACTTTTTTTTCGGTGAGGAGAAATATTGATGAGCACCGTTCAGCGCATGAACTTCGGCATCTTCATGGCACCGTTCCATCCAATCGGCGAGAACCCCACTCTGGCGTTGGAACGCGACATGGAGCTGATCGAGTGGCTCGATAAGCTCGGCTACGACGAAGCCTGGATCGGCGAACACCACTCCGCTGGCTGGGAGATCATCGCCTCCCCCGAGGTGTTCATCGCCGCTGCCGCCGAACGCACCCGCAACATTCGCTTGGGCACCGGCGTTTCCAGCCTGCCCTATCACCACCCCTACATCCTCGCCGAGCGCATGGTCCAACTCGACCATCAGACGCGCGGCCGTGCCATGCTCGGCATCGGCCCCGGCGCTCTCTCCTCCGACGCCTACATGCTTGGCATCACCCCCGTCGAGCAGCGCCGCATGATGGACGAGTCGCTCGAAGCGATCATGGCCCTCCTCGAGTGCGAAGAGCCCGTTACCCGCAAGACCGACTGGTTCGAAATGAACGAAGCGCGCCTCCACCTGCGGCCCTACAGCAATCCGCACATGAAGGTCTCCGTCGCCAGCACCTTCTCTCCCGCCGGCATGGTCGCCGCCGGAACCTATGGCTGCGGCGTCCTGAGCGTCGGCGCGTCCCAAGCCGGTGGTCTCATCAACCTCAAGGACCAGTGGGGCATGGCCGAAGAGGCCGCTGACAAGGCCGGCAAGCAGATCGACCGCGCCGACTGGAACCTCGTCCAACCCTTCTATCTTGCCGATACTCGCGAGCAGGCCTTCGAAGACTGCCGCGAAGGCGCGCGCATCTTCAACCAGGAATACTTCGAAGGCACCCTGGGACGACCGCCCACTCCGGAGAGCGAAGATATCGCGCTTCAGGTCAAGGCAGGTGGCGCCATCGTCGGCACGCCGCAAGACGCCATCGACGCCATCGATCGACTCCAAGATCTCTCGGGCGGCTTCGGTGGCTTGCTCGGCCTCGCTCATGAGTGGGCGCCGCGCGACAAGATCAACAAGTCGTTCGAACTCTTCGCCCGCTACGTCATGCCCAAGTTCCAAGGCCAGCTTGCCCCCATCGCCGATTCTCAGGAATGAGTCGCCGAAAACAAAGAGACCATCTTCGGCACCACCCCCGCCGCCATGATCCGCGCCTTCCAGGACGCCGGGAAAGAGATTCCCGAAGAGATGGCCAAGCAGATGCAGCGCTAACTCGCATCGCGAAGATAGATGCAGAAGGCCGCCCGCGGGCGGCCTTCTTATTTCCCGCGTTGTTCGCGGCCGGACCTAGGGGTCTCCCAAGAAGCTCAACCGGATCCGACGCAGCGGCGAATCCACATCAAAATCAAAGAGCAAGATCCGCTACCACGGCCCGATCGCCATCACTCCATCGTCGACCGGGATGTTGAGATCCGGCGAGAGCACGACCGGCGTCAGATGATCCGCCCCGTGCCCCGGCGACTTCAACTCGTGGTGGTAGCGGCGTTCCGCTCCAGATTCCGATCGATCTGGGCCACTCGCGTGACGACGTTCCGCTCCTCGCGGGTCTTACGCATCCACCGGGTCCAAGGGAAGGCGGCTCAGCCGCCGCAGTCTTCGAACGCTCGCGCCAGCCGTGCTCCGCCCTCGCGCAGCTCGTCGAACGTCGTCCAGGAATACGCCAGCCGGATCGACTCGCCGTCATCCCCCGGATCACGGTTGGGATAGAAGGCCGTGCCCATCGGGAAGATCGCGCCCTCTTCCACCGCCTTCGCCTGCACATCCTGGGCCTTCAGCCCGCCCGACAAACTCAGCCACAGAAAGAATCCGCCCCCCGGCTCCTGGAACGACGCATACGGCTCGCACAGATCGCGCAACTGGTCCGTCAGCGTCCGCATCTTGTCCCGGTAGATCCCCCGCATCATCGACACGTGCTGTTCGAACTCGCCCGTCACCATGTACTGGTACAGCATCCGGTGCAGCAGCGGACTGTTCCCCATGTCGAATCGCGCCGGCATCATCGCCTCGATCAAACTGGGCTGGGCTTGTACCCAACCGACGCGCAGGCCCGTCGCGATCACCTTGGAGAATGTTCCCGCCGTGATCACCCCATGCCCATCCGCGACCGCCGACACCGACGGCACAAGATCCGCCCCGAAGTAGAGCTCGTTGTAGGCCGTGTCTTCCAAGATGAAGATGCTCTTGCGTGCCGCCAACTCCACCAGTGCCGCGCGCCGCTGCATCGACATCGTGATCCCCGTGGGATTGTGGAACGTCGGGATCGTGTAGATGATCTTGACCCGCTTCCCCTCCGCCTCCACCCGCTCGATCGCTGCCTCCGCCTGCTCCACCAGCAGCCCGTCCCCGTCCATCGGCACGCCCACGATCTCCGCCTGGTGTCCCCGCATCGTCCGCAACGATCCCGAGAACGTCGGCACCTCCGTGATCACGATATCGCCCGGGTCGAGCAGGGCTGCGCAGGCCAGATCGATCGCGCCCGCCGCGCCGTTCGTCAGCACGTAGCCGTCCGCCCCGAAGGGCGTCGCATGATCGCGAGAGAAGAACTTCCCCATCTCTTCCCGCAACGGCTCGAAGCCGTAGGGCCCCCCGTAGACCAGCGGCGCGTCGTCCGGTGTGTCGAGCGCGCGCTCCATCGCGTGAATCAGCGCCTCGCGTGGCTGGGTGGTCGCGTCGGGGATACCGCCCGCCAGCGAGATCGGCGTCACCTTCGGCTGAGGACGCTTCCCGCTCATTCCCCAGTCCGTCATGGAACCGGCGGTCAGATGCTGAATGCGGTCGCTCATCAGTTGCTTTGGTTCGCGGTCGCCCCACAGCGCCGCCGCGATCTTGGCGGCCTCCCCGGCGTTCTGAGCGGTGGTGTCCGTCGTCGTCATTGTCTCCCCCTAAAACACCGCCCCGAAGAGCAGCAGCCCGCGCGCCCGGCGCCGGACCGTAACAACCAGTGTAGTGGCCTCGTTCTCGACCCGCTGTTCGATCGGTGGCGACCCTCGGCTCGGAGCGACCGAGTGCAAGGATCGTCCTACGCTGTTCCCGGCCGCCACGCGCCACGCAGCTCCAACCTGAACGACCCCCAACACGGCCCGCCAGAGAGGCCGACTCACCGGCGGCCAGGAGGCACCACGTGCAACTCGGAGTTCTCGATCAGGTTCCGATTCGCCAGGGGGACACTGTCGAGCAGGCCTTGGCCGAGACCTTTGAACTTGCCCAAGCCGCCGACCGACTCGGTTACTCCCGCTATTGGCTGGCCGAGCACCACAACACCGGATCCCTCGCCTGCACCGCCCCCGAGATCCTGATCCCCCAGGTCGCCGCTCGCACCCAGCGCATCCGCGTCGGCTCCGGCGGCGTCATGTTGCCGCACTACTCGTCCTTCAAAGTGGCCGAAACCTTCGCCCTCATCGACACCCTCTACCCCGGTCGCATCGACCTTGGCATCGGCCGCGCCCCCGGCTCCGATGGTCGCACTGCCCGTGCCCTTGCCCACGGCCCCGGTTCCCTCGGCCTCGAACATTTCCCTGAGCAACTCGCCGACGTCTACGGATTCCTCACCAACGATCTTCCCGAAGCGCATCCCTTCCACGGCGTCCGCGCCTTCCCCAGCACAGCTCCGGCAGATGGCCTCGCAGCCGAGCGAACTCACATCCCCGAGCTTTGGCTGCTCGGCTCCTCCACGGTTGGCGGCATGTATGCGGCGGAGCTGGGCTGGGCCTTCTCCTTCGCCCAGTTCATCAGCCCCGAGGGTGGCGAAGATGTCATCCGCAATTACAAGGAGAAGTTCGAGCCGTCGCCCATGTGGCCCGAGCCCCGGGCCACATGGGCGTCTCCGTCACCTGCGCCGATAGCGAAGAAGAGGCCAAGGAACTCTCCTGGTCGCGCTGGTTCTGGCGCATCAAGGGCAATCGTGGCGTCCGCGGCGGCATTCCCTCCCCCGAAGAGCGCCACGACTTCGACTTCTCCGCTGCTGAACTCGACTACGTCGACTACCTCAAGCAGCGTTCCATCTACGGCACTCCGGCCCAAGTGCGCGATCGCCTTGAAGAGCTGGCCCGCGTCTACGACGTCGATGAGTGCATCGTCCTCACCATCACCTACAACTACGCCGATCGCCTGCGCTCCTACGAGCTTGTCGCCAAGGAGTTCGGACTCGAACGCATCGACGACGCGTTCGGCTTGGACGCCGTCGCCAAGGAATCTCCAACCTCTGACTGAGCTCGATCCCGCCAGAACCGGGAGCCGCCGTGCCCGGCCGCCAGCGATCGCGCCAACCCAGCAACGTTCAGCTCCTCGCCGAGCTCATCGACCTCTGCGCCCAAGTCGGGCGACCCGTCGCCACCAGCGCCGAAGCCCATGGACTCCTATGCCTCCCCAACCGGGGAGCGTAGAAGTCCTCGAGCCAGCGCGTCACGATCCTCTCAACTCAATCAAGTGCGGTTCCAATCGCTTGGTTGGCTGTGGTACCTTCTGCGAGGTATGGATAGTGCAGACGATCTACTACTCAATGACAGCATGTGTCATATACCATCACGAGAACTCCCGACTGGAGGCATCCTCCTTGCGAGTGGCGTGACCCTGACTCCACGGGAAGTCGATGTCCTGCGATGTTCCTGGGCTGGACTCTCCAACAAGGAGATCGCCGCCGAGCTGTGCGTTTCCACATCCGCTGTGGATCAGCATCTGAGGCATCTCCATGAGAAACTGGAGCTACGCCGTGCTCGTCTGGCTCTGCTGTGGGGGGAGATCCGCCGCGCTGATGCGTCGCGGCGGACGTAGCGGCACGTGGATTCAAAGTTCATCGAGCTGGGATCTCCTCTGTAGATATCTACAGAGGAGGTCTGAGGGCATCGGTATGTTCTTGGAAGAGAAGAACTTACGATACTGCGGCGACGAGGAGAAGTCGCATGCATCAGCTGTACCAAAAGCCTCTCGACCGTGCCCTGACGCTGAGTCTTGTCGCGGCGGGTATCGTCCTCGCAGTGACGCTCAGCGTGACGAGCACATCCCAAGCGATGGCGTCACACGGAGATCTCGGCTGGGTCTGGGGCAGCAATACCTGGGCGTCTTCAGGGGTTTATGACCACACGGTCGCCAGCGGCTGGTACACGGCAATCATCACGGCAACCGTGGATTGGCGACTGAATACGGCCATCACGCCGAATTTCCAGAGTTCGGGCACGCGTGAGCACCATTACTACGACGGGAGCTACGGCGCGAGTGGCGTACGCGGCTGGGCCAACGTCTACTCAGGACTGACGGGGTGTGCCTCGGGTGGAACCGTCACCGGGAACTGCAACAAGACCAATACGACCGCGACCATGTCGTTGCTCTATCTGAACAACGACGTCAGTCCCTCGGCAGCGGAGAAGGTCAAGGTCGCATCGCATGAACTCGGACATGCATACGGGCTGTCCCATTCGCACCCTTCATCCTGCTGGCCGCAGGCGGTCATGAACATTTCCGTTTGGGATGACGACATCACTGCGGTGGATATCGGCCACGTGGCCGAACTCTACTAAACAGGATAACGAGGGGAGTGAAAAGAATGCCCATGTCACGCAAAACTGCGCTTCGCAGATGGACTCTCATGGTGACGACGATCGGTATCGTGGTTGCCTCCGGTCTGCTTTGGACTGGCGGCGGTGATGAAGCGAGTCGTGGCCTTGAGCCGGTCGGCGTTCTGAAGGTTGAACCTCCAGAGTCGCTCGACGATTTGACCGCTCACGCTGATCTGATCGTGCTGGGGAGTGTCGGGGAGATCCGTTCTATAGACCGCGTCTTCCCGGCAGGCTTCGATGCCTCGGAGGCTCCCGAGGGAATCGACGTTAGCGTGCCGTTCACCAACTTCGCGCTGAAGGTCGACGAATATGTACTCGGTTCCGGTCCCGCAGAGCTAGTCCTCCGTCTCATCGGGGACGCCTTGACCGCAGAGTCGTCGTTCTTCCGGATGCCCCAGGCGGATGAGCCAGCGTTGCTCTTTCTGACTCGAGAGCCAGCGAGAGGTGAGGATGTGTATGGACTCTATTTCGGTTCCCAGAGTCGGCTCGTGACGAAGGACGGGCGTGTCGTGTTTGACGATGCTCAGCAGAGTGATATTCCGTTTGAAGCCGAGAATCTCGGTACTGTCGTTTCCCGGGTTCGTGATCGACGTACTTCGGCCAACTGATTACCCGAGTGACAGGATTCGGATCTTGAAGTAGAGAACTCGTTGAAGGTTTCATGGTGGTCGGTTGTCGTCGCGTTGGCATTGCTCAGCGGGGTGGCCTCTGCGCTCGCATCAGGACCTGAAGAGTATGGTGACGACGGACCTGCAATAGGGCACGGGATTCCTCCAGGCGCCATGATCATCCATGTCCAGCAACCCAGCGATGTTCTCGGTGCAGCCGAATTCCAATACAAAGGGCGCGTCTTCGCCGCAGTCGATCGGCATCGCTGTGGCAGCTACGAACTACCCGCTGAGAACCTTGCCTACGATCAAGGCGGCTCGCGCATCGGCGATCTGGTCGTGGGCGCCCCCGATCAACCGGCGGCCTGCCGTCGCACCGGGGCACTGGTGACGTTGTTCCGCGGTGACGGAGTCCAACTCGCCCGAGCCTTCGCCTTTCTGCCTGGAACCAGCGTTGCGCTGACCTCCGCCCAACTCTCCGCCTCCCGCTCGCCGCTCCCCGTGGCGGGCTTGGGCGGTCTCGCTGACCCAGTAGTCAACGAGTCAGCGCCTGCGGGCCCCGCCGCATCGCAGGATCACAGAGACGACGGACCACCATCGGCAGTCCAGAATCCATCGGACGCCATGATCGTTCAGGTAGAGCTACCCCGCGACGGCGGCATACCGTCGGCCTTGCCGTACGGGGGGCGAGTCTTCGCCGTCGTCGATGGATATCGCTGCAGGAGCCTCGTGATACCCAGGGGCAGCCTTGCCTACGACATAGGCCCATTGACCATCGGTGATCTGATCGTGGGCGCCCCGGACCAACCTTCGGCCTGCCGTCGCACCGGCGCGATGGTCCTGCTGTACCGGGGCGATGGAGTTCAACTTGCCCAAACATTCGTGTTCCAGCCCGGAACCAGCGTTGGCCTAGCGAGCGCTGCCCTATCTGACTCCCCAACGCAGCTACCGCTTACAGGTTCCGGTGGATTGGCCGCGACATCGGAGAGCGGTCGGTCGGCGTGGGCGTCCCTCGCCATTGTCGTCGCGCTTGTTGTGTTGGCGGCCCTCGTCGGCGGGGGATCGGGGCGCGTTGCACGCCGACCCTGACCGGCGCGCCAGACTCTGCTACCCGTCATTCCCCTTTCCTCTCCCCTGGCGCTCGGTACCATGCCTGAGTTCCCCTACGGAGAGAACACGCCATGTCCCGCATGCCCCCCGACGTCCTCGCCCACCTCCTCCAGCAACCGCTGGTCGGCGTCCTCGCCACCCTCCGCCGCGACGGCCGCCCCTACACCGTGCCCATCTGGTGGCGCTATGACGGCGACTCCGTCCCTCCGTCCCACCGCGACCCCTGGCCCGGCGCCTTCTGGATCACCGGCACCACCACCCGTGTCTGGTGTCGACAACTTCTCCACGACCCGCGCGCCTCCCTCTGCATCGAAACCAGCGACCCTGCCCGTCACATCGAGATCGACGGCCGCTGTGTCCCCCTTCAACTCCCCGACTTCGACATCTGGCCGCAGTCGCGTCTCCTCGCCGAGAAGTATGTGGGTCTCGGCGATCCTTCAAACAACGCCGCCGTGGATGCCTTCTTCGCTAACATGCAGACCGAGCCGCGTATGCTCTTCCGCCTTGAACCCGAGGTCTGGCGTGCCATCGACCTCAGCGTCTATCGCGGCAAGCGCGCCGACCGGGAATTCTCGGGGGAGTAGGTCGAAGTGCAGAGCCAAGCCCGTGTAGCCCCCCGGCCCTCGCGTGACGCCCAACGGTCCCGACTCAGCGTCCGAGTCTGGTGGCACGACAGGCGGTCGACCCTGGTGGACCGGCCCCTTCGAGCGCGTCGCCACCCAGAAGCCTGTCGTCTGGCTCATGAGCCAGACCATCAACTACCTCGACGTTCCCGTCTTCAAGCTTACCAACGGCCGCCTGCATCTCGGCTCCGGCTACCACTTCCTCCTTCTCACCACGACCGGCGCTCGCAGCGGCAAGCCTCGCTCCACCCCCCTCTTCTACGTCGAACACCACGCGGATTCCCCTGATGATTCCAACTCAGATTCCGGTCCACCTTTCCAGGTCGCGATCATCGGTTCGAACTTCGGCCGCGAGCAACATCCCGCCTGGTCCCACAATCTCCGGGCCGACCCCCACTGCACCGTCACTCTCGATCGTCGATCCCGCCCCGCCGTCGCTCGGCTGGCGGACGATGCCGAGAGCCAAGAGATCTGGGAAGCGGCCACTCGCAGCTATTCGGGCTTCGGCAAATATCCTGACTGGATCCGGGATCGAACGCCGCCCGTCTTCATCCTCACGCTCGCCTCTGCCGCCTCTGAGTAGCAAGTCGCGACTTTCCTGCTCCCCCCTTGACCAGCCAGGCTGCGCGCACGATTCGTCACGGACGAGCCATGCTCGAATCGCCCCACCGGCGGCCCGTCGCCGAGAGAGAAGTGCGCGTATGTTGCGTCTCAAGCCCCATTGGTTACTGCCCGTCCTTGCCCTTCTCGCCGTGGCCGCCCCCCTGCTCGGCTCCAGTCTCGCCAACGACGCCGAAGCCCAGGAACCCGGCCCCATCCGCTCCATCACGATCTTCGAAGGTTTCAACCTTATCGTCTGGGGCGCAACGCCCCTCGATGCCGAACAGTTCGCCGACTCCTTCCCCGCGGCCATCGTCGCCATTTTCGGCTGGGACGGCGCGCAAGCGCAGTTCGATACCTGGCGTCGCACGGGCCCTGACTTCGCCAACAGCCTCCCGAATCTCGAACCCAACCGAGCGATCTGGATCCTCTCCGAGGAGTCGGCCCCATTCGACTTCCAAGTGCGCGACATTGAAATCGCCCGCGTCGACACCGTCGACGGCGGTCTCGATCTCATCGGCTGGACCGGTCTCGATACGCCCATCGTCGATGCCCTTGCTGGCCTCGGTGACATTCAGGTCAACCTCTTCAACAACGAGACCAAGGTCTTCCGCACCTACACCACCGGGCTCCCCGACGCGATCCAAGGCGCGACGACCCTGCGTCGCGGCGATGCCTTCTGGCTGTCTGCCCCTGCGGGCGCGCTCGTGAGCATCCCCAGCCCGCTGGGTTCCACGACGATCGCCCTGAACCCCAGCGCTGACAACACCATCTACTCGGAAGCAGAACTCAGCAACGGGGCCGGCCAAAATCTCTTCGCCGGCCGCGCGAACACGGGCAACGAGCGTCGCGCCCTCGTCAAGTTCGACCTCGCCACTATCCCCGCCGGGAGCACGATCGAGAGCGTTGAACTCAGCCTCACGGTCAACAAGACCACTGTCGGAGACGTGCCGTTCACACTCCACCCCCTCACCGCTGACTGGGGCGAAGGCGCTTCCGACGCGGCCCAGAACGAAGGACGGGGGCAAGCGGCTCAGCCTGGTGACGCCACCTGGCTGCAACGCTCTACCGGACAAGATCTGCCCTGGGCGACCGCGGGCAGCGACCTCGCGAACCAGTCCGCCGCCGTCACCATCGGCGCGGAAGGCGCCGTCTCCATCGAATCCGCTGGACTCACCGCCGACGTTCAGCGCTGGCTCGAGGACCCAGATTCCAACTTTGGCTGGATTCTGCTCCCCGACGCCGACGGGAGGTCGGCGAAGCGCTTCGGCAGCCGTGAAGGCAACAGCCCTCCCACGCTCAATGTGACGTTTACGCCGCCGGAGTAGCGATCCATTTCCCCGCTACGGCTCAGAGTGTGTACAGGAAGTAGGCGGTGCAGGCCGACGCTCGCCTGCCTCGCAGGTCCTGCGTTTGCCGGGCTCTCACCGTCGGATCACGAGTCCCCCCGGGGCGGCGCAGGCACTTGACGATCTCGCCGCCCTGACCCAGGCTTGATCCGCGTAGGACTGCGCACGTCGGGCCCGACCATTGGGTCGCGCATGTCCGCCCTGCGTCTTGCCCTCCTGCTCCCTGCCCTCCTCACGCTCGCCGTCATCGGCGCAGTGCTCCTTCCCTTCTCGTCTGCCCAGGCGATGGCCCCGTCCGACAGTCAGAACCGAAGTATTTCTCTCCAGGCTGGCATCAACCTCATCGCCTGGGGCGGGACCAATCTCTACAGCCTGGCGGACGCACTCCCTCCGGCTGTGAGCGCCGTCTTCGCTTGGGATCGTGAGCAGCAGCACTTCGACTCCTGGTGGCGGGAGGGACCGGCCCGCGGCAACACGCTGTCGTCGATTCGGCAGGACCAGAGTCTCTACGTCGTCTCGACGCACGCCGTTGACCTTCACACCGTGGACGGCGACTGGCAGCAGCGCGAACCCGTGCAGGCCGGATTCAATCTGCTGGGCTGGACCGGCCCGGAGATCCTTATCGCGGACGCGTTCCCCGATCTGGAGACCTACCAACTCCATCTCTGGAACCGGGAGACGCAGCGATTCACCAGCTACACGGCGGGCTTGCCCGCTGCCCTCCAAGGGACGCGAACGACGATCCGGCGCGGGGAGGCCTACTGGATCGCGGCGGGCCCGGGCACGACTGTGCGGGACACGAGTCCCCCGGGCACGACCTTCGTCGACATCACCCCTAGCGCCAACCGCACCATCTCGTCGCAAGCCGGGTACCGCGAAAGCGCTGCCGCCACGCTCGCCTTGGGCATCACCCCCGCGGGGGAGGAGCAGCGCGCACTCCTCCGCTTCGACATCGCCGGCAACGTCCCCCAGGGATCGACCATCGAAGCGGTCTATCCGCTGCTCCCGATCACCGCTGTCAGCGGGCCCGGCTGCTTGGAATGGCATCGGCTCACCGCCTCCTGGGACGAGGGCGCCGGAGTTCGCTCCCCGGCGGCGGGACCAGACGAGGGGGCGGCGTCTCCCGCTCCGGCGCCCCGCGACGGCGTCACCTGGGCGCAACGCCACTCCCGATCCGACAGCCTCTGGCAGACCCCCGGCGGGGATTTCGCCGATCCGAGCGAGTCGACCCAATGCCTCAGCGAAACCGGAACCGAGACCGCCCCCGGCTCCCCGCTCTCCCGCCAGACCGTCCAGTACTTGCTCGATGACCCCACGGGCAACTTCGGCTGGATTCTCGTTCCCTCGGACGATGACGTGCCCTGGTCCGCGCAACTCGGCAGTCGCGAGAGCGAGGAAGCCCGCCCCGTGCTGCGCGTCCTGTTCTCCCCCCCTCCTCCGCTTGTTGTCCAGGTCGAGAGCCATCTTCTTCCTCGAACTCTCGTGCTGCACGAGGGCATCAACCTAGTCACATGGACCGACCCTCACAGCTTCCACGCTCGCTCAGATCTATACGAGTTCCCTCCTGAAATCACTGCGGCGTTCGTTTGGGACCACAAACATCAGAAGTTTGATTCGTGGTGGCGGGATGGACCGGAGAGCGGGAACGATCTGTGGAATCTCCGTCCTCATGAGGCTGCTTATTTGGTGTCTGAGTCTCCTTTCGCGATTCGGCGGAGCGCGAAGGATGCGGCCTGGCAGCTGGAAGACTCGGTGGATGGCCCGCTTGACCTTGTCGAGTGGACCGGACCCGATACACCAATCGCAGACGCCCTCGCGGGATTGGATGGCTATCAAGTCCACTTGTTCGACTCCGCCGCCCAACGGTTCGCGACCTACACCCCGGGGCGGCCCTCATACCGTCAGGGTCCCCGGACCATGCTCAAGCGCGGCGATCCGTTCTGGATCACCGGGGCTGACGGGGCAGTCATCCAGATCGCCAGTCCGGCGGGCTGGCTTCGTCGCGACATTCCCGCCAGCGCCGACGCCACGATCTTCTCGGAGTCCGAGCGCAGCGGCAGCCGGGATCCTTCCCTCTCCTTTGGGATCACGGCTGAAGGCCATGAACGGCGCGTTCTCCTCAAGTTTGATCTCGCGGGACGTATTCCCGCGGATGCCATTCTCAAGAGCGCGGAGATACGGCTGGACCCGACACTTGAAGGGCGCGGCTGTTGCTGTTGGACCGTGCATCAGATCACTCGGAGCTGGGGCCAGCCCAGCCCACGCCCAGAAGCCCAGGCCGTCTCCCTTGCTGACCTGGTCTCACCACGCGGAGACGTCACCTGGTCCGAACGCTTCTTCGGTCGTGGCCAGCGGTGGACGAACCCCGGCGGCGACTTCAGCGCCACGGCGGCGGATCTTGCTTGCTCCACCGTTGTTGCCCGCGCAGACCCTGAATTTTTGCCGCCCTTGCGGGCGCACTTCAACGAGACCGAATCGAACTTCGGCTGGATCCTCATCCCATCCCCAAACTTTACCGATCCGTGGATGGCCAACTTCGACAGCCGCGAGAACGAAGATACGCCTGGCCCCGTCTTGCGAGTGCGCTACACGCTCCGCGCTGACTCGGGGGCTTCGGAGTAGCTGGCTGCGCCCCCGGCGCTCCAACCGGCGGCTGGCACACGCAGCCCCGTGCCCTACTCCGACCGCGCCGGCGAATTCTGGTTGAACTGCGGATGACGCTTCTCCCGGAACGACGTGCCACCCTCGCGCGCATCCGGCAAGTGGTCTGTAATCGCCGTCTTCGATGCGATCTCGTCCAGCGACTGCTCCCACGTCATCTCGTGCGCGTTGTAGATCGACCGCTTCAAGAAGCGCATCGCCACCTGCGGCCCGTTCGCCAATTCCGTCGCCAGCTCCAGCGATCGATCCATCAGCGACTCCGGCGGCACCACCTCATGCACCAGGCCAAGCGCCAGCGCCTCCTCCGCCTCCACCATCCGGTTCCGCATCATGAAATCCATCGCCTTCGCCACGCCCATGTGCTGCGTCAGCAAGTACTGCCCGCCCTCGTCCGGCAGCAGCCCGAAGCGCAACGTCCCGCTCATCAGCCGCGCCGACTCCGACGCCACCCGAAAATCACAGGCCAGCGCCAACGACAGCCCCGTCTGCACCGCCACCCCGTTCACCGCCGCGATGCTCAGCTTGTCCAGCCCCCGGATCGTCGTGTTCACCGTTTGCGATAGCCAGCGCAGCCCGTTGTACGTCCCGATCGCATGGTTGTGCCCATGCGGGATCTCCGGCACCAGCGGCGTGGTGTCGTGGAACTGTGCTGTTCGCCCCGAGATATCATCCCCCGCGCAGAAGGCCCGCCCCTGCCCCGTGAACACGATCACCCGGATCCCATCGTCCATCTGCGCCTGCACCAGGGACTCCACCAAGTCTCGCTTGATCTCCTGGTTCAGCCCGTTCAAGCGCTCCGGCGTATTGAACTCGAAGATCGCGATGCCCGGATCCTGCACCCGGATCTCGAACCCCTTGAAATTACCCGTGTCCATGGTCGCCTCCCGCGCTCTCGGTGATCGGAGTGAAGCGAGCGCGCGCGCAGGCTAGCGGAAGCTGCTCGATCGGGCGCGCCTCATCGAGTCGTGCCTCGATCAGTTTGCTCTAATGTCCCACGAACTTCGGCGTCCGCTTCTCCACGAACGCCGCCACCGCCTCCTTGTGGTCGTCCCCGAACCGGCTCAACGACATGTTGCGCGCCTCTTCGCGCAATGCGTCGGCCAGCGTCCCTGTCTCCGCCACGGTCAGGTTGGCCTTCATCCGTCCAAATGCCGACGTCGGCCCCTGCGCCAGCTCTGTGCAGAACGCCAGCCCCTCCGTCATCAGCGACTCATGCGCCACCACCCGACTCACAAACCCCAGATCCATCGCCCGCGACGCGTCCAGGATCTCCCCCGTGAAGTAGAGCTCCCGCGCCTTGCTGGCCCCCACCAACCGCTGCAAGAAGTACGACCCGCCGTAGTCCCCGCTCAGCCCCACATTGCGGAATGCCGTTCCGAACTTGGCCCGCTCCGAAGCAATCCGGATGTCGCAGGCCAGCGCAATGCTCTGCCCCGCCCCCACCGCGTGGCCGTTGACCAGCGCCACCGTCGGCTTCGGCATCACATGTAGTGTCTCCGACACCGACATCTGGTTCTCGAAGAGTTCCTTCGTCCCCCGCTCCACCATCGCCCCCGCGTTGCCCCCGCTGTCGTCCATCCGCGCCCGACGCTCGTGCTGCCGCTTCACATCGCCCCCCGCGCAGAACGCCCGCCCCGCCCCCGTCAGCGCCACGCACCGCACCGACTCATCCGCTGCGCAATCCTCCAGCGCCGCCGCCAAGCGCGGCAGCATGTCCTCGCCCAGGGCGTTCAACGAATCGGGACGGTTCAGCGTCAGCAGCGCCACCCCATCGTCACGTTTGTCGATCAGGACCGTGGACATCGGAGCACTCCTCCTACTCAAGGTGAATCGCTCGCAGGATAGCCCCACCCAACCGCTGTTCGCGCAGCTCGCGGGCTCACTCCCCGCGGAAGCTCGGCTTCCGCTTCTCCACGAATGCCTGCGCGGCCTCGTGATGGTCCGTGTCCAAGCGTCCCAGCGTGAGGTTCGTCGCCTCCTGCCGCAACGCCTCCGACAGCGACGCTCGCTCCGCCATCACCATGTTCTGCTTCATCCGCGCAATCGCCCCCGTCGGTCCAGCGGCCAGCTCCGCGCAGTAGGTCAACGCCTCGTCCATGAACGTCTCGTGCGGAATGATCCGGTTCACCACACCCAGCTCGTGTGCCTCCTGGACGTTCAGATTCTCGCCGCGAAACAGCAGCTCCCGCGCTCGTCCCGGCCCCACGAAACGCGGCAGCAGGTAGTTCATCCCGTAGTCGCCGCCTAGCCCCACGTTGCGAAACGCCGTCACCAACCGCGCCTTGTCCGACGCCACGCGCATATCACAGGCCAATGCCAGGCTCATCCCGCCCCCGGCCGCGACCCCGTTCAGCAGCGCCACCGTCGGCTTCGGCATCGTGTAGACCTGGTGCGACGTCGCCAGCTCCGAGTTCCACAGCCCCTCAATCTGCGCATCGATGCTGGGCGCCTTACTCGCACCCTCCGCCGACCGTGCGTTTCCCGCCGCCATCCCCTTCACATCCCCGCCCGCGCAGAAAGCCCGTCCCGCGCCGGTGATGGCCACGCATCGCACAGCGGCATCCGCGGCACAGTCCTCCAATGCCTCGGCCAACCGCGGTAGGAGGTCCTCGCCCATCGCATTCAAACTGTCGGGGCGGTTCAGGGTGATCAGGCCCACACCGTCGGATCGCTTGTCGAGTAGAACGGTCGCCATGGTCTCGGCTCCTCTCGCGACGCGTCGTCCGCGCCGGTGCGTCCGTTCATGCTGTCGCGGCGTTGCTATCTGGGCAAGGATGGATCAGGCAAGCGCCTCGCCGGACCAGGCCGGACTTGTACCTTCCTCATCCATGGTCCGGACTGCGTACCCGAATTGAACGACGATCGATGGCCTCGAACCAGCCCGACCGCCAACCCAGCCCGTCCGGAGACATCGTCGTCCTCGGCGGACTCAACCTCGACTTCATCTTCAAAGCCGATCGACTCCCCCAGCCCGGCGAAACTGTCATCGGCGACGCCTTCGACACCACCCCTGGTGGCAAGGCCGGCAACCAAGCCGTCGCCGCCGCTCGACTCCTCGGGGTCCCCAACCAGGTGCAAATGGTGGGCCGCCTCGGCGACGACTGGATGGGCGTCGAACTGCGACGCGCGCTTGATGAATCCGGCGTCGATCACACCAATGTCCACGTCGACCCCGAAGCTACCAGCGGCGTCGCCGCCATCTACGTCGACGGGACCGGCGAGAACACCGTTACCGCCATCTACGGAGCCAACGCCAAGCTCGATGCGACGGATGCCGCCCGCGCCCGCGCGTTGCTTCCCCATGCCTCCGTCCTGCTCACGCAACTGGAAACCCCCTGGGCGGCCACCGCCCAAGTCATCGACGAATCCGCACGCCACAACGTCACCGTCATCCTCGATCCGGCCCCCATCCGCGACCTGCCGCCCAACGCCTTCGTCAACGTCGACATCCTCACCCCCAACCAAGGCGAGGCCGAACGCTGGAGCAACATCGCCGTCACAGACGTGGCCTCGGCGACAGCAGCGGGCCGCAAGATCCGCGAACTCGGTCCCCGACGCGTTATCGTCACCCTCGGCGCTGACGGGGTCGTGCTCGTCGACGCGGACACCGCCGAACACCATCCCGCCTTCAGCGTCGATGTTGTCTCCACCCTCGCGGCGGGCGATGCCTTCAACGGCGGCTTGGCCGCCGGACTCGCCGAGCGACTCCCGCTGTCGCAGGCCATCCGCCGTGCGCAGGCGACGGCCGCCCTCTCCACTACGCGCCCCGGCGCCCAAGCCGCCATACCCGCCCGCGCGGAAGTCGAAGTGCTTTTGGCCAAGGACTGAGGCGCGAGGCCGGTGGGCTACACTCCCGCCATGTGCGGCCGCTTCTCCCTCACCATCGACGACCAAGAACAGCTCGCCAAACTGCTCGGCGTGGACGCGGACGCCTTCCTCCACCAGCACTATCGGCCCCGCTACAACATCGCCCCCACCGACGACCACTGGCTGCTCCGCGTCAAGCAAGAGCGCCGCGAGCTTCTGCCCGCCAAGTGGGGCCTCGTCAACAACTGGGCCAAGGACGCCAAGAAGGCCTTCCGCCAGATCAACGCCCGTGCCGAAAGCATTGACACCCGCTCCGCCTTCCGCGAAGCCTTCAAAGCCCGGCGCTGCGTCGTCCCCGCCGACGGCTACTACGAATGGACCGGCCCCAAAGACAACCGACAGCCCCACTGGTTCCACCGTCCCAACCGCGAGGTCTTCCTCATGGCTGGCCTCTACGAATCCTGGTTCCCCGAACCCAACCAGCCCCGCCGCACCTTCACCATCATCACCACCGACGCCAACGACCTCAGCGCTCCGATCCACGATCGCATGCCCGTCGTTCTCCCCGACCCTGACGCCGTCGACGCTTGGCTCTACGGCGAGACTGACCCGGACCGGCTCAAGCTCCTCCTCGCCCCCGTCGCCAACGATTACCTGACCGTCAGTCGAGTCTCCCAGCGCGTCAACTCCGTCAAGAACGACGACCCGGATGTGCTGATCGAGCAGCAGAGTCTGCTTTAGGTCGAGTACCGTAGGCGTCCCGTCATTCGCCCTCTCGCCATTCACAGCGGAAAGCACACCATGTTCCAAACAATCGACGACTTCCTCCGCTACTTCCGCTCCGTCCACAAGCGCGCCGTCCGCGATGTCGCCGCTCTTCCCCCGGAAGCCGATGGCTGGAGTCCCGGCCTGGGCGAGGGCGAGAACGCCTGGAACATCAACACCCTCGTCGGCCACCTCTGCAGCTCACGCCTCTACTTCGCCAGCGCCTTCCGCGACGAAGGATGGCTCAGCCCCGAGCCGCCGGATGTCTCATCCCAGGACAAGTGGATCCCGGCCCTCGAACAGTCCTACGACGACTTCGTCGCTGCTGTGGGCCAGGGGCCGCCCGATTGGCTCACCCGTCGCGTCAAGATGATCGACACCGATGGCGAACTGGCCGGCTGGCGCGTCCTCCTCATGATGATGGAGCACGATATCCACCATCGCTCCCAGATCGATACCTACGCCGGGGTGAATGGCTGGCCCGTTCCCGACATCTACGGTCGCAGCGCCGAGCAAGTCGGCCTGGCGCAAGAGAGCCAGCGCGACCGGAGCTAGCCCCGGATTGGATGACCGCTCCGATTCAATTGGATCTGGTGTCCGGATCCCAACGACCGCATACTCGGAGGCTAAGGGACCCACATGACCGACCAACCCGCTCCGACGGAGTTCCCGAGCATCACGCTAGATGATGTGCGTCGCGCCGCCGTCAACATCGCGCCCTACCTCTCCCTCCCCACCCCGTTGATCTACAGCCCCGGCCTCTCGCAGCTTCTCGGCGCTCATGTCTCCCTCAAGCTTGAATCCGCCACGCCCATCAGCGTCTTCAAGGTGCGTGGCGGGATCCACTTCATGATCGAGCTGCCCGCCGCTGAGCGTGCCCGCGGCGTCACCACCGCGTCATCGGGCAACCACGCCCAGTCCATCGCCTACGCCGCCAGCCTCTTCGACGTCAAAGCCGAGATTTACATGCCCGCTCAGGCCAACCCCGACAAGGTCGCCTCCGTCGAACGACTCGGCGCCAAGGCCGTCCTCGGTGGTCGCGACTTCGACGACGCGCGCGTCGTCGCCGAGGAACAGGCGCACGAACACGGCATGCGCTTCATCCACTCCGCCAATGAACCTGCTCTCGTAGCGGGCGTCGCCACCGCCGCCCTGGAGGTTCTCGAAGACCAGCAGCCCGAGACTGACCTTGTCATCGTCCCGCTCGGCGGCGGTTCCGGCGTCTGCGGCTGGCTTACCGTTCGCGATGGCCTCGGCCTCCAAACCGAAGTGTGGGCCACGCAATCAACCCAAGCCCCCGCCGTTTACGAGTCTTGGAAGCAGGCCCAGCTCCTCGAACGACCGAACACCACTACGGCCGAAGGCCTCTCCACCGGTGTCGCTTTCGAGCTCCCCTTCCCGATCCTCCAGCGCAGCCTCAACGATTTCATCCTCGTCGACGATTCCGAGATCGACGAAGCGGTCCGCGTCCTTCTCCAGCAGGCGCACGTCCTCGCCGAACCAGCGGGTGCCGCGCCAACCGCCGCCGCCTTCAATCAGCGCGGGCGCCTCCAGGGCCGCAAAGTCGTGCTCGTGGTCTCCGGCGCCAACATCACTCGCGACCAGCTCAAAGCGCTGCTCTGAGTCGCCGGTGCGGTTCTCCGCCCGCTTACCCCGTCCAGCGCCTCCGGTCAGTCCCGGGTGGCTCGGTAGATCTCGACGCTGTCCGGAATGCCTTTGAGCAGTACCGGCCCGATGCTCTCGAACTCCAGCCCTTCACCACTCTCGCGAGTCGCCGCCACCGTCTCTTCTGAGACCAGGAGTTCTCCCGCACCGGCCTGATCGGAAATGCGTGCGGCCAAGTTCACCGCATGACCGATCAGATCGTCGCGTCGCGTGGTCTGAACGCCAAAGTGCATCCCCATGCGCACCCACAGCGGTTCAAGCGTCCGGTCCGACGCGGTCTCGAACGCGTCCAGCAGATCGAGGCAGACCCGGACCGCCGTGCAAGGTTCGGGAAACCAGATCATCAGTCCATCGCCCAGCTCTTTCACGATTCGGGCATCAGCGGGCAGCGCGTCCGTCACGATCGTTTCCTGCGTCCCCAACAGATGCGCGGCCGCCGCATCTCCCTGGACGGCCGTGTACTCCGTGAATCCCACCAGGTCGGTGAATACCACCGCGCCCTCGACCGTAGCTGGAAGGCCGTCGTCGCTCATCGCGACGAAGCGACCTTCACCTTGCCGCTGACCGTCTGGACTTCACAGCGACAGTCCTCGCCCTCTTCCGTCTCCACGGCTGCCCGGCCGCTCAGGGAGCGACACTGGGTCGAAGGGCGGACCGTGGCTGGATACTTCACCTCGACCGCTCCGGAGATCGATTTCACGCTGACATCGTCGCCGGTCAACATTTCGACTCGGATCCGGCCTTTCACCGAACGCACCCGCACCGGGCCCCGCATCCCTCGCAGCGTCACCCGCCCCGAGGTCGAACGCACATTCACCCCGCCCGCGCTCCCGAGATCCGTCTTCCCGCTCTCCGTCGCGATGTCTGCGTTCCCTTGGACCTCCCCGATCTCGATGCGGCCACTACGGGTCCGGACGCTGACGCTCTCCGCCTGATCAATCCGAACCCCACCGCTTGCGGTGGAGGCCCAGACACGCCCCAGCTGGCCACGCAATTCGATCGCGGCCGACTCGGTGGCCGCGAGCAAATCGCTGCCAATCGGGCACCGGATTTGGACCTTCTGATTCGCGCGCTGCGGTCTGAACACCAGGCGGCCCGCGTCCCCACGCTCTACGTCCACATCGGCTCCGCGCTCGAGCAGTACGTCATCTCGCGACTCTGCGATCACCATGATCTGACCCGACCGAGTCTTGATCTCGATCTCCGCGTGGCCCAAGACCTCGAACACTTGCGACGCCATCGACGACTCCGTTCCGGTGCCCTGAGACTACCAGCGTGAATGAGCAGCCCGTCTCTGAGTCTGATGCCGGAACAACAGCGTGCTGCGCGGGGCGGAGAGAGAGGGCTAGCTGCTCACCGCGCGATTTGCCGCGCCCGTCGTCCCCGCCGTCATCTCGCTCTCGCCCAGCAAGAACTCGATCATCCGCGGATAGGCCGACTTGTCCTGCGCCTGGAACATGTGGCCCCCCTCGAATAACTCCAGATGCCCGTTCGGGAGTTGCGACGCGATCGCCGCCCCATTCTCCGGCGGCGCAATGCCGTCGTACTTGCCAGAGCAGACCAGCACCGGCAACGTGACGGACGGTAGCCGATCGAAAACGTCCAGCTGCGCCCGCGCTTCGAGCTGACGGCGCGCTCCCATCGCATGCCCCGGATCCTCCGCGCCGATCGTTGCCGCCTCGATCGCCTGAGCCAGCATCGCGGCTACCCGGTCGGGATTCGACTCTTGCCACGCCTGGTCGCGGCGTGTGTCGCTAATCGCAAGGGTTGTCCGGAACTTCGCCTCTGGCTCCAGATCCACCAGCTCATGTAGGGGGTAGGACGGATTCCCCGCCCCTCCACTCGATGTGCAGGCGAGCACCAAACGCTCGATCCGCTCCGGGAACCGTACGGCGAACTCTTGCCCGACCATTCCCCCGAACGACCTCCCCGTCACCAAGCATGTGTCCCAACCCACCGCATCGAGCAGTGCGTTCGCGTCCTCTGCGTAGTCCTGCATCGAGTACGGCTCGTCTGGGATCGATGTCCGGCCCAGCCCGCGCTGGTCGTATGCCAGGACCGTGAACGCATCCACGAACGGGGTCTGAAACGCGGTTGGCTGCTTCCGCAGGTCGCCCCCCGAGCCGCTGATGAACAGGAGCCGTGGCCCCGTCCCCTGGATCTCGTAGTACATCTGAATGTCGCGAACCTGGGCGTAGGGCATGTGGCCTCCTTGCGGCGCATTGCGTCTAGATGGAGGGTAGGGCCACTCCCCCGGTTTCGTCGGAGCGCCCGCCCCGAAGGGGGCTCGACACCCCGCGCTAGCTCCCTCTGCCCCCACCCGCCTCCCGCTCCAGCAACGCTCGCTTCCGCTCCAGCCCCCACCGATATCCGCCCAGCCCCCCGTCCTCCCGCACCGCCCGATGACACGGCACGACGATCGACACCGGGTTGCGCGCGCACGCATTCCCCACCGCCCGCGCCGCTTTCGGCGCCCCCAGCAACGCCGCGATCTGTGAGTACGTCCGCGTCTCCCCCAGCGGAATCTCCCGCAGTGCCTGCCAGACCTGCCGCTGGAACGCCGTCGCTCGCACGTCCAGCGGCAACTCGATCGCGGCGGCCTGGCCGGCCAGATAGCGCCCCAACAACGCGATCCACGGCGAGAGTCCGGCGTCATCCGCGCTGATCGACGCCTGCGGAAACTCCGCTTTCAGCTCCCGGACCAGGGATTCCCGTTCATCGCCCACGTACACCGCGCAGACCCCCACGTCCGTTGCTCCGACCAGCACCAGCCCCAGCTCGCAGGCCCCCGTCCCGTAGCGGATTGAGATGCCCCCGCCGCCCTTCGCGTACTGCCCCGGCGTCATCCCCAGCCTTTGCCCGGCGCCTTCGTAGACCCGGCTGCTCGACCCATACCCCGCCTCGTAGGTCGCGTCCGTCACAGACGCACCGTCCCGCATCAGGCCCTTGAAATGGCTGGCCCGGCAGGCTTCGGCATATTCGCTCGGCGTCAGTCCCACGTGCTTCTGGAACACACGCTGTAGCGTGCGCGGGTGCAGCCCCGCGACGTCGGCCAACCGCCGCGACGTGTGCCGCTCGCCGGGCTGTGCCTGCAATAGCCGGCAGACCCGACGCACCCGCTCCACCTCCGAGAGGTGTGGCGGCGCCTCCTTCGGCTTGCAGCGCTTGCAAGATCGGAACCCTGCCCCCTCCGCCGACGCGGGATCGTCGAAGAACGTCACGACCTCCGCTCGCGGCAACCGCGCCGGGCATACCGGTCGACAGTAGATTCCCGTACTCCCCACGCCGAGCACGAAGATCCCGTCCCAGGCCCCATCCCGATCGACCACCGCCCGCCACCGCGGGTCCGACTCCACCGCAGCCCGTCTCTCCGCGATCCCACTCTTCTTCGAGATAGCAGTCTTTACCACGGTGGCCCTCCCTGCTCTGATCCAGAGCTTCTATTCTTCATCCCCACTAGAGTGAACGACGCGTGGAGTCGTCGCTATCCGCTCGCCGACTCCGAACTGGCTCGAGCCGCAGCGACACCGGAGCTTTCGCGCCACATGCTGGACAGCGCCCTCTTCATCACGGTCCTCGTCATCTTCGCGACCACCATCCTGGCCGCGATTATCGCCGCCCGGCAGCGCGACCCCTGCCTCCGTCAGTGGCGCGGCTACTCCGTGCGGCTCGATCTCCTCAGCGGTGAGCAATTCGAAGGCCGCATTCGCACGGAGATTAGCGGATTGGAGTTTGCCTTCCCTGAGCCGGTAGGCGGGGACGCCGTCGCCCCGATCAGCGAGGATGGGTCCCACTCGCGCCACTCCTACCTGATCTACCGTGACGAGTACGACCGCATCCGCCGCCTCGTCCGTTTCCTCGACATGCTCTCCCCCGACGAAGCACACCGCCGCGACAAGGCCCTGCGCCACGCTTACCGTCCCGGCCTCCATCGACGCCTCGCCCGCAGCGCTCGCAACTGGCTCAACACTCTCAAGGATGCGGTCGCAGACGCCGCCTCCACCGTGGCCGGGCACGCGGGCATGAAAGCGCAAGCGGGCCGCGCCCAAACGACCGGCGCCGCCGTTATCGGCGCCGTCGGCCGTGCCTATGATCCGCTGCTCGAACGTCTTATCGGGCACCACGTCGTGGTGGCGCTGCACGATGTCGCCGCACACGACGCCGACGGCTCCTCCGAGTACCGGGGCCTCTTCCGCGAGTACAGCAGCCTCTTTCTCGCCATCGTCGATGTCGAACTCTCCGACGCTGGCAAGCAACGCCCCGCCGACCTCATCCTCCCCCGCTCCCACGCCACGGTCCGCTTCGCCGCCGAACCGCCGCGGGCTTAGCTCGAGCCGGCTAGTCCGCGACCAAGCCGCTCATCGCCCGCGCTAGCTCGAAGTCGAATTCCGTGATCCCCCCGACATCGTGCGTGCTCAGCTCCACGTCTACCTGGTTGTAGACGTTCGACCACTCCGGATGATGGTCCATCTTCTCCGCCAGCAAGGCCGCTCGCGTCATGAATCCGAACGCCTCCACGAAGCTTGTGAATTCGAAGTGCCGGTGCAGCTTCCCACCCCGCACTTCCCAGCCATCGAGCCAGGACACGTGATCCGTGATCGCTACGTCGGGTAGCCGCTTCCGTGATGGCATCATGCCCTCCTCTTCGGCCAACCTATCGGAACCGCTCTACCGGAACCGCGGTATCACTTCCCGACCGAACCGCTCCGCCGCCTCATCATGCGGATACCCCGACAGACAAAAGCTCGTCGCCCCCAGATCGACGTATTCTTGAATCGTGTCTGCGACCTGTTCCCCCGTCCCCACGATCAGGACACCCGCCCCCGGCCGGATCGACGTTAGCCCCGCCCAGAGATGCCGCCCAATCCGCCAGCTCTCCCCCGCCGCCAGATCCACCATCCGCGTATCCGCCTCCGACTCCGGCCACATCGACTCCCGCGACGTCCTGGCGCCCGCCGTCGTCTGCGCGATCAGCGCCTCCGCCGCCTGCCAAGCCTCTTCCTCCGTGTCGCGGATCAAGACCTGCGCCCGGACTCCCAGCTTCAGCTCGTCCTCACGACCGTGCCGCGCCGCCGCTTCGCGGGCGGCGCGGAACCGCTCCCCCACCATTTCCGGTGTGTCCAACCAAGCCAAGAACACATCCGCATGTTTCCCGCACACTTCCATCGCCGACGGCGACACCCCGCCGATATAGAACGGCGGATGCGGCGTCTGTGCCGGCTTTGGCCGGATCGTCGCCCCCTCCAAGCGGTTGAAGTCTCCCTCGAAATCGAACGGCCCCTTCGCGGTCCAGAGCCGCTTCATCACCTCCACCGTCTCATCCATCAGCGCATACCGATCATCGTGTGCAATGAACGACCCCTCCGCCGCCTCCTCCGTGCCGCCTGGCCCGGCGATCAGATTGACGCAGACCCGACCGCCGCTGAGCTGGTCAAACGTCGACACCATCTTCGCCATCATGTGCGGCTTGATGTAGCCCGGTCGCGCCGCCACCAACAGCTTCAACGACTCCGTCCGCGCCGCGATCATCGCGCACGTGATCCACGCTTCGTAGCAAGCCGTCTGTACCGGCACCAGGGCGTACTCAAACCCCGCCGACTCCGCGGCCTTTGCCACCCGCTCAAACAGCTCCAGCGATGGGGGCGTTGTCGCGCTGGGTACTCCGAACGCCGTCGTATCGCCCGCCGTTGGAATAAACCAACCGAAGTGAATCATCTCCGCATCCGTCTTCACCGCCATGGCGGCCACCTTCCATCAATCGCCACTCGCGCTGTATAAAAGTTGAGTCTCAGCTTTCGGCACCGGGAGAATCGGTCGGCAGTATACCGAGGCGCACATCGTTCAGACGCCACTCCATCCGGCTAGACTGCGCTCTTCGTATCCAGATCAACAATGCGCAACAAGTCCCGATGGAGCAGCGGCGGATGACGACCCCGACTCGGACTGATAACGAGGCCCAAGGTGCCCCCGGCGCTGCGCCCTCGGGTGGGGCGCGCGCGGAAGATGGCGGCACCCAGCCCCCTGACTTCACCCGGCGCCGACGTACCGTCACCCTCCTCGCCCTCTCCACCCTCCTCGCCATGAGTGCCTGGTTCTCCACTGGAGCGGTGGGCCCTGCGTTGCAAGCCGCTCGCGATTACTCCGGCAGCGATCTGACTTGGATGGCGATCGCCGTCCAAGCCGGATTCGTCGTTGGCACGCTGACCGTCGCCATTCTCAACATCGCCGACATCTTCCGCCCCCAGCGTGTCTATTTGGCGGGGGCCATTCTCGCCAGCATCGCCGCCATCTCCCTCCTCCCAGACCAGACCGCAACCCCTGCCATCGTCTCGCGCTTCTTCATTGGACTCTCGCTGGCCGCTGTCTACCCCGTCGGCATGAAGGTCATCGCCGGCTGGTACCAGGCTGGGCGCGGCCTGATTCTCGGGGTCATGATCGGCGCCCTCTCGCTCGGCTCGGGATTGCCCCATCTCTTTGGCTCCCTCTTCGACCCCGACTGGCAGCCCGCCATCATTGGCGCCGCCGTCGCCACCCTCGTGGGGGGCATCATGGTGGGGTTCTTCGTCACCACCGGACCCTTTACCGCCAAAGCCGCGCCCTTCCGCCCTCGCTACGCCATCGAAGTCTTCAAGCACCGACCCACCGCTCTCGCCACCTCTGGCTACCTCGGCCACATGTGGGAGCTCTATGCCATGTGGACTTGGATGCCGGTCTTCCTCCTCGAAGTCGTTGGCGAAAAGACGATCCTCGCCAGCTTCGAACTCAGCAAGGTCCTCACCTTCGTCGTCTTCGCTGCTGGCGCCGTGGGCTGCGTCGCCGCGGGGTTCGGATCTGAGCGCTTCGGGCGCACACGCGCCGCCTCGGCCGCGATGATTGGCAGCGGCAGCATCGCCGTCTTCATCGGCTTTTTGCCTGGCGAAGCCAGCGTTCTTATCGTTGTCCTCGCAGTCATCTGGGGCGCGACCGTCGTCGCCGATTCGGCCCAGTTCTCCACAGCCATGACCGAACTCGCCAACCCCAACTACATCGGCAGCGCCCTCGCCTTGCAGACCGCCGTCGGCTTCCTCCTCACCATCGTCTCCATCCGTCTCGTCCCCATCGTCGAAAACGAGGCCGGCTGGGGTGTCGCCTTCGCCATGCTCGCCGTCGGCCCAGCCCTCGGCACCCTAGCCATGATGCGCCTTCGCCAACTCCCGGAAGCCGCCGCTATGGCCGGTGGACGCAGATAGTCAGATCCGTGGACGCCTTTGACAAGGACGGGGAGTCCAGAAGGGGTCTGGGCGACCCCAACAAGACCCCTTCGACAAGTTCAACCGCCTCTCCTTGCCCTGCCTGCAAGGACTGGAAGTGGCTTCGGGATCATCCTGGCTCTACCCACTACGCTCTTCTGACACAGGAGTGACTTCATGACCTTCAACCGGCATCTCGACGTCGATGGCATCTTCAATCTCCGCGACGTCGGCCACTACGCCACCGCCGACGGACGCACCGTCCAACCCGGCCGCCTCTTCCGCTGCGGCGCCCTGCACGATCTCCCCGCCCTCACCCACCTCGAGATCCGCACTGTCCTGGACCTCCGGACCGACGCCGAGATTGAGCGTGACGCCATCGCCTGCGGCCCTCTCCGCGAAGCGGACGGCGTCCGCCGCACCTCCCTCTCGTTGATCCCGCAAAACGTCGATGGACTGGGCGTCACCGCTTATCTCGACTCCCTCGTCGGTCCGGGCATCAGCGCCAAGCGCTACTCCAAGTACCTGGAGATCGCCGGCCACAACGTGCGCACCGCCATCGAACTCTTTGGCGAGCAAGACGCCTTCCCTGCCGTCGTCCATTGCACCGCGGGTAAGGACCGCACGGGCGTCATCGTCGCTCTGCTCCTCGATGTCGTCGGCGTCCCCCGACAAACCATCGTCGACGATTACGACCTCACCAATAAGTCCACTCCCGAACTTGTCCAGCACATGCAGACCGTCGGCCAGATCGAGCACGAGCCCAGTGAGTCCGACATGGCCCGATACGGCGCGCCGCCCGAAGCCATCGACGGCATGCTCGCCCAACTCCACCAAGAGCATGGCTCCGCCCGCGACTACCTCCGCGGCCTCGGCGTGAACGACCGCGTCTTCGCCAGTATCGAAGCGGCTCTCCTTACGCCCTAAACACCGCCTCGGCGCCGCTTACCCAGCGACCGCATTCCATGCAGATCGATCCCCAAACCCGCCGCTACCTCGAAACCGCTCGCAGCGGTCACCTCGCCACCGCTGAGGTCACCGCCGCTGGCGCTGCCGACCCTCACCTCATCCCGGTCGTCTTCGTCCTCATCGACGACACGATCTACATCGTCATCGACGACAAGCCCAAGACCACCACCCGCCTCAAACGCCTCCGCAATATCGAAGCCAACCCCCGCGCCGCCTTCCTGGTCGACACGTACGACGAAGACTGGACCAAGCTCGGCTGGGCCATGTGCCGCGGCCCCGCCGACATCCTCGAACCGAGCGCGGATCCCCAAGACGCAGAGCTCCGCGAGGACGTGCTCGCCGAACTCCGCGCCAAATACCCCCAGTACCACGACCACCAACTCGCCCAGCGCCCTATCATCCGCCTTCGGATAGAGCGCGTCTCAACCTGGGGCCAGACCGACTAAGCGGCCCTACCCTCGCAGCGCGCCCAGGTGCTCTGACGCGAACGCGGCCATCACCGCCCCCGGATCCGCCGCCCGTGGATGCACCACCCCAATCGCATGTGCCACGCCCAGCTCCTTGAGTTGCTCCAAGCGCTCCACCGCCGCCTCGTTCCCGTCCCGATCGCTCAACGTGAACCCACCCTCGATCGCCAACTGCAACGCCGCCGGATCTCGCCCCGCCTTCTCCGCCGCGTGCTGCGCGACCTCGAAATCCTCCCGCAGCGTCGCCAAGCTCGCCGATGTCGCCAGCCAGCCATCGGCGTACTTGCCGATTCGCTCCATCTGCTGCCGACTCTCGCCCCCCAGCCACACAGGGATCGGCCGCGCGGGCTTCGGATTGCAAGTCCAATCAACTGCCTCGTAGAACTCTCCTTGGAAGTTCACCCATTCGTCAGTCCACAGTGCCTTCATCAGATGGAGGCACTCATCCATCCGCTTCCCCCGACGCTCAAACGGCGTCGACAACACCTCGAACTCCTGCTTCCACCACCCCACGCCTGCCCCCAAAATGAACCGCCCGCCGGAGAGGAAGTCCAACGTCGCCATTATCTTGGCGTGCAGCACCGGCTGCCGCATCGGCAGCACCAGCACCGACGTCCCAAGCTGGATCCGTTCCGTCACCGCGGCCAGATACGTGAGCTGGGTGAGAGGCTCCAAGAAATTCATCGACGGCGGGAATCCTATGGTCCCGTCCGCCGAATACGGATATTTCGACTGCTGCTCCTTCTGCAGCACGACGTGGTCAAAGACCCACAGTCCATCGAACCCCGCCGCGTCCGCGGCCTGGGCGAACGTCGTCACATGCTCGCTCGTCGCGCGTGGTCCCACCTGCGGGACATGTAGTCCAATCTCCATCGGCTTGCACTCCTGACTCTCTCTGTCTTGTCGTTCCTAGCCCGCTTGGATCGATGGCAAATACGTCGACCCGAACTCCGCGATCGTCCCCGCCACGTCTGGCTCCGCCGCATTCACGATCGCGATCGCGTGATCGACGCCCCGCGCCTTCAACCCCAGCAACACCTCCGACGCCTGCTCCATTGTCTCTCGCGTGATGACTGTCACTCGGTTGATCCCCAGCGTCAACGACTCCGGATCGCGACCCGCCTCCACCGCCGCCTGCTGCGCCGCCTCAAACCCGGACTCCAGCCGCTCCAACATGTATGGGTTCGCCATCCAGCCATCTGCGAACCTCCCGATCCGACGCAGCTGCGCCGGATCCTCGCCGCCCAGCCAAATCGGCACTTCGCGTGCCGGCTTCGGATTGCAGGCCCAGCCCGTCGTGTCGTAGAACTTCCCCTTGAACGACCCGTACTCGTTCGACCACAGATCCCGCAGCACCCGCAGGTACTCGTCCATCCGCTTCCCCCGCCGGTCGAACGGCATCGAGAGCGCCTCGAACTCCTCCTTCCACCACCCCACCCCCGCGCCCAGGATGAACCGCCCGCCCGAGAGATGGTCCAATGATGACATGATCTTCGCGTGCAGCACCGGCGCCCGCATCGGCGCCACCAAGACGGCCGTCCCCAGCTCCACCCGACTCGTGACCGCCGCCGCGTAGGTCAGGAGCGTCAGCGGCTCCACAAAGTTCGCCGTCGTCGGAATCGCCAGCCTTCCATCCTCCGAGTAGGGATATGGCGTTCCGTACTCCTCGCGCAGCACCACATGGTCGAACACCCACAGCGAATCGAAGCCCGACTCCTCCGTCGCCTTCGCCACCGTCACGACCTGCTCCGCCGTCGCCACCGGCCCGGCCTGCGGCAGGTACAGCCCAACGCGCATCGCGAATCTCCTTGCCTGCACTTCCTACAACGGTCATCCAGTCGGAGCAGGATATCCGTGACAGGGCGGTCCGTCCTCTCCCGCGCCCTATCTCGCCGACCTGCTAGCCTCCCCTCCGCTTCCATCCGGTACCGCGGAAATCCTGCACAGCGAGTGCGGAGTCAGGGGGGACCAAGCATGAGCGGACGACTCGATGGCAAGGTGGCCATCGTCACCGGCGGCAATCAAGGCATCGGCCAAGCGACCGTCCATCGTTTCGCGGAAGAAGGCGCACGAGTCGCTATCCTCGCCCGCCGTGAAGACGAAGGCCGCGCCGTCGAAGCTGCGGTTCGCGACCAAGGCGGCGACGCCACCTTCATCCCCTGCGATGTCACTGATCGCCAGCAGATCGCCGCCGCCGCCGCCGTCGCCGCCACCGTCGACGCCTACGGCGGCCTCGACATCCTCTTCAACAACGCCGGCGGCGCCTTTCCCGGCGAGTTCCCCCGCGAGTCCGACGTCGTTTGGCACCAGACCATCGACGTCAACCTCACCGGCACCTTCCGCATGACCAAAGCCTGCTGGAACCACCTCAGCACTGCCGCGGCTGGATCCATCATCAACATGTCGTCTTTCTCCGCCCACGGCGGTATCAGCGCCGCCTTCCGCGACATGGTTGTCGGCCTCCCCCCCGCCGCCTACGCCTCCGCCAAGGGTGGCGTCGAATCGTTCACACGCTACGTCGCGGGCGCCGGAGCGCCACACGGCGTTCGTGCCAACTGCGTCGCGCCCGGCGAGATCAGCACACCCGCCACCGAACCCGGTGGCCAGCGCCTCTTCCAGGAGTACTTCGAAACCATCCAGCTCACCGAGGGCCTCGGTCAGCCCATCGACGTTGCCAACGTCGTCACCTTCCTCGCTTCCGACGAAGCCCGCTTCGTCAACGCCCAGATCATCGCTATCGATGGCGGCGCATCGGGCAAGGTCTAGTCGTGTCCCCGAACGACCATCCCCTGCCCCTCCACGACCTCCGCATCGTCGACCGCAGCAATGGCGGCGCCACGGCCTACTCCGCCGCCTTCGCCGCCAAGCTCTTCGCGCAGTATGGCGCCGACGTCATCAGAGTTGAGCCGCCCAGCGGCGATCCCATGCGACAGGCCGGACCCTTCATCGACGATGAACCCGGCCCCGACCGCAGCCTCCTCTTCAACTGGCTGCGCGCCGGCCAGCGCTCCGTCGCCCTCGATCTCGACACGGACACCGGGCTCGCCGCCCTCAAGCAACTCCTCGACGGCGTCGACATTCTCATCGACTCCGACCCGCTCGCCCTCACCCAAGCCCGCGGCCTCGACCAACCCACCCTCGAAGATCGCTTCCCCAACCTCATCACGGCCACCGTGACCCCCTTCGGCCTCAGCGGCCCCTACGCCGGGTACGAGGCCACCCCTGCCGTCCTCCACGCCCTCGGCGGTTGGGTCCATCCCATGGGCGAAGTCGACCGGCCGCCGGTCTCCGCCGGTGCCGAACTCGGCTTGGTCATGACTGGCGTTTTCACCGCCGTCGGCATCATGGAAGCCCTCCGACTCCGTCCTGAAGTGGGCGGCCAAGCCGTCGATATCTCTGCCCAAGAGGTGATCGCCGCAACGATGATCTACGACACCGTCAGCTTCCAGTACCTCGGCGCGCAACGACAGCGCAGCGGACACGCCCTCTTCAACGACGTCCATAACCTCGGTCTCCACCCCTCCCGCGACGGCTACGTCGGCGTCTACGCACCCCTCTCCTGGCAGCTTCGCAACCTCTTCGAAATGATGGGCAGGCCCGAGCTCAGCGACGATGAGCGCTTCCGCACCCCGGAGAGCCGCATCGCCTTCGCCGACGACTTCCAGCAGGAGATCGTCGCCTTCACCGAAACCCAGGACTCGCTGGAGTTCTACCACGCCGCGCAGGCCCGTAAGCTCCCCTTCAACTTCCATCCCACCGCCGAACAGATCTTCGACTCCCCCCACCTCAACGCTCGCGGCTACTTCGACCGCGTGCCCGCTCTCGCCGGTCACGCCACCGATACCTCTGACGCCACGGTGCCTGTCCCTGGCCTCCCCTTCCGCCTTGACCCCGGACTGCTCCCCGGCCTGCTCGGCAGCCGCGACCTTCCCGCCGCCCCCTCTATCGGCGAACAGACCCATGCTGTCCTCACCGATGCCAGCGTCGACCCCGCGGCGGTCGCCGAACTCACGCGCCTGCTCGCGAGCGGAGCCGGCCAATGACGAACGACTCCATCCGCGTTGTCGACGTCTCCCAGGGCTGGGCCGGGCCCATGGTCAGCTACATGCTGGGCGCCTTCGGCGCCGAAGTGATCAAGGTCGAATCCGCCCGCTACTTCGACTGGTGGCGGGGCTCCCCCCACCCCGACGCCGTCCCTGGCGACAACCGCTACGAGATGACCCCCACCCATAACTCCGTCAACCGCAACAAGCTCGGCGTCAACATCGACCTCCAGATCCCGGAAGGCCTGGCCTTGCTCAATGAGCTGCTCGCCGAATCCGATGTCTTCGTCGAGAACTATCCCCCGCGCGTCATGCCTCGACTCGGCCTCGCCCCGGACAAAGTCCTCGCCGACCATCCCCATCTCGTCATGGTCTCGCTTCCCGCTTTCGGCGCCAGCGGCCCCGAGATGGACTATGTCGGCTTCGGCAACACCATCGAAGCCATGGCCGGCATCACCCTCCTCAACGGCTATCCCGACGGTCCGCTCATCCAGAGCCCTAACGCCTACGGCGACCCGGCCTCCGGTATCATGGGTGTTTTCGCCGTCCTCACGGCGTTGCACGAGCGGGACCGAACCGGAGCAGGCCGCCACATCGAACTCTCCGAACTCGAAGCCATCATCCCCCACGCCGCCGATCGTCTCCTCGAGTTCCCCGCCACGGGACGCAGCCCGGAGCGCACCGGTGCCCGGCACCCCACCATGGCTCCGCACGGCGTCTACCCCTGCCAGCCCATCGACGACATTGAACGCTTCGTCGTCATCGCCTGACGCGACGATGACGACTGGGCCAGCCTCCGCGCCGCCCTCGGCGACCCCCCTTGGTCGCAGGCCGAGAACCTCCGCACTGTCGAGGGCCGCCGCGCCGCCCACGATGAGATCGACGCTCGCCTTGCTGAGTGGACCGCGCCACGCACCCACCTCGACGCCATGCACCATCTCCAGGCCCACGGCGTTCCTGCCGGTGCCGCCCTCTCCAACGTCGACGTCCTCTTTGACGAGCACCTCACTGAGCGCGGCTTCCACATCCCCGTCGACCACCCGGTGATGGGCACCTCGCTCTACCCCGCCCCCGGCGTCCGCCTCTCCAAGTCCCCCGTCGCCGCCAACCGCCCCGCCCCCCTCCTCGGCCAGCACACCGAAGAGGTCCTCACGCGCATCCTCCACAAGACCGACCAGCAGCTCGCCGACCTCGAAACCCTCGGCGTCACCACCCGCGCCTTCCTCCGCGAAGGCTAAGTCTCCGCGAGGGATGAGCCTTCGCGAGGGGTAGACGTCGCGAGTTCTCGTTCCAAGAGATCATAGCAAATATGCTATGATCTCCACTGCCGGGCGGAACACGAACCATGTTCGACGTCAGAATCGTTGAGTCCGTCGTCGCGTACGTCGATCAGCTAGTTCGCCAGGGACGAGCCGCCGAGGCGGCCTCGATTGAGCACTACGCTCGATTGCTTGCCAGGTTCGGGTCAGACCTCCATCGTCCCTATGCCGTCCGCATCGACAGGGAGAACGGAATCCATGAGCTTCGGGCTGGCAACCATCGTGTCGCTTACGTGCGGCGGGGGGAGACATACTTCCTGCTGCATGCCTGGCGAAAGACGACTCGCAAGCTGGATCAGAAGCAACTCAAGCGAGCGCAGCGCGCTCTCGACCGCTTGACCACCGACTAGAACCCGCGAGGAAGCAAATGGCCAGCCAACAATCTCGGACCGCGGAGCAAAGGGCGCGAGCGCGCACGACCGACGTGAACACCGTCTTTGCCCGGCTTCATGAGCAGTACCCAGAGCTGGATGAGGAACACGAGAAGCAGGCCCCCCGCTTTGCTGCAATCCAGGCCCTGATCGAGGCTCGGCGGCGCCGCAAGCTGAGTCAGGCCGACCTCGCGCGGGCCATGGGCGTTCGTCCCAGCGTCGTCAGCCGCCTCGAGTCGGCCGGTCACAGCCCCCGCCTCGATACCCTCGCCGCGGCCGCCCAAGCCATGGGCTACGACCTGGAAGTGAAGTTCAAGCGCCGCAGTCGGCCGCGCGTCGCGGAGCCCATCGCGGACTACGACGCCAAACCGAAGCGATCCAAACGATCCTAGCCCTTTCGGTCGTAACCCCAGCGATACAAAATCCGCTGAATGCGGTCTAGACTACGCGCATGGCATAGATCCCGGCGATCTTACTGCCGTTCAGACGAGTCCCGATCTCTCGCTCGCAAGGCCCGGTCTGGACCGTTCTCCGGCAAGGCCTGGCAGAATCGTGTCCATATGCTGTCCACTTTTGTTCCCGAGAAGACATATCGCCCCCCTGACACGGCGCTCCCCATCTGGAATCCTCGACGAACGCGGACTCACCGCATTTTTCTTTGAGACGCGGCTCTCGGAACCACCCATGACCCTCGACCCCCTCGTCCTCCCGCTCCTCCGCGCCTGGCCCGCCATCACGCGCCGCCTCGTCGAGACGGCGCCGCGCGCGGCTGAAACCGAACGTGCCCGCACCGAGTCCGCGCCTACTGACGACGATGCTGGCTGGACCGCCAAGGACATCGTCGCCCACCTCGCCGATGTCCAGATGTGGGCCTTCGCCGATCGCATCGCCCACATGCTCACGCGCAAATCCCCAACTTTCGAGAACGTCGACGAGGCCCAGCGTCTCGACGAGAGCGGCCTTCGCGATGGCTCCCTGGAAGACGTCCTCAGCTCCCTCGAACTGCGGCGGCGCTGGACCCTCGGCATGCTCGAAGCCGCCGACCCCAGCGGCCTCGACCGCACCGCGCATCACTCCGAACTCGGCGAGATTCGCGTCACCCATATCGGGCACGTCTGGGCCTATCACGACCTCGCCCACCTGCGGCAGATCATCGGCTTCCTTCAGCCGCCGCTCTGGGCTCGCATGCGTAACACCCGCCGCTTCAGCGACCCGCAATCACCCGTCCCCGCCGACCCACCGGCTCTCGGTATCGCCCCCCAGGCCATCTCCACCCTCACCGCCATGCCCGACATTGTCCGCTCCATCATCGACCTGCTGCCCGACGGCCGCGCCGATTCCCCCCCGGGGACAGCGTCCGCCGCTGGCGACTGGGCGCCGCGCGACATCGTCGCCCACCTCTTGGAATCGCAGCGTGTCGGCTTCGCCGGACGCATCTCCCATATCCTCACCACCGAAAGCGCCAGATTCGAAGTCCGCGACGCCGCCCGCGATCTGGACCAATCCGGCTATCGCGACCAGTCCGCCGGCGAGCTCCTCGACATGTGGGATGAACAGCGCATCGCCGCCACCGAGCACGCCGCCGACCTCACCGACGATCAGCTCAGCCGCGCCGGCGAGCACGCGACGGTCGGCACTCTCAGCGTCGCCGACCTCGTCCACGAGTGGGCACACCACGACCTTGAGCACCTGCATCATCTCTGCACGATGCTGGAGCCGCCCCTCCTGCAAGGAACGGGACCGTTCCAGATCTACTACCGCTGAGCTCCGGGACCCAGACCCGCCGCCGATCGCGCCTAGCGATCGGCTCCGTCCAGGAAGCGACGCAGCCGCGCGTTTGTGAACTCGGGCTTCTCCTCCGGGAAGAAGTGCCCGGCCCCCGGGACCGGCTCGCCCTGGAGATCGGGGAAGTACGCCGAGAACTGATCGAAGAAGGGATTACCCGACGGGATCGTCCCCGGTGCCATCGCCTCGTTCGGATCGGCGAACATCCACCGCGTCGGGTGCGGGTACCGCTTCTGGCGGTCCTCCGGCCCGTAGTCCATGTACTCCGCGTACAGCGGGTGGTTCTCCAGCCCCGCCTCCCACATCTCCGCCACCTGCGCCGACGACAGCGCCTCGTACGACTCCGCCTCATCGAAGCTGTGCTCCGGCGACACCCGATTGAACGCCAGCGCGTCCCGGTAATACGTGATCGCCGCACGATGCGACCCCGGGTCCGCGAACGCCTCCTTGTACATTGCCACATCCTCCGCGCTCGCCCACGACGATGTGGATCGTGCGACCGCCGACCGGCCCACCCACGGCGAATTCGGCCAGCCCGGCAGCGCTGGATCCGACTGCCCCAGGAAGACTTGCTTAATGAACTGCGCATGATGCGAAGCGAAGAAGTCCTCGGGTCGAGGTTGCGCCTTGAACCAATACCCGTGCACCGCCCCCGGATGCCAGACCGTGCAGAGGGTGTCCATCAACGCCAGCTTCGACACGCGGTCGGGCCAATCGATCGCCACCTTGAACGCGATGATCCCACCCCAGTCATGGCCCACCACCGCTGCCTGATTGACCCCCAACGCATCCATGCCCCCAATGACGTCCGCGCCCAGCATCCGCCTGTCGTAGTGCCCCTCCGGCTTGTCCGACTGACCGAAGCCCCGCGTATCCGGCACGATCAGCCGATACTTGTCTTCCAAGGCCGGGATCGTCTTGCGCCACTCGTACCACGTCTCCGGGAAACCGTGGATTAGGACCACCGGTTCGCCGTCGTCCGGTCCGGCGGTCACGACATGCATCCGGATCCCGTTCGACTCGACGAACTGATGCTCCATCGAGGACCGCTCCTCCCAGACCAACAGTGCCGGCCGACGCGAGTTGTTGTCTTTCTATTTGCTCCCAGGCCTCTTCGCCGCGCCCTCTCCCTGGTACAGGCCGGCGCCCGTCAGTTCGCGCCAATGCGTGTGGGCCAAGGTGTGCATCGTGAAGACCGATTGCATCGCCGTCCACTGCCCCTGCGCATCCAGCGTCTGGTTGATCGCTTCCTTCGTCATCTTCAGGCCGAACAGTGGCTTCTCCGCGATCTTGTTGGCCATCTCCTCCGTGAACGACGACAGTTCGTCGCGCGGCACCACGTGGTTCACCATCCCCACCCGGTGTGCCTCCTCCGCCTCCACCCAGTCGCCGGTGTACAGCATCTCTCGGGCTTTGCGATGTCCCAGCTCCCAGGGGTGGCCGAAGTACTCCACCCCGGGAATCCCCCAACCAACGACAAGATCTCGGAACCGCGCATCATCCGATGCCACGATCAGATCGCAGACCCACGCCAGCATCAACCCACCGGCGATACAAGCCCCCTGCACCTCCGCGATCATCGGCTTCGGGATGTTCCGCCAGCGGCGGCACATCTGCAGGTAGATCTCCTCCTCCACGGCCATCGCCCCCTCGGCGCCGGGCAGATCGTAGTTTTGGTAGGTGCCTACCCCGTGCAGCAAGTCGCGTTGTTCCGGGCCGCTGCGCATGTCGTGGCCGGAGGAGAAGTGGGGCCCCTCGCCACTGAGGATGATCACGCGCACGTCGTTGTCGCCGTTGGCGCGATCGAACGCCTCGTTGAGGTCGTAGGTCATCTGGATATTCTGGGCGTTGCGCGCCTCGGGCCGGTTCATCGCCACCCGGACGACTCCGTCCGCGATGTTCCGGTATGTCACCGTCTCAAAATCATGGTCTGTGGCGTTTGGCATGGATCCTCCTCTGCACCGCCTTCGGCAAGACTTGATCTCGCCTGGTGAGCGGGCGCAAGGTTACCACGGGGTGAACCCAGGCGCGGTCCCCCCCCCCGCCTGCATCTGGCTCAACCATGCAGTACCATGCGCCATGCTCGTGAACGACCGGCGACTCTCAGCCACACGGCGGGGTCGTCTCGCCCCGATCAGAGCATTCCCCGACCCGCCTAGCAGTGAGGCTGCCCGGTGCCCGACTCTCAACCCGCCGATGTCACGATGCAGCCAGATGGCCCCGCCAGCTCCGAGGAGCGACTGCGCTCGTCCGTCCGGTCCACGGTTCACGAACTCAACAACGCCCTCAGCGTCCTCAATCTCACCACGGAACTCCTCAGCGATGACCACATGGACCTGGAGACGGCGTCCGCGCAGATGCGCGAACAGGTGCAGCAAGCGATCCGTCTCGTCGAGAACCTGCATCGCATTGCCCGCGAAGAGTAGCTGGCTGCGTAGGGGGGGCGGAGATCGAAGCGACTGAGGCTATTGCAGAGATGCGGTCGCGCGCCGTTCCGTGTCTCGGAAGGTCACCGGTGGCTCGGTCGCATGAGGTCGGCTCCGGAGACCTGTCGACGCGCTCCCGCATCAGCATCGGACGAGAGGATGAGTCTCGCCGATGCCTTCACAATCGGTGGACCAAAGGCCGAGCCACATGACGGAAACTGACCACTAGACAACCACGGTTTCTCGGTATTCGCCGAACTCCTTGGACATCGCCGCCATGATCTCGCCCACCGTGCAGAAGGTGTTCACCGCGTCCAGGATGTGGGGCATCGTGTTGTCCAGGGGATCGAGGCAGGCAGCGGAGAGCTTGGCCAGAGCCCGCTGCGCTTCGTCGGCGTTGCGTTCGGCCTTCGTCCGGCGTAGGCGTTCCAGATGTCGAGCCTCGCCTTCGGGGTCCATCTCCAGAATCGGGATCTCCACCGGTTCATCGATCTGGAAATCGTTGATCCCCACGATGATCCGGTCGCGATCTTCGATCTCGCGCTGGAAGCGATGTGCCGCGTCCGCGATCTCGCGCTGGAAGAACCCGCCCTCGATCGACGGGACGACGCCCCCGAGCGCCTCGATCTTGCGGAAGTACTCGTACGTGTCCCGTTCGATTTCGTTGGTCAGCGCTTCGATGAAGTAGGACCCGCCCAAGGGATCGATGGTGTTGGTCACGCCCGATTCATGCATGATCACTTGCTGCGTCCGGACGGCCAAGCGGGCGGCCTTCTCGCTCGGCAGCGCCAGCGCCTCGTCCATCGCGTCCGTGTGCAGCGACTGTGTGCCGCCCAGGGCGGCGGCCAGAGCCTGGACCGTCACCCGACTCAGGTTCACTTCCGGCTGTACGTCCGTCAGCGAGACACCGGCGGTCTGCGTGTGGAACCGCATCCACCACGACCGCTCGTTCTTGGCGCCGAAAGTCTCCCGCATCTCCCGCGCCCAGATCCGGCGCGCCGCACGGAACTTCGCGATCTCCTCGAAGAAGTCGTTGTGGCTGTTGAAGAAGAATGACAGCCGCGGCGCGAAGTCGTCGATGTCCATGCCGCGGTCCACGGCCCAGCGCGCGTATTCCAGCCCATCGGCCAGAGTGAATGCCAGCTCCTGCGCCGCCGTCGCGCCGGCCTCGCGGATGTGATAGCCGCTGACGCTAATGCTGTTCCACTTGGGCATCTGCTCGCTGGCGAACTCCACCGTGTCCGTGACCAGCCGCATGGACGGATTGGGCGGGAAGCGGAACTCGTTCTGAGCGATGTACTCCTTGAGGATGTCGTTCTGCAACGTCCCACCCAGCTTCGCCCGATCGATGCCCCGCTTTTCAGCGGCAGCGATGTACATGGCCCAGATCACGGATGCCGGTGAGTTGATCGTCATCGAGGTAGTGATTTGGTCCAGCGGCAGCTCGTCCAGGAGCAGATCCATGTCCGCCAGGGAGTCCACGGCGACCCCGCACTTGCCGAACTCCCCCTGCGCCATCGGATCGTCGTGGTCGTAGCCCAGGAGCGTCGGCATGTCGAAGGCGATGCTGAGCCCGGTTTGGCCATCGGCGAGGAGCTGCTTGAAGCGGTTGTTCGTCTCCTCGGCGCTGCCGAAGCCGGCGAACATCCGGATCGTCCAGGGGCGGCCACGGTAGCCCGTCGGGTGGATGCCTCGGGTGAAGGGGTACTCGCCGGGATTCCCCAGGTCCGTCGCGTAGTCGAACGATTCCCCGTCCAGCTCCGTCGGGCCGTAGAGTCGCCTGATCGGCCGCGAGGAGACGGTCATGAACGGCCCGGGCCGTTCCTTCCCGGACTGATCGGTGGCGGCGTCCCACGCGTGGCGGGTCGCCTTGATGGCGGCAATCTTCTCGGCATCAAACATTCGAGACTCCTCAACCTTGCCAGTCGGAATCCAGAGTATATCGGCTCGAGGCTGTGCGTCGCCTTGGGTACAAAGGGTGCCGCCCTCAAGGGGAAGGCGCTGGTGTCAATCTGGGACCGGTGGGAAGCCGAAGGCGGAGGGATGGCCTCCCCAGTTCAAAGCTGGTGGAGGAGACGCGCCAGGGGCCTTAACGCAAGAATACCACGCGTCCGCGGTCTTCTTGTTTCTTCTTGTGCCCTCGGCCTCTGGTCTCGGGTCCCGTCGGGTGGTTAGCGGTGTTCCGCGCGGGTGGACTCCTGGGGGGCGCTCACGGCTGGCTTGTCTGCCTAGCCAGGATGGCTCTCTACCAGTGAGCTTGGCCGCCTCGGGTCCTGTATTCCCAGATTTACCCGTTGCGCTTCCCTGCGCTCAGAGGGGGAGGGCTGAATCCTGCACGATGAACACTCCATAGATCGCATGAAGCTTGGACCGCATATGCTGCCCCCTCTCGTGTCCGAGCGACGTCCCATTCGTCGCCCGGGGTTCGTAGGTTCATCTTGGCAGGTGGCCGGATCGTCGCCTATCCGGTCCTCGCCTGATCCATCGCATTCTGAGGACGCGTTGAGAGATGAGAGGGCGACCAGGGGAACTCCCATAGGCTTGCTGGCCTGCACGATGCCAATCTCACCTCTCCCCGCCTATGAGAAACGGCGCACAATCAGGCTGGTGTCTTCGGGAGCCCCACGTCGCCGCGGACGCTTGGTAGGACGACCGTGCCCTCCGCGGGATTGCCAAGGATTCGGCTCCTCGTTCGGCCCCAGGCCCAGAAATGTCCCGCTAGATAGGCGCACAGAACACGGCGTCCAGGATGTCTTCGTGGGCCTTGAGCGCCCGCCCGTGAAGGACATCCACGTCCTGGTCCAAGAGGGCTTGCAAGGCCTGGGTCATGCGCAGCGGTGGATCGAGACCTGGCAGGCTGTGCCGCAGCCGGGAGCTGAGCTCTTGCAGGCCAACACGCTTCTCAGCGACGCGGCCCCGCTTGTACTTGATTGTCTTGTCGAGGCCGAAGAGTTCGACCATTCCGGCGTGAGGATACGTCTCGAACGCCCAGCGGCCGGATGGCCTTGGCCGCGGCAGCGCGTCGACCACACAGAGCCCGTCGGCTTGCAACTCCGCCACTAGTTCACCGCCACGGACGACGTCATTCAACAGAGTGAGGTTGGTGGGATGCGCCCCCGCCTCGAAGCGCCCGTACAGCTGTGTGATCTGTCGGTCGCTCGGGCGCATTCCGGTCGGCTTGGTGACGACGAGCGGCGCGTCGATCCCGATCACCCAATCGCCGGGATGCGCACGGACGATCGCCGCCATTGCCTCAATCGTCTTGACCGCTTGGGCCGAGACCAGCTCGAAGCCCGAGGCATTGCCGTGCAAGACCGCGACACCCGTCGTGTTGGCCGCCGACCAGGCCTGATCGACGCCGATGAACCAGCGGCTCATGCTGCACCTTCCGCCCAGCTCCCGTCTGCTCAATGCCCGCCTCTCACGCTAGCGCTGCGTGCCGTTCGCAGGGCCAAGCGTGATTCGTGCAGGCATCGACGGACCAGAGCGACTCCAGCAAGTCGCGGTAGCTCAGGGGGCTGAGGGGGGCGTTCGTGAAACCCGGGCAGGACATGTCGCGAAGCATGAGGGGAACGAAGTCTGGCTCCCCGCCGTCCCACCCCAGCGCGATGCGGACCGATCGATCGAGGAGTTCAACGCTATCGACGTGGGTCGCAATCTGATCTCCGTCACGCGGGACGAAGACGAAGCGATAGGGATAGAGCATGCATCCGTCGGGGCGGTTGGCGTAGACGCCGCAGCCGCGATCGTCCTGGAGGAAGACACAGGAGTCGTCCTGATGCCGCAGCGTGATGATCTGGGACCATCGCAGCCCCTGCCCCAGCAACTCCTGGAGGTCCGCGGGATCGATGTCGAGGAAGTCCAGGGTTTGATGCCCGGATTGGCTGAGCAGCCCCACGTCCCGCTCCGACATCCCGGCCAGATAGGGCGAGCGGCAGCACATGGCATCGCAAGTGTCCGGGACGCAGCGGAATGCCTGGCTGCCGGGACCAACGAGCCGCTCTGGCGCTTGCGGCGCGATCCCTGCCCACTTTTCCCGCGCGACCGCGGCCCAATGCTGGACGCGCTCGATCTGCTCTGATGTCTGGGCGGCCTGGGAGATGGGGAACCTCCGTGAAATTGTGTACGGTGTCGCGCATGCTATCGGGCTGCGCGTCTAGGAGGACGGGCAGGCGGAGCGAGTGCCGAGCTCGGGTCGAAACCCCAGGTTGGTAGGGCTCTAGATATATGAGCGAGGGTGCATGAGCGCGATTATCGAAGCCCACGGGCTGCGCAAGGCCTACGGCGACTTCACGGCCGTCAACGGCATCGACTTCCATGTTGAGGAGGGCGAGTTCTTCGGCATGCTCGGTCCGAACGGTGCTGGCAAGACGACGACGATCCGCATGATCACCTGCGTGACGCCTCCGACGGAGGGCCGGTTGTTTGTGGATGGTCTCAACGTGGAACAGGACGACCGGCAGATCAAGGCCCGGCTTGGGGTCGTCCCGCAGGACGACAACCTGGATGAGGATCTCACAGTGCGGCGCAACCTGGAGGTCTACGCCCGCTACTACGACGTCTCGGGGTCTTTGGCCCGTGAGCGTATTGATGACGGGCTGGAGTTGATGCAACTCGCGGACAAGTCCGGTGAGCGGATTCATGCGCTCTCGGGTGGCATGAAGCGACGGCTCGTCGTGGCGCGGGCGCTGGTGAACGAACCGCGCATCCTGATCCTGGACGAGCCCACCACCGGCCTTGACCCCCAGGCGCGGCACTTGGTCTGGCGGAAGCTGCGGCTGCTGCGCGAGCGCGGCGTCACCATCCTGCTCACCACGCACTACATGGACGAGGCAGAGCAACTCTGCGATCGGCTCGTGATTATGGATGAGGGCATGATCCTGGACGGGGGGCGGCCTCGCGACTTGATCGCGAAGTACGCGGGAACGGATGTCTTGGAGCTACACCTGCTTCCCGAGGAGCGGGCGTCGATCCGCGCGATGATTGAGCCGCGCATCGCGGAATCCGGCCGGATCGAACAGATCGAAGACGTGATGTACGTCTATGGGCTCCACCCGTCGGTCGCCGTAGAGGTGGAGGCTCGCGTGGAGGATCCCTATCGCGTCTATCGCCGGCGGGCGAACCTAGAAGATGTCTTCCTGACCCTAACCGGACATGGACTGACCGAGTGACGCAGGAGCGAATTCGATGACCGCACTCGCGAACCAGGCCGAGCCTGCCAGGCGCCGCAATGGCGAATTGCCGGTGCTAGGCGTCGCGCTGCCGGGACGTCGGACGTATCGCGTCTGGCAGCGCAACCGCGACGTCTTCTTCCAGTTGTGGCGCGCGGAGTTACTCCCACCGCTGATGGAGCCGATCGTGATGTTCCTGGCGCTGGGATTAGGACTTGGTACTTACGTTGAGCTGACCGGCGACACCGACTACATCCAGTTTCTCGCCCCCGGGGTGCTGGTCATCTTTCCGATGTTTGCGGCGATGTTCGAGTCGCTCTGGGGGGCGTATTGGCGGCTGGAACGGTCGGGAACGTACGCGGCGATCTTGGCGACGCCGGCGCGGCCGGAAGAGATCGTGGCTGGGGACATCCTCTGGGCCGCGACGCGGATGTTGATCAACTCGTTGTTGATTTTGGTGGTGATGGCGGTACTCACGGGGCCCTGGGAGCTGATCCAGTCGCCCTGGGTGATCTTGACGATCCCGGTCAATCTGCTCGCGGGTATCCTCTTCGCCAGCCTCGGTATGGCGTATACGAGCAAGGCGCGGTCGATCAGCCAACTCTCCTACTTCTTCAGCCTGTTCATCATGCCGATGTTTTGGTTCAGTGGCGCCTTCTTCCCCCTCGACAATCTACCGGGATGGGCGGAAGCCTTGGCCTGGATCACCCCGGTCTTCCATGCAGTGGAGATTGATCGAGCGCTGATCACCGGCGATCTCGCCTGGGTCGATCTGCTGCATTTCGGCTGGATCGTTGCGATGGCGATCCCCGCCTTCTGGTTTGCGCTGTACTCAATGCGCCGACGGCTCGTCCAATAGTCCGAGCCGATGCTGCAGACGGGCGGATCGACCGGATCCGTTCCGCACCGCGCCAAAGGGAGCAGGGCTAGTCGCCGCTGACGGCGGCGAACTCCGAGGGGATGCCCAGATCTTGGGTCCCAAGGTCATGCGACCAGGGACTGCCCGATTGGGTGAGCATGTCGTTGAGCGCGGATTCGTAGAAGAACTCGTGCTCGCCGAAGGCCGGCTTCAGGTCGTCGAGCCAGCGCGCTTTGGGGTCGTACTTGGCGAAGAAGGGGCGGCCTACCCAGTCCGGGTCGCGGGCCTGCAGGAAGTCGAGGACGAAGACCTTCTCGCCGTGCGCTTCGCTGACGCCGAGGATGCGGACCTTGCCGGGCGTGGCCGACATGCTGGGACCGCGCACAGTGCGGGCCAGTCCGCTGACCTGTTGCACGGCGCGGCGGTAGATCTCCCAGGCCTCCTCCAGCGGAAGTTCGAAGTAGCGTTGGGCGCCCGTGTCGCGAGCGACGAAGAGGTAGTACGGGACCAGACCGGCTTCCGTTTGCTTCTGCCACATCCGGGAGAGGGTGTCGGCGTCGGCGTTGATGTGCTTGAGGATGGGGGTCTGCGTGCGGATCTGAACGCCGGCATTGCGCAGACGCCGCACCGCTTCGAGTGCGACGGGCGATTCCAGTTCGCGCGGGTGGTTGAAGTGGGCCATGAAGGCCAGCTGACGGCCTGACTGCACGACCCGGCGCAGCAGCGCCAGCAACTCATCGGAGTCGTCATCGGAGACGAAGCGGTGCGGCCAATAGGCAAGCGCTTTCGAGCCGATGCGGATGGTCCGCACGTTCTGCGCGGCGCCGGGCTCCAGCAGGGGCTCCAAATAGGATTTGAAGATCTTGGACTTCATGATCATCGGGTCGCCGCCGGTGAAGAGGACGTCCGTGACTTCCGGATGGGCCTCGGTATAGCGCTTGAGGAGTTCGCCTTCGCGCATCGCGAACTTCTGTCCGTCGAGCCCCACGAATTGCGGCCAGCGGAAACAGAACGTGCAGTAGGCGTGGCAAGTCTGGCCCTGGCTGGGGAAGAAGAGCACGGTCTCGCGATACTTGTGCTGCATGCCGTTGAGCGGCTGGCCATCCAGCCGGGGTACGTTGTGCTCCATCTGGCCCGCGGGGTGCGGGTTGAGGGTCAGGCGGATCTCATCAGCGACGCGCTTGATCTCCTTGGCGTCGGCCCCGGCGTCGAGAGTCCGGGCCATGCGATCAAAGTGGACCGGCTCTAACATGTCGCGCTGCGGAAAGGTGAGCCGGAACATCGCATCGGTGGGAATGTTGTCCCAATCGATCAAATGATCGATCACGTAGCGGTTCGACTTGAAGGGCAGGACTTGCCCGACGACTTGGATCTCCCAGCGCAGTTCCTCTGGCAGCCGATTGATCTGCGGGATCGACTCGAAGGTCTTGAGGTTCACGGCCTCATAGGGCTCGTCCGCGATTGCTTGGTCGTTCCAAAGATCGCCCAGAACATCGAATCGCGAATTAGGCCCGCCGTGAGGCAAGCGCCCGCTGAGGCGCGACTGACTGAGACGGCTTGATTGGGGGGAGCTCGATGGTCGGATGGCCATAGTGCTTCCTTCCGAACGGAGGCGCGGTGTTCTACGACGCCGACGCATCCAGGCACGAGTTGGACGACCCAACTCGCGGGCTGTTTTCAAAGCGGGCGGAACGGCAATTGGTGTCGCTCGCGCCCCGGAGGTGCCTACGGGGTTAGCTGACGGGTTCGGCGCTTACCGGGTCGCCTACCGGGCCGTCGGAAATTCCGGCCTGGATTCACCCCAATGATTGGGTCCCCCGCCCTCACCCATGTGGGTGAGGCTCGGCTGCGTGCCTGCAGGATAACAGCGGGGAATCCGGCCTCGCAAGAAAGTGAGAGCGGCGTGAGAACGTTGTCAATAAAGAGTTTGCTTGACGGGCCGTTCGATGGAAATGAACAGCCGTTTCCACATGTTTAAAGCTCTGATACTCACTAATGCTCGTGATATCGCTTGCATTTGGATTCACGATAGCGAAGAATCGGCCAGCGGTCGCGGATGGAGCGCACGGTCAATCCGCGCGGTGGAGCTCCAATACGGCCAATTCAGGCCGCGACCCCAGGCGAAGTGGTAGTAGCGCCGTCCCGAAGCCACGGCTCACGTAGGTGGGGACGCCCGAGACTTTCAGGAGCCCGGCGGTCCGCATACGATCCACCGAGCGAGCGTGCCGAACCGGGGCTCCGTAGAAGGGCAGACGGACTTGGCCGCCGTGGGTGTGGCCGGAGAGGGCCAGTTCCACTTCGGTGGCGCGCGCGTGGAGGAGGCCATCCGGCGTGTGACTGAGGAGGAGCCGGAATCCGTCGGCGTCGGCGGGGGGGAGCGCCCGATCGAGATTCGCCAAGCCCAGGTAGGCGTCGTCGATGGCGATGAGTCGCACCAACTCGCCACCGATCTCGATGGAGCGGTTCTCGTTGACCAGCACCGTGACGCCGACCTCCTCAAGTGCGGCGATCAACGGCGATGGATCCACCAGGTTCGGATGCGAGCCGCGAACTCGGTCACGGAAGCGGCGTAGGTCGTTGCGGAGGCTTCGCTGGGTTCCCCCATGGGCGGCGCCGGGATAGCGCTCATGGCCGCCAAGGCTGGCATAGATGCCGAGGCCCGGCTTGAGCCGCCGGAAGGCCTCCACCACGACGGGCCACCCGTCCGAGGTGTCGGCGTAGTCGCCCGTGGCAAAGACGATGTCGTATTCGTGGGCCGCAGCGGCCCGGAGGAAGCGTTCCAGGGATTCACCGTTGGCCGGGAAGTGCGTATCAGCGACGTGGAGAATCCGCAGACCTTCCAAGCCAGGGGGGAGCCCGGCGACCGAGAGCGTCACCTGCGCGAGCTCCACTTGCTTGGAGGCTTGCCAGGCATGGAAAGTCAACGCGGCCCCAACGGAGGCCCCTCCAGAAAGGAGAAGGGCTAGCCGCCGGAGGGTCATGCGGACGGTCATGGGCGCCTTGCTAGTGGTGTCGCCTGCGTTTCCTGGCCGAACCGACTTCTGGCCGAACCTCTACGACTTGAGGATCGTGTTGACTTCCGCCATCTCCTCATCGTTGAGCCGCCAGGCGTTGGTCGCTTCCACGTTGCCGGTGATCTGCTCCACTTTGGTGGCGCCTGCGATGACGGAGGAGACGACGGGGGCCGTCGCCAGCCAGCAGAGCGCCAGGGTGAGGATGTTGTGCCCTCGATCCTCGGCGAACTTGGTGAGGCCCTCCAGCTTGTCCCAGTTGGCATCCGAGGTTTGAGCGGCGATGCGGTCGGGCATGGCTTTGGCCCAGGCCGCCAGCCGCGTTCCTTCGGGCAGATCCTCGCCACGCCGGTACTTGCCGGTGAGGAAGCCGCTGGCGAGGGGAAAGAAGGGGAGCTGTCCCAGCCCGAATCGATCGCAGGCCGGGATCACCTCATGTTCGACGTTGCGGCTCAACAGGCTCCACTCATTCTGGGCCGAGACGAATCGGGTGAGGTGACTGCCCCGCGCGGTCCAATCCGCGTCGGCGATCTGCCAACCGCTGAAATTGGAGTTCCCGAGATAGCGGATCTTGCCTTGACGCACCAGGTCATCCAGGGCGCGCAGGGTCTCCTCGATAGGGGTGGCGGAATCCGGTTGATGCATCTGATACAGGTCGATGTAGTCCGTGCCGAGACGCCGCAGACTGTCTTCGACGGTCTTATAGATGTAGTGGCGCGAGCCGCCCTTTTTGTAGGGGCCTTCGCCGAGGGGCATGGCGAACTTCGTGGCGATCACAACGTCGTGCCGGCGGGTCCCGAGGGCCCGCCCCAGGAACTCCTCGGACTTCGTGCCGCCGTAGACATCGGCGGTGTCGAAGAAGGTGATTCCGGCATCGATCGCGGCGTCCACGACGGCCTGGGTCTGTGCTTCGTCGATCCGCATCCCGAAGTTGTTGCAGCCGAGTCCGGCGATCGAGACCTGGAGTCCCGAGTTCCCAAGGTTGCGATATTCCATGCGTGATCCCCTCAAATTGAGTCCGCGAGCGGTCGATTCTCGAAGTGTAGGATGCTCAGGGTATACGGGCGTCCGTGGAGCGTGTGCATGAATTTGCCCCTAGCCCCCTGGGCGCATCGCACCCGGCCCCTCGGGGGCCGCCAGTCTCGTCCGCGTATTTTACGTGCAGCAAGCTGCCGAGGAGTTGTCCGGACCGGCATACTCGATGCTATGCGAACGTGGTTGGCACGACGGGCTAGATCTCGATGTGATGCCTTGGCCTTCGCTGCGCGAGGGTCAGGCGTGCTGACATCGACGGCGCTGCTGGGCATTGTGCTTGGGGTGCTTGTCGCGCTGGGAGGTCTGACGGCGCTGTTCGGGCCCAGTCAGGCGACAGCGCAGTCGACTGAGGGCGTGCCGCTGCCGACCCAGGCTGGTACTACCTGGCAGGTCGCATCTGGGTACAACACCGCCACCCATGTGGGCGGGGATCCGCACGCGCTGGACATCGTCCGGGTCGACGCTGATACATCCAGTTCAGAGGTCCGCTCGCCGGTGACGGGAACTATCTCGTACGTCTCGGGTGACTGCCTGACCGTGCGGGACGCGAACGGGAATGCGCATCTGCTCTGCCACGTGTTCGCGGTTCCCGGCTTGGCGCGCGGCGTGCCGGTGCAGCAGGGGGACTTGCTGGCAAGAGTGGCCGGCCCCGGCTTCGCTAATAACAACGGCCTGGCCCACATTCACTATGCGGTGCATACGTCGTTTGGTGGCGGGCAGATCGCGAACACCCTGACGTTCACCGGGCAGTACGCCCTAGAGGGTCGAAACCTCGTCGATAGTGGGCTCTTCAATCAGCACTCGGGAGAGAAGTTCGTCTCGACGAACTGGAGCGCGCAACCCCTGGGGACCGGGGCGGAGCCGGAATCCGAAGACGACACTGATCTCGCCGCGAACGCGGAGGGAAGTGGTTCCGCCGAGGCCGATCTCCCGGCCGATATCGTTGCGCGGGTGGATGCGGAACCCCACTTCTTAGTGCCCGGTTGGAACTTGGTGGGGTGGACCGGGGATGCTGCCATTGGTCTCGCTACCGCCTCTATCGCGACGGACTTCGAGTCGTTATTCACGTTCGATGCCCGAAATCGGCGATTCCTGAGCTACGCGCCGAATCTCCCGCCCGGACTCAACACGATCGCCGCGCTGGGCTTCGGCGAGGGCGTCTGGGTGCTGGTGGACAACCCCAACGGCGTGGTGTGGCCTCGGCCGAATGATGAACGGACGCGTTCGGTGAGCATGGTGAGTGGATTCAATCTGGTGACCTGGACGCCGGCGCGGATGAGCATTGATCAAGCGCTGGATCCCATCGCCCATGCGGTGGAGGCCGTCTACTCCTGGGACCCCGTCGCGCGGTCGTTCCGGATCTTCCGTTTGGGAGGCCCCGCCTTCCTCAACGATCTGAGCGAACTCCGACCGGGACAGGCGATCTGGGTTCAGATGCGGGTGGCGTCCGTATGGCGACAGGGGTAGAGCTCTGATGCGGCGAGTGGGGGGGCCGGGAAAGAAGTGGCGGTGGCGGTTGGCGCCGGTCGTCGCTGTGGCGGTTGGGCTGCTCGTCGGACTTGGTTTGCTGCCCGGCTCGGTGGAGGCGTTCGTGGAGGGGATCCTGCTTCCCGCCGAAGAAGGGACGCGATGGGAGATCGTTGGCGGCTACAACACGGCGACGCATCACAGCGGGGATCCACACGCGATCGACATCGTGCGAGCGGATAGCGAGACCGCGGGGTCTCAGGTGCGGGCTCCCGTCGCCGGACGCGTGGGCTCGATCGGTGGCGATTGCCTGACGATCCGGGCAGAGATTACCCACCTGATCTGCCACCTGCTGCCGACGAGCAACCTGAGCCGGGGCGACACGGTGTCGGAGGGGGCGTTCTTGGGGACCGTCGCCCCCGCCTATTTCGCCGGAAACAATGGACTGCCGCACATTCACTACGCTCTGCACCGCCACTTTAGCTCCGGGCTTCAGACCGTGCCTTTCACGGGGGAGTATGCGTTGGAGGGACGGAATCTCTTCGACACGAGTCAGGCCAACGAACACGTAGGGGCGACGTTCACCTCATCCAACGGGGAAATGCGCGGGTTGCCGGCGGCGATCGTCGCGCGGGCCGAGGCGGATCCCCATTTCCTGGTGCCGGGGTGGAACTTGGTGGGTTGGACAGACGACCAGGCCATCGAAACAGCGACGGCACCGATTCAATCCAGCATTCAATCACTCTTCACGTTCGACGCCATCACACAGCGCTTCCGGACGTACGCGCCAAACCTGCCCGCCCAGTTCAACGAGGTTGAGTCGTTGGGGTTTGGCGTGGGGGTCTGGGTGTTCGTGGAGGATCCCGGCGGGGTGGTCTGGTCGCGTCCTCTCGTGGATGTGGCGCGAGAGGTGGCGTTGGAGGCGGGCTTCAACCTAGTGACGTGGAGCCTGGGCGAGGCTCCCGTGGGGGAGGCGCTCGCGTCCATGGGGGATGCGGTGGTGGCGGCATATGCGTGGGATCCGATCGCCGGAACGTTCCTCATCTATCGCAGCGAAGGGCCCGCGTTCATCAATACGTTGATGACCCTCGCGCCGGGGCAGGCGCTCTGGGTGCAGATGGCCCGGGATGGTGTCTGGAGACAAGGGGAGCCGGGCTAGGCGCCGGACGCTCCGCGCTCGTCGAGCGGCTCGATCCCGGCGGCGGTCTGGGTTTCGGGATCTCGGGAGATCTCCGCGCCGGCGGAGATGGCGCAGCCGAGTGTGGGATCGCGTGAGATGAAGTCGTAGGGCGCGCCCGCCCAGCGAAGCTTGTCTTGCAGCGTCGTGAGGAACGCGATTCCGGAGGCGGGGTCATACGGCTGATGGAGGGAGAGCGCTAGCCAGACATGGGGCTGCCGGGTCTGATCAGGCTCACGCAGCATCGCCGTGAGCAAGGCGGGTTCGGGGTCTTGGAGGTCGAGGGGCTGATCGTCCCAGAACCAGGCGTCGTCTCGGCTACGGAGCATTCCAACCTCGCGGTGTGTCGGCCTCTCAAGGACGACACTCTGCGCCGCGACCCTGATGCGAGCATCGGGCGGGAAGCGCATTTTCGATGGTGGACTCTCCGGCAACGTCCCTCCGACGATGGTCGTAGGGCGAATGCTCAGCCGCAAGAGGCTGTTGGCTCTCTTCTGTGGCGCTGGAGATCGCTGGAGACACGAAACGGGCGGCCCGGAGGCCGCCCGTTCGTCGTTGCGCTGGGGAAAGACGTGCGTTCGCGAGCAGACTACCGGCGGCTCACCTACTCAGGCGCCGCTCTACTCGCACGTCAGCTTATTCTCGAGTTAACCAGGCGAACTTCGCCATGTGCCGCGGCGCGCGGGAGGCGAGCTTGACGTTGATGACCGCCGGCCCGTCGAGCTGGAGCGACTCTTGGATGGCGGCTTCGAATTCATCGGGCGTTTCGCAATAGAAGCCGGGCGCGCCGAAGGCTTCGCCGATCTTCTCGTAGTGAGCGTTGGGGGTGAGGATGTTGGGCGGGATCGGCTTGCTGTAGTCGATCTCGTCCTGGCCGCCGCCGATGCCGTTGTTGTTGAAGATGATCCAGGTGATCGGCATCCGGTGACGGACGGAGGTCTCGACCTCGGCGGGGCCAAAGCCGAAGGCGGCGTCGCCCTCAAGAGCGATGATTCGCTTGCCCGGGTTGGCGACGGCGGCACCGACGGCGAAGCCGGGGCCGACGCCCATCGTGCCCCAGGTCCCGGCGTCGAGCCGGGCGCGGGCATTGTGGGAGTTGATCACCGTGCGGGCCACGCCCATCGTGTTCTCACCCTCGCAGACGAAGATGGCGTCGTCCGGCATCGCGTCGTCGAGAATCTTGAGGGGGCGGTAGTAGCCCATCGGGATCTCTTCGGACTTGTAGGACTCCTCGTTGCGGAGCCGCTTCTCATCCGTCTCGGCCCGGAGGGACTGCACCCACTCGGAGTCATCTTCGAATTCCCAGGGGTCGGATTCGAGCGCGGTGTTGAGCTGACCCAAGATGGCTTTGGCATCGCCGACGAGCGGGGCCTCGGTGGGGATGTTTGTGCCAATCTCCTCCGGCTCGATGTCGAGTTGGATGACGCGCAAGTCTTCCCGCCAGCGCGGCGCCTTGCCGAAATGCAAGATCCAGTTGAGGCGGGCGCCGATCAAGAAGACAACATCGCAGCTCTTGAGGGCATTGGTGCGCGCCGCCGACATGTTGAGCGCGTGTTCGTCGGGGACGACGCCTTTGCCCATCGGAGTCGGGATGAAGGGAAGCTGCGTCTTGTCGATGAACTCCCGGACCTCGTCTTCGGCCTGGGCCCAGGCGGCGCCCTTGCCCACGATGACGAGGGGGTTTGAGGCGCTCTTCAGGGCGTCGAGGGCGTCCTTCGCGTCTTCGTCGGCCACCTTGGTGCGGCGTGGATCGGCGACGCGGGGCTCCCACTGGACTTCGGACTCATCGACCTTGCCGTCGATCACGTCACCGGGCATGTCGAGGTAAACCGGGCCGGGACGTCCGCTGATCGCTTCGCGCACGGCGGTGGCGACGAAGATCGGAATCGTGCGCGGGTCGTTGCATTGGGCGGAGTATTTGACGAAGGGCCGGGCCGCCTCGACCTGCGGCGCGATCTGGAAGTCGCCGCGGTTGGCGAGGGCGAGGTTGGCGGCGCCGCCGATGAGAATCATGGGCCAGCAGTTGGCTTCGGCGTTGCCCAGGGCGGTGATGCCATTGGTCATGCCCGGGCCGGAGACGACGAGCGCGGCGGAGATGCGGCCATTGGTGTAGGAGACGGCTTGCGCGGCATAGGCTGCCGCCTGCTCGTGCCGGACACCGACGTATTCGATGCCTTCACGTTGGGCGTGCATCGCGATCGGAATGACTGGGACGCCGACGACGCCGAACATGCTGTCGACGCCTTGGGTCTTGAGCGCCTTGGCGATAATCTCCGCGCCCGTCAGTTCTGCCATGCCTGGTTCCTCCGTGGGATAGGTGATCCGAATTGTGGCGCTTCCCCCCACAGGACCGAGCGAAATCTTGCCGTGTGAGGCCGTGGGGCCGGGAGAGAAGGTAGCGTATCCGTCCGCCTCGGTCTCGGGTGGACGGCGATCCCTCAAGCCAGCGGTAGCGCGATCATGAATCGCCGGATCGGCTATGATGCTGCTCCGGTACGGGCCGACATCAAGTTGGTTCTTGGGGGCCGGATCGAAGACTGACTAGGAGCACTACTGATGGCAGACAAGCCAAGCTATCTCAAGACGTTGAACGCGATCGCGAATGGGGAGCGTCGCGCGGGCATCTATCTGAAGGCCTGGGCCGAGAAGACACAAGATGAGGCGGTCAAACAGGTCTTGACGACCGTGGCGCTGCGCGAGACGGAGCACGCCTGGGCGTTCGAAAAGCGCGTCTGCGAGCTGGGTTTTGGCTTGCAGGATCGTCCCGATCCCAAGTTCGAGAAGAACATGGAGATCGTGCAGGCGGACTGCTCCGACTTGGAGAAGTTCGAGGCCCTGGGCTACAAGAAGCTGAACCCGGCGGAGGAGCGTCCGAATCCGTTCCAGGACATCTTCAACGACACCACGATCGACATTCAGACCGGTGCGCTGTTGGGTCGCTACGTGGCCGAAGAGCATGACAGCGGTCGCCTGCTGCAAGGCTGCTTCGACGCGTTGTGTGCGCAGTCGAATAGCGCGAGTTCGAACGGCAGCAGCGCCAACGGCATGGGCGACGTGACGCTGGCCGATGTCTGCGGTGCGGTGCAGCAACTGACCGATCAGGTTTGCGCGTTGCAGGGCGAGGTCGCGGAGCTCCGGACCAGCTAGGTTGAACCCTCCTTCGAGAATCATGAAGTCAAGGGCGGGCCGATGGCCCGTCCTTCTTGCGTTGCGAGCTGCAACGCGTTTGAGCCGGTTGCCTGTGCCGGTTGCGAGGACGCGCCTGGGGATCAGCATGCGATGATGAGCAGGTGACTGATCAGACTGACTACGCGGCGGAGCTTGCCGTGGCTGAAGAGGCCGCGCGGCGAGCGGGCACGATCCTGCTCAAGTTCAGCGAAGATGGCGTGCGTTATGGGTTCAAGGACAACCCGGAGCGAGGCCGTGAGTTGGTCTCGGAGGCGGACCTTGAAGCCGACCGCGTGATTCACGAAACGATCCAGGCGACGTTCCCCAACGACGGCTACCTCTCGGAGGAGCAGGAAGATACTGGCGAGCGGCTTCAACACTCCCGCGTCTGGATCGTCGATCCGCTGGATGGCACCAAGGAGTTCCTGACCGAGGTGCCGGAGTACGCGACCTCGATCGGGTTCGTGGTGGATGGCGAGGCGAAGGTGGGGGCCGTGTTCAATCCGGCCAAAGAGGAATTAGTGGCGGCCGTGGTGGGCGACGAGCGGCTGGTGGGACAACTTTCGGATGCCGCGACCTTGGCGGATGCGCCTGTGCTGTTTGGCCGGGGTGAGTGGCAGTGGGGCGGGATCCCGCCGCTGCCAGAGGGGACCCGTGTGCTGGTCGTGGGGAGCATTGCCTACCGGATGGCGTTGCTAGCGAGTGGGACGGGGGGTTTGCTGTTCACGATCAACGAACGCATGGAGTGGGACATCGCGGCGGGAGCGGCGCTTCTTCTGGCCGCGGGCGCCACGGTGACCGACTTAGACGGCGATGCGCTGGTTTTCAACAAGCCCGATCCCTGGGGGCCCGCCTGCATCGCTTCCAACGCGGCGGTCCACGCCGAAGCGCTTGAAATCTGGCGGAAGCACGGCTGGGGTGACCGCGGTTGGTAGCCTCGCGCAAATCAGCATCTGCGCTGGGGCGCCGTCGTAGACCACTGCCCGCGGGTGCTAGAAGCCGAGTTCCTTGTCGACCAGACCGATGAGTGGCTGGCCTCGCCGGAAGCGCCGCACGTTGCCGACAAAGCGATCGATGTTGCGCCCGGCGCGCTTCTGACTCGCGCCCGCGGTGTGCGGTGTCATGACGACGTTGGGGAAGTCCCACATGGGGTCCTCCGGCGGCAGCGGCTCTTGGTGATGCACGTCGAGGCAGGCGCCGCCTAGATGCCCCGATTCCAGTGCCCGGACCAGCGCGTCCCCATCGACGATTTCGCCGCGGGTGACGTTGACGATGATGGCGCCCTTCTTCATCTTGCCAAAGAGGTCGTCGTTGAACATGTGCCGCGTTTCGTCGGTCAAGGGCATGCAGACGGCGACGACATCTGAAGCGGCGAGCAGGGTGTCGAGGCTCCCAAGCGTGTGCACGATCGGAACCTCGGGAGTAGTGGGGACGGCTTCGCGGTCGACGGCGCGAACCTGCATGCCGAACCCCAGGGCGCGCTTGGCGATCTCGCGACCGGTGCCACCGAAGCCGACGATGCCCATCGTCAGCCCTTCCAACTCGATCTCCTCCTGCCGATACTCCACGCGGCGCGACCAGGACTTGGGTCCGTCGCGCAACGCCTCCGCCACGCGACGGGTATGGGCCAAGAGCAACGCCATCGCGTGATCGGCCAAGTGTGGGCCCACGAGTCCCTTCTCGCCGGAGAGGACGATGTCGCTGTTCTTGAATTCTGGGAAGAGCATGAAATCGACGCCGGAAGCGATGGCGTGGACCCACTGAAGGTTGGGGGCTGCCGCGAAGAGTTCAGGGTCGATGGCGCCCAGGATGACGTCGATCTCTGGGGCCGTGGCCAGAACGTCCTCGCGGGAGGCGGCCACCGTGACGGTCGCGTCTTCGCCCGCTGCGTTCTGGATCTCGGCGAGTTGCGCGTCGGTGATGGAGGGCAGAGTGAGGCCAGTCGTGATGAGGATATGCATGCGGCGGAGGATACAAGGCAGGGGAGTTGACGACTACGTCCTGCGCCCTCGGCGGCGTGGCGGATCTAGCTCGCCAGGGCGAGGTCGTGCTGCTCCCAGTGAAGGGAGAGGAAGGCGTCGACGAGTTCCGGATCGAACTGCGTCCCACGGCCCCGCTCGATTTCATCCAGCGCCACCTCGAGCGAGAGCGCGCGGCGGTAGGGGCGATCCGTGACCATCGCGGAGAACGAGTCGCCCAAACTGAAGATGCGGATGATACGCTGGGTCTGATCGCCAGTGATGCTGGCGGGGTAGCCGCCGCCATCGAAGCGCTCATGGTGGTGGCGGACGATATCGACGAGGGAGTCGAAGTCGGGCAGGGAGGAGGCGATGATGGCGCCCATCGTGGTGTGCGACCGCATCTGCTCCCATTCGTCGGCGGTGAGCGGGCCGGGCTTGCGCAGGATGGAGTCCGGGATCACAATCTTGCCGAGATCGTGGATGGGCCCCGCGATCTCGAGTTCGCGAATCTCGTCCGGCGTGGCCTGCACCGCGCGGGCGACGCGGACCGCCTGGCGGGTGGCCTGTTCGCTGTGGAGGCGCGTATAGCGGTCGCGCGTGTCGATCGCCTCGACGAGGCCGTGCAAGGCGCTGTAGGAGCGCACGCTGATATGGGGGAGGGTATCGCTGCCGCGCAGGCGCGTGGCATTGCCGCCGGCCCGTCTCGCCTGGAGCAGCGCCTGTTCCACGGCCCGCAACAGCTCTGGCTTGGCGCGGCCATCCATTGCCGTGACACCGATACCGGCGCTTACCGTAAGCGGGATTGGCAGGCCCCCCTCGCCTTCGATTTCTATGCGCTCGATGTCGGCACGGACGTGTTCCATCGTCGTCAGGGCGCGGCTTTCGTCGGCGTCGGGCATGATCACCATGAAGTCATCGCCAGCGAGCCGACCAACAAGGTCGGACTCCGCGGTCGCTTGCTGGATGGTGTTCGCGGCCATGCGCAGGATGGCATCGCCGCGGTCTGCTCCCAGGGTGTCGTTCAGCAAGCGGAAGTTGTCCAAGTCCACCAGGGCGATCGCGAGCGTGGCGCCGGCGCGCAGCATGGCGTCGAGCGTTTGGTGCATCTGGCGGAAGTTCGCCACGCCCGTGAGCGGATCGACGAGCAGGCCGGGATCGGCCTCATCCAAGCGCGTCAGCACGGCGCGTCGGTCTTCCACGCGCTGGATGAGGTCCCATAGCCGATCGGTGTCGACGGGCTTGGGGAGGTAGTCCAGGGCGCCGGCGCGCATGGCATCCACGGCGTTGTCGACGGAACTCCAACCGGTGAGCATGATGCAATCGGCGTGTGGATCGGCGTGTTTCAGGGCGCGGATCACCTGGACGCCATCGGCGCCGGGCATCTTGTAGTCCGTGAGGACCAGATCCCAGCGTTCGCGCGATATGGCGCGCAGGGCGGACTGCCCGTCGGGCGCGACACACGTGTCGTGCCCCCAGGCATTGAGGAGCTTCTCCATCACGTCGCGGACCTCGGGATGGTCCTCGGCGATGAGTACCCGCACGGCGTTCCTCCTGCGCACGATCGACTTCCGTGGCTGGTATCCCGATCATCGACACCGTTGACCGAAACCTTGGTCACGGAAACCTGGTATGGCGGTGGCGAAACCTCAAAGAGATGCGTTTGAGTCCTAGGGAGGTGAAGATTCCGGGTCCGGGTGTGGCGGATATCGTCCGGGACGTGCTGCGGCGCTGCTCGAGGTCGCTTGCGCAGCTAGAATGCCAGCGCTTTCTATCAAACCGGTGGGTTCCGCAGCGCGGCGCCTCTTCTGATGCACTCCGATTCGACCCCCGGGGGTCCGACGGGGGAGAACGGGATTCCTGATGCGATACCGACGGATGGGGCGAACGGGACTGCGCGTTTCGGAGATTTGCCTAGGTACGATGACATTCGGCTTCCAGACGGAGCAGGCAGAGGCGTTCCGGATCATGGACGCGGCCCGGGACGGGGGGGGCAACTTCATCGACACGGCGGATGTCTATCCGATCGGCAGTGACGATGTGGGGACGACCGAGGAGATCGTGGGGGCCTGGTTGCGGACACAGGCCCGCGATTCGGTGGTCCTGGCCACGAAATGCCGCGGTGCGATGGGACCCGGCCCCAACGACAGCGGGCTGTCGCGCGGTCATATCCTCGATGCCGTTGATGCCAGCCTGAAACGTCTGGGCACGGACTACATCGACCTCTACCAAATGCATTTCTCCGATACCAAGACGCCAATCGATGAGACATTGCGCGCGCTGGACGATGTCGTGCGATCGGGCAAGGTGCGCTACATCGGCGTGTCCAACTATCGGGCCTATGAGTTGGCGAAGGCGCTGGGCGTTAGCGCGCAGTTGGGGCTGACACGCTTCGACTGTGATCAACCGCGCTACAACATTCTCTATCGCGAGATTGAGAGTGAAGTGCTGCCGCTGTGTCGGGAGGAGGGCGTGGGCATCATCGCCTACAACCCCTTGGCGGGCGGATTCCTCACCGGCAAGTACGACGGTGTGGACGACCTCCAGGAGGGCACGCGGTTCACACTGGGGAGCGCCGGGCCCCGCTATCGGGCGCGGTACTGGGATCAGGCGCAGTTTGAAGGGGTCTCGCGCTTGAAGAAGTACTTCACCGAGCGCGAGGTTTCGTTGACGCACGCTGCCGTCGCCTGGGTCTTGGCGCAGGACGGCGTGACCTCGGCGATCGTGGGGGCGAGCCGGGCGGAACAGGTGGAGGACTCGCTGAAGTATCAGCACATCGAATTGAATGAGGATGACTTCGCGTTCTGCGATGAGGCCTGGTATGCGCTGCCCCGTCAGAAAGACCCCAACCTGGCGTTGCGCTAGAGGCCCCTTGTTGGCGGTTTGGCGGTTTGGCGGTTTGGCGACAGCGATCGGTTCGGACGGCGAGGAGCGGCTCCATGAATTGCGGAAGCTATGACTAGTGCGAAGCGCCGTGTGGTGGTCGTCGGAGCCGGGAATGCCGCACTCAGTGCCGCGATCGCAGCCGCGCAGGAGGGGGCGGAGGTCGTTGTCCTGGAGAAGGCGGGGGAGGGCGAGCGTGGCGGCAACACCTATTTCACCGGTGGTGGGTTCCGCTTTCCCTACGACGGAATCGAGACGATCCGTCTTCTCATCCCCAGCCTCTCCGAGGAGGAGGTGGCGCGCGTCGATGTGGGGTCGTATCCAGCCGCCGCGATGCGGTCCGATCTGGCGCGCGTGACGGACGGATTGGTCGACGATCGATTGGCGGACCGGCTGGTGGGTGAGTCGCTTGAGACGATGGAGTGGCTGCGTGACGCGGGCGTCGACTGGGTCCTGATGTACGGCCGTCAGGCGAACGAGGTCGAAGGAAAGCTGGTGTTCTACGGGGGCTTGATCGTGGAGGCGGTGGGGGGCGGCAAAGGGCTGTCGGATCAGGAGTTTGAGGCGGTGGCGCGGGCAGGGGTCGAGGTTCGCTACGAGACGAAGATGACCGGGCTGCTCCAGGATGGGGCGGACATCGTGGGAGTGCGGACGCGCGGCCCGGAGGGCGACGCAGAGATCCGCACGGACGCCGTAGTGCTGGCGGCGGGCGGATTCGAAGCCAATCCCGAGATGCGCACGCGATACCTGGGCGCGGGCTGGGACTTGGCCAAGGTGCGCGGGACACGGTTCAACACCGGGGATGCGATTCGTGCGGCGCTCGACGCCGGCGCGCAGTCGTTCGGACATTGGTCCGGCGCACATGCCGTGGCCTGGGACCTCAATGCGCCGCCATTCGGGAATCGCACGGTGACAGACCTCTATCAGAAGCACTCGTACCCGTACGGGCTGATCGTGAACCTGGATGGGGAGCGGTTCGTCGATGAGGGCGCGGACATTCGCAACTACACGTACGCGAAGTATGGGCGCGAGATTCTGCGACAGCCCCAGCGCGTTGCGTTCCAACTCTTCGACCAGCAGACGGTGCCGCTCCTGCGGGACGAATACAAGATTCGCCAGGTGACGAAGGCCGAGTCAGAGACCATGGCGGGTTTGGCCGATCAGTTGGGCGTCGACGAGGAGGCCTTGAAGCGCACGGTCGAGGCCTACAATGCGGCCTGCGTGCCGGGCGCCTACAACCCCTCGACCCTGGACGGGGTGCACACAGAAGGACTCGAGCCGCCGAAGTCGAACTGGGCGTTGCCGCTGGATTCGCCGCCCTTTGTTGGGTTCGCCGTGACCTGCGGTGTGACGTTCACCTTTGGCGGCCTGAAGATCGATGCGGCGACCGGGCAGGTGATCGATGCGGAAGAGCGTCCGATGCGCGGACTCTACGCGGCCGGCGAGTTGGTGGGTGGGCTGTTCTACAACAACTACGCGGGCGGATCCGGGTTAATGGCCGGGGCGGTGTTCGGTCGGCTGGCGGGACGGTCCGCGGCAACCGCTTAGCTCGATCCAAGCCGCCATCGCCAAGGAGGATGTCGATGGACGCACAAGAAGGCGTGCGCGATATCGATGCACGACTGGCGGCGGCGGGCGACGAACGGCGGGCGGAGCACAACAAGGGGTATCTGCCGAGCGCGGAGCGTTCGTGGGATGTGCCCGTCCCGGTGATGCGGAAGACCGCGCGGGATCTGGCGCGCGATCTGCGGGATGCCCCCGGCGCTGATCTGCTGGAGATCGCGTTCGCGCTCTGCGAGACGGGAACGCACGAGTGCCGGTCCGTGGCGTACGAGATCGTGACGATGCATCGCGCCGCCTTCGTCCTGCTGAACGCCACGCGGCTGGAGCGGTTGGGGCGTGGGCTCGACAACTGGGGCTCCGTCGATCACTTCGGGCGGGGACTCTCGGGACCGGCCTGGAAGCAGGGGCAGATCAGCGACGCACGGGTCGACCGCTGGCTGCGCTCGCACGACCTCTGGTGGCGTCGCGTCGCGCTGGTCTCGACCATCGCGCTGAACGAGCGGGACCGCCCCGAGGGGGACGCGGAGCGGACGCTGCACGTCTGTCGTCGGCTCATCGACGATCGCGAGGACATGGTCGTCAAGGCGATGTCCTGGGCGCTGCGGGAGCTGGCTACGCGGGACTCAGAATCGGTACGGCGCTTTCTGGCCGAGCATGAAGAGAGCTTGGCCGCGCGTGTGAAGCGGGAAGTGCGTCGCAAACTGGAGACGGGGAAGAAGAACTAGGCGAGCGGAACCTGCTGGAAGTGCTCGACCACGGGGAAGGGGTCGTAGAAGTGGTGGAGGAGGTCGCGCCACTGTTGGTACTGCGAGGAGCCGCGAAACCCCTCGGTATGGTCTTCCAGGCGCTGCCAGCGCACGAGGAGCAGATACTTGGATTCGGACTCCAGGCAACGCTGAAGTTCATGGTCGATGTAGCCATCCATCGACGAGATGATGGCGGACGCCTGTTTGAAGGCAGCTTCAAATTCGGACTCTTGCCCAGGGATGACGTGGAGTGCGGCGGCTTCGAGAATCATGGAGATCCTTCGTCTGACGTTTGTGAGCTAATAGCAGGTGGGCCAGGACGCCAGGGGGCGGGGGCGGTCGCGGGGGGCGGGGGTGATGGGATGTCGACGGACAGCATCGACGAGGATGCGGCGCGTGTCGGCGGGATCGATGATCTCGTCCAAGCTCATGATTCCTGCTGCGCCGAGCGGGTCTTGGTCCAATGACCAGGCGTCGATGAGCCGTTGGCGCTCCGCCTCGGGGTCCTCGGCCTCCTGGATGTCCTGCGCGTGAACGACGTTGACGCCGACGGCCGGATCCATGAAGGAGATCTCCGCGCCGGGCCACGCGGCGATGAGCGCATTGTCCATGCTGTTGCCGGAGAGGCTGTAATAGGCCAGGCCGAAGGCCTTGCGGAGCAGCACGGTGAAGCGAGGCACCTGGGTCTGGCCAAGCGCCTGAAGGAACATGATCGCGCGGCTGAGAAGCCGGTCGTGCTCGGGCTGCTTGCCCACGATGAAGCCCGGCACGTCTTGCAGGAAGACGAGGGGAATGTTGTTGGCATCGCAGAGGCAGAGGAAGTTGGTGGCCTTATCGCAGGCCTCGGGACTGAGCGCGCCCGCGTAGACCATGGGATTGCTGGCGACGATACCGACGCTACGCCCGCCGATCCGAGCCAGCACCGTGAGAAGGCTGCGCCCGTAGCGGGGCTTCAGCTCCAGGTAATCGCCGCCATCGACGAGGCGCTTGATGACGCGGTGCATGTCGTAGGCGCGGTTGCGTTTGGTGGGGACGAGGTCGGCGATGCTGGGGTCCGGGGCGATCTCCTCCTCGAACGGATGCTCCGGAGGGAGCGACCAGGAGTTCGACGGGAGGTAGGAGAGGAATCGTCGGATCAGGTCGATCGCCTCTTGCTCAGACTCCGCCGCGCAGTCGATTTGGCCGGTGATGTCGAGATGAATATCGACCCCGCCGAGTTCTTCGAGGCTGACCTTTTCACCGGTGGCAATCTCAATGACGCGGGGGCTGGAGACCGCGAAAGAGCTGCCCCGCACCTGAACGACGAAGTCCGAGAAGGCGGACTGGAAGGAGGAGCTGCCGAACGATTCCCCGACGATGGCGGTCGCGACGGGCATACGCCGGGCGCGGCGCGCGCCCTGGAGATCCGGCGTCGTTTTACTGAAGCCCTCGGACCCGAGCGCGTCCGGGAGCCGGCCACCACCGGTCTCACCGAAGTAGATGTACGGCACGCCCTGGCGCAGGGCTTGTTCGTAGATTCGGCGGGTGCGTTTCCCGCCGACGAAGGAGGACGAGCCGTGCAGGACGGTGACATCGTCCCCGCTGATGGCGACGGGGCGACCGTCGACCTCACCCCAGCCGCCGATCTTGCCGTCGCCGGGAGTGGTGTCGCGGACCTCGGGGCGTTCGCTGCGGGCGAAGGTCCCGATCTCGGTGAACGTGCCGGGGTCCAGCGTCGTCTCGATCCGCTCTCGAATGGTCAGTCGGCCCTTGTTGTGTTGTCGGTCGATGCGGTCGAGGCTGCCCATCTCGTCGCGGATGGTGGCGCGGTGGGCGATGAAGTGGTCGCGGACATCCTGCGGGGTGCGATCGGGCATACGGGTGTCCTCCGTGGAGCAGGCTGCTTCTCTTTCACGGGCCGCCATGCCGACAGCCGTGCAGGGGGCCGCCATTCTATTCGCTTGGGGCCGTACGGGCTGAGCTATCGACGCCGTCGGGCAGCGCCCGGCTCAGACAAGAGGGACCGGGTAAGCCTGACCGCTGTGGGTGAGCAGGAGAAAGGCTTCCGCGACGGGCTCCTGTGTCGGAGCGAACATCTGAACGTAGGCACGTACCTGTTCTTCATAGCCGCGCAGCGTCTCCGAGGTGGGTTTGCGATCGGTCTTGTAGTCCACCAAGACCCAGCCGCCTTCCGCTTGCCCAACAGCGGCGGGGCGGAAGGCGAGGTCCACATAGCCCTCCATGATCTGGTCGGGGGAGACGGAGACGAGCGGCAGTTCCCGCTCGACTTGGACCGCGTCGCGGACACGAGTCATCAGCTGACTCTCAAAGGCGCGGCGCACGTCTTTCATCAGCGCCTCTTGCTCGTCCGCCATCCCCTTCTCGGCGAAGACTGTGCGAGCGCGCTGTTCAGTCCGCCCCCAGTCATGAAAATCGGCGAGGAAGAGCGCATCATGCACGGCGGTTCCGCGATCACGGGCGGCGGCACCGTCCGGGCTGTAGCGCAGAGGCGGTTGGAGGGAGTCGGACGGATCGACGCTCCCCAGTGGGGCACCGCCGTCGGTGGTGGCGGAGCGATCGATGTCATCAGTGGAGCGGTCGGGAGGTTCCGTCTCGCGCGGGACCTTCGGCTCATCGTGGCCAAGGCTCGAAGGGGCGACGACGGTGACGATGGATCGGCCTGCCTCAATCGAGGCGTCGTGTGTCTCGCGCCACTGCCTGAGGAGCGAGGCGACGTCTGGCCTCCCGGTCTTGCGTTCGCGAGGCGGCACCTGCGCGAGATGTTCCGCGCGCAGGTGTAGGGAGCCAGGCGCGATCGGTTCATCCGGCAGGTCGCGCCAGCCGGGCAGCGCCTCGTCCAAGAGGCGGTGGTAGCCCGCGGCGCGGTCGGTGTGGAAGACGGGGAGGACGAGCCAATCCCGGGCGCGCGTCGTGGCGACGTAAAAGAGTCGTCGCTCCTCTGATTCTTCATAGACGTCTTGACGAAGACGCGCGGCCGCATATCCGGGAGTCTGAAAGCGGCGCTCGCGTACGCCGATCTGGAAGTCGATGTGGTTGGCCTCGCGATCGACGATGGCGATCGATCGATCGGGAGCGTCCGCGGCGGCCATCTTGGCCATGATCACGATGGGGAATTCGAGGCCTTTGGCTTGGTGGATGGTGAGAATGCGGACGACATCCTCTTCGATCTCCGTCACAGGAGATTCTGCTTCAGCGAGGTCGGTACGGGTTTGCTGGCTGAGCCAACGCACGAAGGGGCGGAGGGAGTCGACATCGTTGTTGGCGAAATCGGCGGCGCGCTGGACGATGATCTGGAGGTTGGCGGCGCGCTGAATGCCGTCCGTTCTCCCGAGTTGGAGTTCGCTGAGGTGCGTCTCCCGCAGGACGTGGTCGACGAAGGCGGGAAGCGAGATCACGGCCTTCCGATCGGAAAGTGCGCGGAGCTGATCGAGCGCTTCGCGGAGCGGCCCCTGGTAGTCGCTGGGGATCGCCGATTCCCGCAGCTGGAAACGACCGTTCGCCGTGACGTATTCGAACAGTTCCAGGTCTGAGGCGGAGAATGGTGCGCTCTTCAGCGCCGCCACGACGGCGACTTCGTCTGAGGGGTCGTCCAGGGCGCGCAGGATGACGCCGGCGTCGCGAATCTCTTGCTGCAAGAAGAAGCCACGGCCACTGTCCAGGTGGAAGGGGATCCCGGCACGGCGGAGTTCGTCTGTGTAGAGATCGAGCTTGGTGCGGTTGCGGACGAGGATGCAGATGTCGCGGTAGCGCGCGGGCCGGGCGCTCCCGACCTGCTGGCCGTCCTGCACCTCCACGGGGAGGTTATCGGTTTCCACGATGGTCTGGATAAAGCGCGTGACGGCCTTGGCTTCGTCGGCGCGGGCCTCGTCGATACGGCGCCAACTGACGCCCGTGTTGGGTTGCAGGGCGAGTACGGCGGGCCCGGTGTCTTGGCGGAAGGGTTGCAGGCGGTGGTAATTGGGCTGCGCGTTGGGGAAGTCGGGGTTTTGTTGGATCAACGCGCTGAAGAGGTGATTGTGCCAGTCGACGAGCTCCGGCCGCGAGCGGAAGTTGACGTCGAGGAAGGCGACCTCGGCACCGCGATCCTGTTCTTGTTGGGATTGGAAGAAGGCGAGGACGTCCGCGTACATATCAATGTCAGCGCGCCGGAAGCGGTAGATGGACTGTTTGGGGTCCCCCACGATGAAGAGGCGGCCCGGTTCCAGTTCGACCTCGTGCCAGGTGGGCGCATCATTGCTGGCGGCGAGCATCATTACGATCTCGGCTTGAAGAGGGTCGGTGTCCTGGAACTCGTCGATCAGAAGGAACTTGTAGCGCTCGCGGAAGTAGCGGCGCACGCCGGGCTCCGACTGGAGGAGCGCGCGCGCCTCGATCAGCAGATCCTGGAAGGTGAGGGTGCCGCTGCGGCGGCGGTCATTGGCGGCGTCGCGGACGAAGTCCGTGGCGACAGCGATGAAGGCGGCGAGGGCTTGGATTCGGACGCTGTCGACGTAGTCGGCGTGGGACTCCGCCAACTGTTGGAGACGTTCGGCGCAGCGGATACGCGCTTCGCCGGGGTTGCGTCCGGCGCGGATTGAGGGAATGCGCAGCGAAGCGAGTGCCGCTTCGAGGCCATCGTCTGCAAGCGGCCGCAGTGCCTCCAGGGCGTCGACGAGTCCTTCGACATCCCGCTCGACGGCATCGGAGATGCCCACGGCGAGGCCGGCCAGCTGGTGGGCGTCCGTGAGTTCCTGGTGCAGGATGTCGTGGGCGAGGGGAACCGGCGGTGCATCACGGCGGGCGTCGAGCTCGCGGAAGTCCGTGATGGTGTGCGTGAGATTGCGAAGGTGGTCGAGTGAGAGTCCGAGCCGCAGGCAGCGCTCGATGCGGGGGCGTGCCGTGCTCTCCTCCTCCCGCCAGAGCCAATCTTGCCAGGCCTCTTCGAACTGGAGCTGTTCGCTCACCGCGTCCAGGACGCGAAAGTTGGGATCGAGCCCCGCTTCCAGCGGTCGTTCGCGCAGCAAACTTGAGGCGAAGGCGTGGATGGTTTCGATGTGGGCGCTGTCGACCTGGTGGAGGGCGGCGCGGAAGCGGGCCGCCTCGTCTTCGTCGGCGCCGGTGATCGACTCGTATAGGGCGCGGCGGACACGGTCGCGCAGTTCGCCCGCCGCCTTCTCCGTGAAGGTGATGGCGATGATCTCGCGTAGCTCCGCCCGTCCGGTGCGGACAGCGTGCAAGACGCGCCCGACGAGGACGGAGGTCTTGCCCGTCCCGGCTCCCGCCTGGAGAAAGACGGAGGTGTCCAGATCGTGCATGGCGCGATCGCGGCTGGCCTGGTCGCTGGGGAGGCGAGTGGCTGGGCTGGTCATCGGCGCGCCTGCAGCATGAGGAATTCGCGCACCGTGTCTTGGTCGCGGCTGGCCTTGAAATTGAAGCGCTTGTCGACATCGGTCGTGCAGAGATCTACGTAATCGCAGAACTGGCAGTTGGGTCGGGGGCGGTTGCCTGCTGCGTCCCCGGGATAGGGCGGGAAACGACCCGCCCGGACACCGTCGGTGATGGTCTCCAACGTGTCCCAAAAGAGGTCATCCGCAAAGACATCCGCGCCATCGATGCCGCTGCGCTCAAAGTTGCCCTTGTGCGTGGCGTAGAAATACTCGGCCGAGATGCGTTCCGTTGGCTCCGCCATCTCACCCGCCGCGGCCTGGATGTAGATGGGCAGCTGCAAGGCTTGACCACTGCGATAGGCGCCGGCGTCTTTGGAGGCGCGTCCGGTCTTGTAGTCGATCGCGACGAGGCCGTCCGGTCCGCGGTCAACGCGGTCGATGCGGCCGCGCAAGAGCAGTGTGGTGCCGTCACGCAAGGGGAGTTCGATCGGATTCTCCGTACCGAAGCCCTGCTCCACGCTGAGGGGACGGTAGCCGAGCCTGGCGCGATCCTGTTCGAGTTCCACGATCCGCGCCAAGTCCTCGGTCACCTCACTCCGCACCAATGCCCAAGTCACTGGCAATCCAGAGAGGCCGCTCTGGCCGGTCCGCTCAAACTCCGCCTCCGCGATGGCCGTGAGTCGGTCCTGGTTTTGAACGAAGGCGGGCCAATCGCCCGAGGCCTGGCCCTCGCGCACCCAGTCTTCAAGGATGCGATGCACCATATTGCCGCGATCGAGGGGAGACATTTCGAGGGCTTCGCCGGGCTCTGGCACGGCGTGAACGTGGAGCACTTGTCGTACGAAGTAGCGGTAGGGGCAGGTCGCGTAGGTCTCGAGCGCCGTCGGCGAAGTCTGGCGGGAAAGCGGATCCTCGGCAAACCGATCCGGATCGATGATGCCGTCCCAAGGACCGAAGCTCGGATCGGCGCGCCCGACGCGCGCGTCATGCCAACGACTGTGGCCGGGCCAGAGCTGTGGCAGCAGGTCCCGGGCGGCATGGGGCGCGGCTTCCAGGATCGCGAGGCGGAAGTCGGAGGCGTCGAGCGCCGTGGCGGTGCGACTCCAGTCCCCCGCTTCGACATTGGCGGGCAGCGGCGCGGCGCCTGCCAGCCGCGTTGGCATCTTCTCAATGACGCCCTGGTCGTAGAGGTGATCGAGGCGCGCCAGCTCGTCGACTCCTGGCGGGAGAGAGCGCAAGAGGTAGGAGGAGGGCAGGCGGGGCGCGCCGGTGGCGTTGGTGCGCCGGGCCCAAGAGAGGGTCAGAAAGCGGCGGGCCGATTGGCCAACGAGCTGGAAGAGCATCTCCTCTTCGAGCAGGCGATCTCGCTTGAGTGGGAGGACGGCGCGCTGGGCGCGGTCGTTGAGTTGCTCCCGCTCGCTGTCGAGAAGCAGCGGGTCCTGGCGAATCAGTGGGGGAAAGATTCGCTCCGCGCACTCCACCAAGAACACGGCCTCAAAGCGGAGCGATCGTGCCGCCCCCACATTGCCAATGAAGACCCCGCCGGTGAGTGGGCGCCGGTCGTTGATGACCGTGCGGCGGATTGCCTGTTCCGCCGCCATGCGGAAGCGCTCGGGCTCCACGGCGACACCGGTCTGATCGAGGTGAGTGAGCGCTTGGATGCGGTCGCGGAGCGTGATGGTGGGATCGCGATCGGGTTGGGAGGGACCATCGAGTTCGGCCGGCGAGTCCTCGCGCGGGGGGTGCAGGTAGCTATCGAGCAATTCTAGGAACCAGGCCGTGTACTGCGACCAGGTTGCGAGGTCTTCGAGTGCCGAGACGCGTTCGGCCAGATCCGCGACGAGGTCGTGCAGTTCGCGCGTCGTCTCCACGATGAAGTCCGTGCTGAGATGGTCGCCGCGCTGACGGGCGCCAAGGTGCACGTTGAGTTGGTCCAGGAATCGATCCCAGCCGCTGACCATCCCCGCTTGCTTGGAGATCCGTTCCCAGAGCAGCGGCTTGGGATGAGCGCCGCTAGGCAGCGTGTCGCGGAGACTGGGATTGCCCACGAATTCCAGCAGGCGGTGACGCTCCGGCCGGCGCATCATCAGATCGAGAAGAACCAGCGCGGCTTGCCCAGCAGCTGTGTCTCGCAAAGGACGCCCCGCGGCGCGATAGCTGGGGATCCCGGCTCGTGCGAAGGTGACGGAGATCACATCATCGGCGCCGTGGTCGAGGCGGTGGAGGACGGCCATCTGATCGAAGCGCACGCCGTGGTCGCGCGCGAGCCAGAGCGCCCGCCGAACGACCTCCTCCGCCTCCGCCTGACGCGTTGGCGCGCTGAAGTACCAGCGCGAGGAGGTATCGCCGAACTCCGACTCGATATCGCCGGCGAAGTCCGGTTCGTCACGGAGCTGTGATGGGGGTGTGGCCCCGGCCTCCATGAGCGCAGCTTGGAAGCGCCGCGCGAAGAGGAATTCTTCGTCCGCGGGCGCCACCAGGAAGACGCGAGTGTCGGCGACGGCCGCGCAACGCGCGATCAGCGCTACCTGTACGGCGGGGGCGTCATAGAGTCCCGCCACCAGGAGTGGCGCCTCGCCCAAGGCGTCCGCGACGGCCTGATCCGGGATCAGCGGGTCGAGCGCATCGAGGTAGGTGCCGGTGCGGTCTTGGAAGGGGCGCATCCGTTCCGCGAAGCGTTCAAAGATGAAGCCCAGATCGTGCAGCTTCGTATCGTCCGCCGATCGAGTGAGATCGCGATAGGCCTGGGGTGTGAGGTGTGCTTGGCGGAGATCGTCGACCGAACCCGCGATCGAAGAGGCCACGCCCTGGATCTCTGGATTGAGTCGACGTAGCCGTCCCTCATCGCGCAGGTCCCGCAGGATGCCATCGAGCAAGATCGGTTCCGCGCCGTCCGGCAGAGCTTGGCGCGGCGGGAGGCTGGCATGTTGGCGGATGGCGTCCGCGAGGTCGACGGGGGTGAAGAAGCGGACATTGGCACTGAAGTCGAGATACGCGGCGATGCAGCGTCGGAAATAGATGCGTTGGAGGTTCGATCCGACGAGCACGTTGATGCGGTCGAGGGGAGCGTGCTGGCGAGCCCCGACCGCCGCCGTCAGGCGCTCCTCCGCAGCTTCCAATGTCGAGACGGTCTCAACGACGAATGCCATGAGGGCATGATACGGATCGAGCGCGGGGGCGGTTAGTCGGGGGCGGACATAGCGTCTCGCGAGACGGGAACCATGCCGGAGACAGTCATGGGGTCCCCGCGAGCGAACCCCATGACCTCAACCGGTCCCCGCGATGGGGGCCCGCCGCTGTCCCTGAGCCTATGGTCCCTGCACCGACGGCTGCGTCGGCTTTTTCTTGCCCTGCGAGACGCAGGGATCGTCTCGACCTGCGTCTCGTCGGCTTGTCTTGACCTGCGAGACGCCGGTGGGACTTCAGGCTCTACACGGCGGCGGGACCGCGTTCCCGGGTACGGACACGGACAGCATCGTCGACGGGGAAGACGAAGATCTTGCCATCGCCGATATTGCCTGTTCCGGCGTTGTCGAGGATGACGTCGATCACATCGTCAACCGGCGTTGTGTTGACGACGAGCTCGATTTTGACTTTGGGCAGGTAGTCGATCTGCACGGGCTGCCCGCGGTATTCCTGCGTGACGCCCTTCTGCGCGCCGCGACCGCGGACCTCTGTGATCGTCATACTGACGATACCGATCTCTTCCAGGGCGTGACGGACCACTTCGAGCCGTTCCGGCCGGATGATTGCAGTGACCATCTTCATGAGGGTGTTCCCTTCCGGTTCGCGGCGAGGGCGCTGGGCCCCCGCCGCTGGTGGTGTTGGTGTCGCGGTAGCACGGGCTTAGTCGCCCCCGCCCCCGCCCCCACCGCCACTGGGTGCCGGTGCGCTGAGGGATTCGGCCGCGGAGGTCTCGACGGCCGATCCCGGCGTGACCACATCGAACTCAGGGTAGGCGCCAATGCCGTGCTCCTGCACATCGAGACCGGCGAGTTCTTCGGCCTCGCTGACGCGGAGCCCCGTCGTGTGCTTGATGAGGAGGAACAGTGCGCCGGACGTCACGACCACCCAAGCGAAGACCGCCAAGATGCCCACGACCTGAACGCCGAGCTGTTCGATCCCGCCGCCCATGAACAGTCCGTACTGCCCAACCTCCGAGATATCTGTGCCGTTCCAGGTGGCGACGAGCTCCTTGGTGGCGAAGAGACCTACGGAGAGCGTGCCCCAGACACCCACGATTCCGTGCACGGAGATGGCGCCCACCGGGTCATCGATGCGGAGGCGGTCAAACATGGCGACGGAGAAGACGACGATGGCGCCGCCGATCCCGCCAATGATCACCGCCATCCAAGGTTCGATAAAACCGACCGGCGCGGTGACGGCCACAAGGCCGGCCAGGACGCCGTTGAGCGTGAGACCGAGGTCGGTCTTGCCGTAGCGGATGCGGGAGATGGCGACTGCAACCGAGCCCCCCGCCCCGGCTGCGAGCGTGGTGTTGACAGCGACCAAGGCCGCCAGGGATGCTCCGCCTCCGGACAGGCCAAGAGTGCTGCCGGGGTTGAAGCCGAACCAACCGAACCACAGAATCAACGTGCCGAGTGCGGCCAAGGGCATGCTGTGGCCCGGAATGGCGCGGACGGTGCCATTCTTGGCGAATTTGCCAAGACGAGGTCCGACGAGGATTGCACCGACCAGCCCAGCCCAGGCACCCACCGAGTGCACGACTGTGGAGCCCGCGAAGTCGAGGAAGCCGTTATCGCCGACCTCCGTCGCTAGCCAGCCGCCTCCCCAGATCCAATGCGAGACGATGGGGTAGATGATGCCGGTGATGAAGACGGTGTAGAAGAGGTAGGCGCTGAACTTGGTGCGTTCTGCCATCGCTCCCGAGACGATCGTGGCCGCCGTGGCGGCGAAGGCCCACTGGAAGAAGAAGGTCGCGAACAGCGGTACCTCTCCCAGGAGCCCGTAGGCAGCCCCCGCACCGCCCGTCGCATCACCGGTGACGACAAACTTGTCGAAGCCGGCGAACGCCCCGGTCGTGCCGTAGGCCAAGCCGAAGCCAATCGCCCAGTAGACGAGGATGCCGAGTGAGGCGTCCAGGACGTTCTTCATCAGGATGTTCGTGGTGTTCTTGACGCGCACGAACCCGGCCTCCAGGAGGCCAAATCCCGCCTGCATGAAGAAGACCAAGAATCCCGCAATGAGTAGCCAAGCGGTGTCCAGGGCCGCCACGAGGTCGACGACGCTGTCGGCAATGTCGCCACCGTCCTGGGCGAAGACGATGCCGCCAGAGGCCAAGACGCCAACGCTGAGCCCCATGCCCAGGCCGACGCCCGCTTTCCGGAGATAGCTTGCTGAAGCCATTTCCTCTTCCTTTTCGCTAGGGACAGATACGAGCCCCATCCGGTTGATGTCCTCGAAGTTAGGAAAGAGGGGGAGATGGGAGGTTTCAGGCCGATTACGCGGATGTGAACAGCAGATGTCCGGGATGTTTCAGGGAGGTTTCGTACGGCGCGGTTCGGCTCAGTCATTTGCGTGGGACCCAGACACGGGACCTGGGCCGTGATGTCTCACGTGTGATCTTGTATGATGGACATGCGGGTCGCTTGTCACGGCAAGGAATGGACGTTGCTGTGAGCGACAATTGGTCGTCACGCTATCTCGACGCGATCGATCGCAAGATGGACGCGGAGAGCGCGCTGAACGAGTTTCTGCGATCACAAGATCGGGTGCTGGCCCTGCCCGGGGACCAGGACACACTGGCTAGGTTTTTGCGCCTGCGGAGCGAGGTCCGGCTGTGGTCCGAGAGTGCGGAGGCACTGCTGCTCGGCGATGAGCTGCGGTTTGACGCCGCGCAGACATATCGTGCGGCGGGCAAGCGCCCGGGGAACTGAACGGTCTCTAACCGGTGAGGCCGCTGAGCCCCACCAGGCCACGCGAGAACTCCACCTCGCCGATGTGGCGAAGACCGTGCTGATAGACGAAGCATTCCCAGCCTTCCAGCTTACGGATGGGGCCGTCTGGACCCACTACCAGCGCGCAGTAGACGTTCTGCGCGTCAGCGGGCAGCCGATCCATGATCACGTCGCTGAGATTCTCTTCCGTCATCGACTCCATAGCCCGATTGGTTCGTGCGATGACGGCTGTCTGGTACGTCCGCCACGCATCGAGGTCCGAAATGCGTTGGTGCTCCATCTCTGAGACCGGTTCCACGCGCCCAAAGCCCGCGACCGTGACCCCGGTGCGGCCGATCCAATCGTCTTGCTCCCAGAGCGGTGGCTCGTGCAGGAAGACCCCGCTAATCGATTGATCCTGGAGACGGAAGAAGTGCACGAAGCTGAAGGCGAGCGGCAGGATGCCGGGGCGCTCTTGGTGGTTCATTTGGTCGATGCTGAGGTCGGAGACGGCGCGCTCCCATTGCGTGTGCATGGCGTGGATTCGGTGACGGATCGAGTCAGTGTGGATGCCCATGGTCCCTCTCAGATCGAATGAGTACGCTCCGCGTGCGTCACGGAACACCGCCGATCCTACGGGCTTTCACCCGGCGAGTGAGCGTCATCAGCGAGCTACGACCAGCTCTGGTCGGGTGCTACCGTGATGGTAAGATTTGACCCGAGGTCGAGCGTCGGCACTCGACCACATCCATCGCTCCGTCGCCCAGTCAGCGTGACGTTGAGCCGGTGGGACCATAGAACGGCGAAGCGGATTGTCTTTCTTCAAGCGAATGTTCAAGAGCGGGTCTGAGCCCAGTGGCGAAGTGCCCGGCGACGAGGCGCCCCGCGACTCTGCCCCGGCCTCTCGCCCCCAATCCACCGATGACTCCCCCAGCTCTGAGCCTCGGCGCCGACGGCGGCGCGGTGGCCGGGGACGCTCGCGTCGCGGCCGCGATGGCGGGAGTGGCGGTGATGGCGGGAGTGGCAGCGATACTGCGCCCGCGCGTGAAGAGGCACGAGGCGAGCCGGCGTCACGGCCAGAGGACCGGGCTGATGACGAGGGACGTCCGCCTGCCCGCAGACGACGACGTAGTCGGCGATCGACAGGGGATCCCGCCCCGACTGGGAGTGCGCGCAGTGACGGCCCTCGCGGCGAACGGTCTCGGGACGAGAGAGCTCGCGACGACAGACCTCGCGACGACAGACCCCGCGACGACAGACCCCGGGACGGACGCTCTCGAGACGGTGGGCGCGGCCGCGATCACCGGCGCGGTGGCGGTGGTTCGGGCCGTGGCCGCGACTCTGGGTCGGGAGAACGCCGAAGCGGAGACAACGCAACGCTGAGCGCCACCGCAAAGGCCCTGGCCTCCGGCGGCTATCAACTGCCGCCCGTATCGACTGTGGATCAGATCGAACCGGACGCCTATCCCGAGCGGTTTCAAGGCCTGGGCCTGAGCGACCGATCGATGGCGATCGTGACTGCGCTCGGTTTTGAGGCGCCGACGCCGATTCAAGCGGAGTCGATCCCCTTGCTCATGGACGGCAAGGACGTGGTGGGCAAAGCCCAGACGGGGACGGGAAAGACCGTGGCGTTCGGCTTCCCGATCGTGGAGCGCGTCGACCCTGAGCTGCCAGAAGTGCAAGCGATCGTGCTGGTGCCGACGCGGGAGTTGGCGCAGCAGGTCTTCGGTGTGCTGGGCTTCCTCGCCGCGGCGAAGGGGCTCGGCGCTTGCGCGCTGATGGGCGGCCGTCGTTTGGCCGACGACTTCGAAAATCTTGAGGCACGTCCCCAGGTTGTCGTGGGGACGCCGGGACGGATCATCGACCATCTCAATCGGCGGACCCTATCGCTGAACAGCCTCCGAATCGCGGTGCTGGATGAAGCGGACCGGATGCTGGATATCGGCTTTGAGCCGGACATCCGTCGGATCCTGGGGCGCTCGCCGAAGGAGCGTCAGACCGCGCTCTTCTCGGCGACGATCCCGACCTCGATCAAGACGCTGATCTGGAAGTACATGCAGGACCCGGTCGAGGTGGACATCGAGCCAGAGCAGGTGACCGCCGCGGAGATCAACCAGGTCTACATAGAGGTGGCGGAACGCGATAAGACGGATGCGCTGACGGCGCTGATGCCTCGACTGACCGGCCGCACGCTGATCTTCTGCAACATGAAGGTGACGGTGGACCGCTTGGTGGAGCGCCTGCGCAGGCGGGGAGTCAGCGCTGAGCCGATCCACGGCGATCTGCGGCAGCAGAAGCGAGACCGGGTGATGGAGGACTTCCGCGCCGGGCGGCTCCAGATCTTGATCGCCACGAACGTCGCGTCGCGCGGGTTGGACATTCCCGATGTCAGCCACGTCATCAACTATGACCTGCCGCAGAACGTGGAGGAGTATATCCACCGCGTCGGCCGCACCGGGCGGGCCGGGGCTGAGGGTAGTGCGATCTCCTTCGTCGCGGAGTGGGACATCGAGATGTTCGACAAGATCCAGAAGGTGGTCGGCGACGATCTCGTACGCGATGAGTTGGACCTCTACGCGACCGCCGACTGAGCCGGCACCTCTCCTATATCTCGCGCGTTCTTTCGGATCGCACTAGTTCAGGTCGCATTAGCACTGGTCGCAGTGGTCTCTAGGGTTTCCCCGGATGGGCGAGGGATGGCTCCGGCAGCCACGATCGATCACGGACGTTGGCTCACACTCAGGCCAGAGGCGCCGCGTCCGTGAATCGGGGGTGGACGATGCAGCCCAAGCAAGATTTCAGCGCGTTGCAGCAGCGCATCCTGGTGCACAACGAGCTGGCCGCGAAGTACGCACATCAGGTGGCGCAATTGCGGAATGGGATCTCCGATGAGGCGGAGGGTTGGGAGGCGCTGCTTAGCCACCTGATGGGGCACTGCTTGGTGGAAGGCGAGTCCGACGCTGAGTTCGACGACGAAACGATTACGGCGATGATCGACTTCGGTTTCCAGTGCATGGGAATCGGCGCGGTCGTGGCGATGGACGGCTTGGCGCAAGAGCGCATCGTCATCTGAGCGGTCTGCTTCGGTGGGGGCCTCTGTGGCACCTGTTCGGCGCGCCAACCAACACTCCGAAATTGACAGGTACAGTCCGTCGTGCGACGGTTTCCCACGCAATGCAAACGAACGTACTGACCCCTCGAGATAGCATGCACGCCATGGGCATGCCCCGGGCCCTCTAACAGCCACGCTGTTGGATGGCCCCCTCTCCGCGTCAGCCGTTCGTCACCGCTCGTGACAACATTCCGAGTGGCTCCCCGGTCTCTGGATCTCTGAACCCCGATTGGGCGGACCCCGAATCACTCGATCGCTGATGCCCGTGTTCCGAGAGCCTCCATACGAAAGCCCCCAGACGAAAGTTCAAGCGCCATGACCTATGCCACCTCCCTGATCTGTCGTGAATGCGGTAACGAAGTTCCGCTGGAACCGGTGAATGCCTGCGACTTCTGCTTCGGCCCGCTGGAAGTCCACTACGACTACGATCGGATGCGCGGCAACGTGACGCGGGAGTCGATCCAGGCGGGTCCGCCGACAATCTGGCGCTATATCGACCTCCTACCCGTCGATCCGGACTACGCCGTCGATCTCAAGGTCGGCAATACGCCGCTGCACCGCGCCAAGAACCTGGCCGACAAGCTGGGCATGAAAGAGCTCTACATCAAGAACGACACGATGAATCCCACCTGGTCGTTCAAAGACCGCGTCGTGGCGGTCGCCAGCAGCCGTGCCAAGATGTTTGGCTTCGAGACGTTGGCCTGCGCCTCCACCGGCAACTTGGCGAATTCGGTCGCGGCGCATGCCGCGCGTGCCGGGATTCGCGCCGTGGTGTTCATCCCGCATGACTTGGAGACGGGCAAAGTCCTGGGCTCCGCGATCTATAACCCCACCATCGTCTCCGTCAACGGCTCCTACGACGATGTCAACCGCCTCTGCTCCGAGCTGGCCGACAGCCGGCAGTGGGCCTTCGTCAACATCAACATGCGCCCCTACTACGCGGAGGGCAGCCGCTCGCTGGGCTATGAGGTGGTGGAGCAGCTGGGCTGGCGCGCGCCCGAGCAATGCGTCGTACCGATGGCCAGCGGCGCGCTGTTCACGAAGATCCACAAAGGCATGAAGGAGTTCATGGACATCGGCCTGATCGACGAGTCGCCCGTGAAGATGATCGGCGCGCAGGCGACGGGCTGCTCGCCGATCGCGACCGCCTGGCAAAACGACACGACCAATATCCGCCCGGTGAAGCCGGACACCATCGCCAAGAGCCTGGCGATCGGCAACCCGGCCGACGGCTACTACGCCTTGAAGACGATGGAGGAGACCGGTGGCGGCGCGACCGCGGCCACCGACCCCCAGATCGTCGATGGCATGAAGCTCCTGGCCGAGACGGAAGGCATCTTCGCCGAGACCGCCGGGGGCGTCACCATCGCCGGGCTGCAGTTGGCGCTGGAGCAGGGCCAGATCGACCGCGAGAAGTCGACGGTGGTGTTCATCACCGGCGGCGGCCTGAAGACTGCAGAGGCGGTAGCGGACCACATCACGAAGCCGATCCCGGTGGAGGGGTCGCTACAGTCGTTCGAAGAGGCCGCGGCCGCGGCGGGCATCGAAGACTAGCGCCGGCCGAGACGACTGAAGACTGAGGAGATTCGACATGGCGAAGAAGCGAGTGCGCTTCACTTTTGAGGGCGAGTCAGTCAGCGAGCCGCTGGTCTACCAGCTGGGCCACGAGTTCAAGATCGTGACGGATATCCGCATGGCGGACGTGGAGCACGGCTTTGGCTGGGTAATCCTAGAACTCGACGGCGACGCCGACGAGATCGACCGGGGTGTCGCCTGGATGCAAGCGAAGGGTGTGCGCGTCGATCCGGTGACGGGGGATGTCGTCGAGGGGTAGCCCCTGAACCTTGCGTGTGTGACGAAGGGCGGGCCATCGGCCCGCCCTTCTTATTCGTCGTCCAGCCTATTCATCGTCCAGGGATGCGGCGAGATCTGCCACGACCTCCACGATACGCGGCCAGAGGCCGGACTGGTCGGACATCCCTTCCAGCGTGACGACGATATTGCCAGCGGCAACGGCGGCATCTGGCAGTTCGCAGGCGTCGGAAGTTGCATGCCCATTTGCACCGACGTTCCATTGGCTCCGCATGGCGGCTAAAGTGCTGTAAATATAGGCACCAAAGCCGATTCCCTGATCGGTGGCGAGATCGCTGACAGAGACGGGAATTTCCCAACCTAGGTCCGCGATTTCAACCAAGGTCAACTCGTCAATGTTTCGTTGAGGGGCCTGACAGAACGGAGCGAAGTTGTCGCCCTGTCCCCGCCAAACCAGCCCCGAATCTTCCATGGCAAGTGCGAGCTCAGTCAGAGAAAGTGGCTCACCAACGATTGGCAGATCTAGCGCAGCAAGAGCGGACACTACCGCGGAGTTGACGGAGAGCTGCGCCTGATTGGGTTGAAGCGGTTGTTCGACTACGAGGTTGCCATTCGCCGTATAGCGCCGGTCAGTCGCAAAGCAGACCTGCTTTGGTTCAACACGGTCAAGGCTTGTTGTTGCCCAGGAATCAGCGAGATCGCCAGGAGAGTTATACTCAATAACCCAGAAGCGGGTCTCCGGGCGGCTCGCCAAGACCTCGTAGAGACTGGCGGAACGGATGCCTGGCTCATTGGCACAGGAATGCGTGCCCTCGATCAAGGGGACGCGGCCCCGCGAGATGAAGAGCTGATCGAGGAAGTCTGCAGTGGTGAAGGGGGTGGCGGGCGGTTGGGGTGCTTGTTGAGACTGAACAGCCTCTCCAGTATCGGAACTGTTCGGGGCGGTGACTGCCGGAGAGTCGCCCCCGCACGCGGTTAGCACAAGGCCTGCAATCGAGAGAAAGAGTGCGATGCGGGCCTCGCGCGGACTCATGCCAGAGACCTTGATCAGTTGCCACAACCCGCCGCGAGGCGGATCCAATCGAGCGAGTTGCACGGATCCCGCGGCACGCCGAACGCGAGCGCGACGAGCTCATCCACTCTCCCGCTGCCCACCTCCTGCGTCGTGACGTACACCTCGTAGGCGCTCGGCCAGCAGTTGTCCCCATCGCAATAGTATCGGCTGTCGACGATGAAGTCAGTCTCAGCCGCAAGGGCATATCCACGCGAGCGGGGTGGAACCACTACTACCGTCACGGAAAGAGGCGGTTCGGTCAATGAAGCATTGTTATCAACGGATGCTGTCTCGATATGGTAGCCAGGATTGAAGCCCGGCGCATCGACAGCGGCTACCTGGTTCCGACATTCTTGGTGTATCTGGGCGTCGACCTTGAGGTCCGCGCCAATCCCATCGAGCGCTCCAATGGTTGTGCCACACAGCACCCGATTCACGGGCGGTGCGTCATGCAGGTTCGCAGATTGGGCGGTGCCAAGGAAGCTAGTGAACCCACCGATCGAGACGGCAATCGCCGCGAGTAAGATGAGCCTGAGTTGGGAACGCTTGGTTGCGTGAAGCATGTCTAAGTCCCCTGCGAGTTGCTAGTTACCGTCGTTCGGTCAGCACTCGTCGGGAAGGAATATGCCGAACACTGGTAGTGCATGATGCTGCCGGTGGTGCAGCCAAATGCCACATCTTTCATTCCGAGAGCATGGCCTGTCTCGTGGTTGATGGTGTGACTGTTGACTGAGATATCGCGGATGTACACGTTGTAGCTGTTGTAGTTGTAATGCGAGCCATGCCAGTAAAAGGGCCCCGAGGCTGCCGCGCAGTTTTTTGCACAAGAGATAGAGAGTTGCCCATCCCACGTAGATCGGAAGTGATACCGGAGACTTCGCCCATCTGGTGATGTTCCTGAACACGCCGTGGCACTCTGGATGAACTTCACTTTGTTACTATTGAGGCCGTGGTAGTCTGACGAGCCCCCGCCCGTGAGCGCGGTCGACAAGGCGCCCTTTGCGGCAGCCAAACTCGTGGAACTCGGAGACACGATCCGCGCACAATAGGCTTCGTCTAATCCTAACCCGGGCCCATACTCCATCGACGAGATTCGTTGATAGTTGTTGGCATCATGAGCGTCCGCTGTGGTCACCTGCACGGTGAAGTAGGCCATCGCAGCGAGCCCGACCAAGAGTGCCGCCATCACGATGCGGCGACGCGTTCGTCTTGATGTGAGATGCAAACCGTCCTCTTTCCCACTCTGTGCTGAATAGCGCAAGGTACTGCGCGTACGAGGAAAGTGTGCAGGGACCCTCAGGCCCAGGATCCCAGGGTCAGTGATCCCCTTTTTCCGGTACGTTGCTGATTCCGCCCGCTTCGGCGGTGGATTGAAGCCACGATTCGCGATGGTCGCGCCACCAGCGTCCCATCTCCCTGCCCGAGCGGAAGCCGGTGAGGTCTCTGAGATCCTCGAGACAACTTCGGACACCGCTCAGGGTGAGCCCGAGATGCTCGCTGATCTCTCGCTCGGTGAAGCCGTTGGCGAGTTCGCGGAGGAACTCCGCGCGGCGGATGGTGATGCTGCGGTAGACGCAATCTCGGTCGAGCACGGCGAAGGCCTACCTCATCGGCGGTCCCGCTCAGCGTCTATGTGGACGGAGATCATATAGGAAGAATTGTCCGCAACGTAACACTATCCTTACCGCCAGGGCAGGGATAGTGTTGCGATCCAGTATCCACCGATGTCAGGGGGGCGGGCCGGCCTAGTCCCCCGACGATTCGACGGCCTCGCGCTCCTTCTTCATGCGGGCGAAGCCATCCTTGAGCACCTGGGGCATTTCCTTGCCGGCGTCGTCGAAGGCTTTGACCATGGCGGCGGGGGTGGCGCCGAAGATGCCGCGACGGTTGTCCTCCACGAAGTCGCGGGCCCAGGTCAGCCGCTCCATGTGCCCCTGGAAGTGCGGCGCCACGTAGCGCATTAGCAGCTCGTAGGAGTGCAGGACCTGCGGCGTGGGCGCCCACTCGTGGGCGAAGCAGAGCAGCGTGCCGAAGCCGCCCGAGAGGTCCATCAAGTGCTGGATCTGCTCGATGGCGTCCTCCGGCGAGCCAACGATGATCGCGCGCGACTGCATCGCCACTTCGATGTCGTCCGTCTGGTCGCCGAAGATGCCGCCGATGCG
>PVBE012833189.1_pt1 | contig 97685 bp, 94 predicted proteins | sample 1631181 | NCBI WGS metagenome assembly PVBE01 (sample SAMN08397723, study PRJNA350692) | Marine metagenome, whole genome shotgun sequencing project. | isolation source: water | place: Pacific Ocean | collected 2012-04
CCGCCTTCAGGGCGGCATCCAGGTCGTCGAGGCCGGGCGGCGTATCCTCCGGCGTTTCCAAGGTGTCATAGGCGCGCCCGGCGTAGTCCAGGATTTTGGCCATGCGCTGGCCGTAAGCCCCGTTAATCAGCACCAGGGCCTTTTCTTGTTTGGCGATCATGGTGCCGAGGGTTGCTTCGACGGCGAAAGTGCCGCTGCCCTGAACCGGTACGCAGACGTGGCTGCCGTCGCCGCCGGCGATGGCGATAAGGCGGTCGCGGACGCGCTTATTGGTTTCGATGAACACCGCATCGCGCGATCCCCAATCATGCAGCATCGCCTCCTTGGTCTGGGCCGAAGTGGTCAGCGGGCCGGGGGTGAGCAGCCAGGGGTCTTTATCGGGTAGGGTCATGGAACGAGTCTCCTGTTTTTGATGTTAACGTTTGCGCCAAGCCTGGGTTCGACGCGCCAGGCCGCGGGTGAGGACCGCATGGATCAGGCGCGCACCGCCGGCGGTGAGCACGATCATCATGCCCATGGCGGCGGCCGAGGCCTGTTCGCCGGCGTCGTCCATGTTGAGGACCGCCACCGACGCCAGCGCCGTGTCTGGCGAATACAGGAACACGACGGCGGACACCGTGGTCATGGCGTTGACGAACAGGTACATGGAAATATCCAGGATCGCGGGCACGCAGATCGGCACCGTCACCCGCCAGAAGGTCTTGAAGAACGGCACCTTCAGCGACGCCGAGACGGATTCGAATTCGGCGTCAATCTGCTTAAGCGCCGTAATCGCAGTAAGGTGGCTGACGGTGTAAAAGTGGGTGACGGTGCAGATCACCAGGATCGGCATGGTGTGATAGAGGAAATTCAGTGGATTGTCGGGATGATTGAAGAAGAAGATATAGGCCAGCCCCAGCGACAGCCCCGGCACCGCCATCGGCATCATGGCGAGAAACTGCATGGCCGCGCGCCCGGCCAGGAAGCCTTTGCTTTTTTCGACCAGATAGGCGCCGATGAAAATGACGCAGGTGCCGATGACGGCGGTCCAGGACGCCAGTTCGATGGAATTGAAATACGAATCCCAGCCGCCGCCGTCGCGCAGCGAAAAGTCGTAGTTGGCGAGCGTCAGCGATAGGTTATAGGGCCAGAACTTGACCAAGGACGCGAACAACGCAACGCCCAGGATGCCGACGATGATAACCCCGACCATTGAACAGAACGTGGTCATGATGGCGTCGAATCTGGGCGACGGATTCGGCGTATAAGGAACGGCGCGCGCCGTTAGTATCGCCACCTGCTTGCGCTGGACGATGCGGTCGGCGGCAAATGCTATCACCGCCGGAATAAGCAGGACCAGCGACACCACCGCCCCCATCTCGAAATCCTGGCGCCCGACCACCTGTTTGTAGACATCGGTGGCGAGCACGTTGTACTGCCCACCAACCACCTTGGGCACGCCGAAATCGGTAATAATCAGGGTAAAGGCGACAAAACCCGCCGACACCAGCCCGTACCGGATGCCGGGCAGGGTGACAGTGAAAAACGTCCGCATTTTGCTTGCGCCGAGCGATTCCGAAGCCTCATACAGCCGCCCGTCACTCATCGACATGGCGATCAGGATAATCATCAACACATGGGGGAAAACATAGATCACTTCGCCCATGACAATGCCGATGGGGCCGTAGATTTCATGCCCGAACAGCAAGAATGAAAGAAACCCCTGTTTGCCGAACATGAAAATCAATGAAATCGCCGGCAGTAACGACGGCATCAGGATGGGGATCAAGGCGATGCCCTTGAACAGGCTTTTGAACGCCATACACGACCGGGTCAGCGCATAGGCGTAAACAAAAGCTAGGGAAACGACGATAACCGTGCTGATCGAGGCGATGGTCAGGCTGTTGGCGACGGATTGGGACAACGCTGGTGTGGTGAAGAATTCGGTAAAATTGGCGAGGCCGGTGAAGTGTCCATCCTTGTCCTGGAAGCCTTTCGACATCAAAGAATAAAGCGGCAGCACAATCGCGACGAGAAGATACAGACCGATGGCGGCCAGGATGCCGCGCATGATCCAGTCTTCGGTGCTGATCTTATGGCGTACAGTAGCCGGAGCGGGGGATGCGGGGGAGGCCCGGTCGAACGTGGTTTCGGCGGCCTGAATCATGACGTCAGATCAGGTCGTCCGCGTGGGTAAAGGTTTCCCCGTATACGCGGATTTGGTCCGGTGGCAGGGCGATGGTGAATTCCCGCCCTTCATTGATATCCAGGTCGCGGACCAGATTGATGGAAAAATCGGCGCGGATCTCGGTCTTGTCGACGTCCTGGGCTTGCAGTGTGGCGCGGTAAAACGAGCCCAGGAATTCCAGCGTTTCAATTAACGCCGGAACGGTGTTGGCAGTGCCCGGCGTGATGCCCCGGGTGGCGACGTCCTCGGGCCGGATGCAGACGGTGACGGCATCCCCTTCCTTGATGTCGCCAGATCCATTGTTGGTGTTTAGTTCGATATCGCCTAGCCGCACCCGGCCGTTGCCGCCGGCGGTACCGGCGAGGAAGTTCATGGTGCCGATGAAATCGGCGACAAAGGGATTGACCGGGCGGCTGTAGATATCTTGGGGCGTGCCGATTTGCTCGATCACGCCTTCGTTCATAACGACAATGCGGTCGGCCATGGTCAGGGCTTCTTCCTGGTCGTGGGTGACCATGATCGTGGTGATTCCCAGTTTGAGTTGTAGTTGTTTGATTTCGTGGCGTAGCCGGACCCGGACCTTGGCGTCCAGCGCGCTCAGCGGTTCGTCCAAAAGCAATAGGCCGGGCGACGTCGCCAGGGCGCGTGATAAGGCGACGCGCTGTTGCTGGCCGCCGGATAGCTGCGCCGGGTATTTGTCCCCTTGGTCCGTCATCCCTACCGATTCCAGAAGTTCGCGCACCCGGGCAGCGGTCTCGGCTTTTGGCATCTTGCGGTTTTCCAGCCCGTAAGCAATGTTCTGGTTGACCGTCAGGTTGGGGAACAGCGCATAGGATTGGAACACGATGCCGAAATCCCGTTCCAACGGCGGCAGCCCGGAAATATCCCGGCCGGCCTGTTCAACGCGGCCCCGGGTCTGAATGTCCAGGCCGGCAATGGCGCGCAGCAGCGTCGTCTTGCCGCAGCCGGACGGCCCCAAAAAGCAGACGAATTCGCCCTCGAAGACCTCCAGCGAGATGTCTTTCAACGCTGTGAAGTCGCCGAATTTCTTGGTCAGGTTTTCAACTTTGAGATACGCGTCCTTATCGGCCATCAGTTCCCCTTCGCCACACCTTCAGCCACCTTATATCCTTGGGGCCCATAGAATAAAGCAAACCCCAACCGCCCGGTCAAAGGGGACGGCTGGAGTGCTTTTCGGCTTTAATGCGCCAGAAGCGTTACTTCTTCTTCGGCTCCGACTTTGCGTCGTATTTATCGCGCCACATGTTGAGGATGCGTACGCGGTTTTTGGCCGCCCAAGCGAAGTCGTTCTGGATCATTTTCGCCAGGATACCTGGCGGGAAGTTCTTCACCGGCTTGGCAACGCCGGGCATGGCGACGACCGCGTATTCCTTGTTGTAGATCACCATCGCTTTCTTCGTCACCGACCAGTCCGCCAGCTTGCGCGCGGCTGCCAGTTTCTTGGTGTTCTTGACGATGGCAAAGGATTCCAGGTCCCAACCGATGCCTTCAGACGGTGCGATAATCTCAAGCGGGGCGCCGGCGTTTTTGGACTTGGCGCCACGATAGGCGAAGGAAATGCCGACCGGGATTTCACCACGCGCCGCCAGCTTGCACGGTTTTGATCCGGAATGGGTGTACCGCGCGATATTGGTGTGCAATCCGTCCATATATTTCCAGGCCTTATCCTCGCCCATCAACTGCATCCAGCTGGACACATCCAGGAAACCGGTGCCGGATGAATTCGGGTTCGGCATGATCACGTGGCCCTTGTAGACGGCTTTGGTCAAGTCGGCCCAGGAGGTCGGAATCGGCAGATTGTATTTGGCGGCCTCGACCGTGTTGAAGCAGACCGATGCGATCCAGGCGCGCTGCCCGACCCATTGCGGCGGATTGTTGGCCTGATCGTAATAAAGCTTGCCGAGCTTCTTGACGCCCTTCGGCGCATAGCCCTGGAAGTAGCCTTCGTTGCCCAGCATCATCAGGCTGGTGGCGGCCAGGCCCCAAACGATATCGGCCTTGGGGTTGTTTTTTTCGGCCATCAGCTTCGAGGTCACGATGCCGGTTGAATCGCGCACCCACTTGATGTTGACGTCGGGATAATCGCTCTCGAATGCTTTCTTGAACATGGCCAACTCGTCGGCCTCGATGGCGGTGTAGACCAGAAGGTCGGTCTTGGCCTGTGCACTACCGGCACCGAGACCGAGGACCATCAGACCGCCGGCGGTAACGGACGCCAATTGCTTCAGAAATTTACTACGCATGAAATGTTACTCCATCTCCCTAGGTTATGACCGGCGGCCCGTTGGGATTGGGTCTGCATGCCGGCTTTATATGTCTATCCCAGCGGCCTTGGTTGTCGCTTTGAACCGCCCCGGAAACTGATGGGTAGGCCGTTGGGAAACGACCAGTATTGTTCCATACCTAAGATTATTATTCCACCGCTATCGGGGCCGGGCGGAAGGAATGGAACGGCTCTAATAAAGGACCTTGCGGTAACGGCGGGTCATGTCTTCGTCGCTCTCTGGCGGCTCGGTACTGTCGATCTGATCGCGGATCATTTCACCCATGGTCGGGATCGGGCGCTCGGCGTGTTTGGCGTCGTCTTCCCAAAGGCGTGCCCGCATCAACGCCTTAGCGCAATGCAGGAAGGTTTCGCGGACCCGAACGATGATCACCGTCACCGGGCGTTTGCCGTTAACCTCAAAACGGGCGCGCAGGTCTTCGTCATCGCGAATTTCAGCACTTCCGTTGACGCGGAGCGCTTCGTTGACGCCGGGGATCAGGAAAATCAGGCCGACCTCCGGGTTTTCCAGGAGGTTTTCCATGGTGTCCAGCCGGTTGTTGCCGGGCCGGTCGGGAATGGCCAGGGTATGGTCATCAATGACGTGGACGAAACCGGGGGCTTCACCGCGCGGAGAGGTGTCGGCGCGGCCTTGGTTGTCACTGGATGCGATGACCACAAACGGCGACAGCTCGATAAAGCGCCGGTCATGAGGGTCGATGTGGTCGAGTTGTTTATCGACCGGTCGGCCCCTGGGCAACTTGTAAAGACGCCGCAGGTCGTCTTGGCTCGATATTTTGGTCATTGTGGCCCCCGGGACAATATTTCGGCGGAAGAAGAGAAGCCTACCATCTCGACGGGGGCCTTGCCCGGTCCGCCGGCATAGACGTTCTGATCGAAGACGTTTTGCATGAAATAAAGGCTGATGAAACAGACGATGCCGGCGATCATGGGCGTCACCACCCACCCGGCGCCGATGCTGCCCAAGACCCGCCAACGGATGCCACGCCCGCCCCTGAGCAGGGCGATGCCGAGGACGGCGCCGACCACGGCTTGCGATGAGGACACCGGAACCAGGGGAATGGACGGCAGGCCATTGGAAATCAGGAAACTTTCCAAGCCCTGGCTGGCGAACAAAAATAGCACCAGCGAATGCGCCATCACCACGACCCAGGCGGCGACCGGCGATAACGGTATGATGCTGCTGCCGACGGTCATCATCACCCGTTTCGAATAGGTCATGATGCCGACGCCGATGGCGATGGCGCCCAACAGGAAAAGCTGTTGGGTCGAAGAAAAAGTGATCAACCCACCGATTTCGAAGTCGGTGAACGGCGACGACGGTACGAACACCCCCATGACGTTGCCGATGTTGTTGGCGCCCAGGCTGTAGGACCCGAAGGCGCCGGCCAGCAACAGCCCTAGACGGGTATAGGCATCGGTGCGCAACAGGTGCAACTTGGCCCTGGATAATGCCGCTATGGTTAGCTTGAACAATCCCATGGCAATGACCGCGGCCAGCATCGGGCAGACCACCCAGGTCGTTAGAATTTTAACCAGTGAGCCGGAATCGGTGGCGGTGCCGCTGAACAGGTTCCAGCCGATGATGGCGCCGACGATGGCCTGGGTGGTGGATACCGGTAATCCCGCCTTGGTCATCAGGTACACCGCCAAAGCGGCGGAAAACGCCGCCACGAAGGAACCGGCCATGGCGTCAATAGCGCCCAGCTTACCCAAGGTTCCGGCGGCGCCGGCACCTGAATAGACGGCGCCCAGGATGACGAAGATCGAACAAATAATAGCCGCCGTCGAAAACCGGATCATGCGGGTACCGACGGCGGTGCCGAAGACGTTGGCGGCATCGTTGGCGCCCAGCGCCCAGCCCAGGAATAATCCGCTGGTCAGGAATAATAGAATGGATATGTCCATGAACCCCCGCCTTTATTCCTTTTCCTTTACCCCAACGAACCGCCTAGACGGTCCGCTTGATGGAATAAATGGCGAGGCGGTCGGCGACGTCCTCGGCCCAGTCGGGGATGTTGTCGATGTGCTCGACGAAATTGCGCAGGTGGGTTTTATGGGAAAGTTCCAGATCGGAGCTGAAAATCGCTATCTTCAGCTTGGTGGAAACCTTGTCGGCCTCTTTCTCGAAAAACATGACCTTGTGGTTGTGATCGCTGACCGCGTCGATGTTGCGGAAAAAAGCCCGCGACGCCAGCACCAGGGTTTCCACCGATTGCACCGCCAGATCGGTCAGGGCTTCGAAATCGTTGTGGTATTGGTCCGGAATCTCCGGCTTTTCGATGAAAAAGGCCCACAGCGAGCCTTCGAACAGGTTCAGCAATTGATCCAGGTTTTCGATCAGCCCAAGAACGTCGCCGCGGGATTCGGGAATCAGGGTTTGCGCGTATAGTTGGGTCTCTATGGCGCGGCGAAGGTGGTCGGCATCACTTTCCATCTTGTTGACGTCTTGGAGCTTGCGCTCGAAATCGTCCGTGCAGCCTTCGGTCAGATAGACCTTGACGGCGATCTTAAATAACAGCGAACACTGCGACAGCTTATCCAGAAAATCGTCGATCTCCCCTTCAAGGGCGCGGGTGCGGCCGAACATTGAAATTTTCTTAGTTAGTTGCATGTTTTATCCCTCCCTAGAAAACCCGCAAATAAACACCCTCCCCGAGGACATAGGGTCCTTCGGGCCAAAAACGGCGAAAAAATCGCAGGGTCAGGGAACAGTATCGTATCTTTTTAAGCGACGAGCAACTCGCCGTTGCGGGTGCATGACGCTTCTGCCAGCTCGACGAATGTTCCGGTGATGCTTTCTGGCGTATGCAGGGTATCCGGGTTTTCGCCGGGGAAGGCTTCGGCCCGCATCGCGGTGCGGGTGGAGCCGGGGCTAATTAGGTTGACCCGGACATTGGTTTTTTCCACTTCGGCGGCGTAGACCAACGCCATCATTTCTAGCGCCGCCTTGGACACCGCATACGCGCCCCAATAGGCACGGGCCTTACGGCCGACGGCGGAGCTGACGAACATGGCGCGCCCCGCGTCGGAAGCCTTCAACAACGGGTCCATGGACCGGATCAGGCGCCAGTTGGCGGTGACGTTGACATCCATCACCCCCTCCCAGACCTCGGGCTGGAGATGGCCCATGGGGCTGAGGGTGCCGAGTTGACCGGCGTTGCCGACCAGGATATCGAGCTTCTTGAAACGCTCGAAGATGGCGGCGCCCAATTGGTCGATGGCGTCAAAATCGGTCAGGTCGAGGGGCACCAACGTCGCCGGTTCGCCGGTGATTTTCTGGATTTCGTCATCGATTTCTTCCAACCCGCCGGGGGTCCGGGCGGTCAGGACCAGGTGCGCGCCTTCCTGGGCGAAGCGCTTGGCGACGGCGGCGCCGATACCGCGTGACGCCCCCGTGATCAGTGCAATCCGGCCTTCAAGGCGGCCTCCGGTGGAGTCCGGTCCGGACATTAATCGTGCTCGTCGAGCAGCGATAATTGTTGAAGGGCGGGATCTTTGTCGTGATCAATAAGGGGGATCGGATAATCGCCGGTAAAACAGGCATCACAATATTGCGGTGCCGTCATCTCGCGTCCTTTTTCGCCCAGCGCCCGGTAAAGGCCGTCGTTGGAAATGAACGCCAAACTGTCGACTCCAATATGCTTGGCCATGGCTTCCAGATCGTATTGGGCAGCCAGCAGTTCTTTTTGTTGGGGGGTGTCAATGCCGTAGAAGCAGGGGTGGGCCGTCGGCGGGCTGGATATCCGCATGTGCACTTCTTTGGCCCCGGCGCTGCGGACCATTTCGACGATCTTGACGCTGGTGGTGCCGCGAACAATGGAATCATCCACCAACACCACCCGTTTGCCCTTCAGGCCCGCCGCGTTGGCGTTGTGTTTCAGACGTACGCCGAGATGGCGGATTTGATCGCTGGGTTCGATAAACGTGCGCCCGACATAGTGATTGCGGATAATCCCCAATTCGAACGGAACCTTGGCCTGGCGGGCATAACCGATGGCCGCCGGCACGCCGGAATCGGGAACCGGCACCACCAGGTCGGCCTCGACGTGTGTTTCGCGGGCCAATTCGGCGCCGATGGCCTTGCGCACGTCATAGATGCTACGGCCTTCCATGACGCTGTCGGGCCTGGCGAAGTAAATATATTCAAAAATACAGAACCGGTTGGGGGACTTGTTGAAAGGCTTCAGGCTATGTAGGCCTTTGTCATCGATAACGACGATCTCTCCGGGTTCCACATCGCGGACGAATTCGGCGCCGATGATGTCCAGCGCGCATGTTTCCGACGACAATATCCAGGCATCATCCAACCTTCCCAAGACCAAAGGCCGGACCCCATACGGATCGCGCAGACCGATCATTTTTTTCTGGGTAATGGTGAGCAGGGAATAGGCGCCTTCGACCTGGCCTAGGGCATCGGTAATGCGGTCGACGACGCGCCCATATTCGCTGATCGCGATCAGGTGAATGATGGTTTCGGTGTCGCTGGTGGATTGGAAGAGGCAACCTCGTTGGACCAGTTCCTTGCGAATCTTATAGGCATTGGTGAGATTACCGTTGTGGGCGACGGCAAGGCCGCCGAACTTGAAATCGGCGAATAACGGCTGAATATTACGGAGCACGGTGCCGCCGGTAGTCGAATAGCGGACGTGGCCAATGGCCATGTTGCCTTTAAGCTGGGACATGGTTTCGGTCGAATTGAAGTTGTCGCCGACCAGTCCCAACGCCCGGTGGCTATGGAACTGTTCATCGTCGTAGGCGACGATGCCGGCGGCTTCCTGGCCCCGGTGCTGCAAGGCGTGCAGGCCAAGGGCGGTATGGGTGGCGGCATCAACCATGCCGTAGATACCGAACAGGCCGCATTCCTCCTCTGGGAGCAGGAGGTCCTTACTGGTTTTTGATGTTGTCATGTAGGCGATCCATTTGCTGGAGCTCTTTATCACCGTAGCCATCAGGGTCTTCGGTGTTCCCACTTTTCGGCTGGGGCATCACCAAATCCTGCGTGACCTTACGTTTGCCGACGGGTTTCTTGTCCTTTTTTGCATCTTTTCCGTCGGCGTCCTCGCCGCCAGCCCCCGTTATGGCACCAAGGTTTTCAGGAATCAACGCTGCTAATGCCACCGCCCCCGGCGCAATCAGTTCCATGGACCGTGCTTCGCGGACCCATTTGGGCTGTTGGTCCTCTGGATAGACCATGCCTAAGCCGACATAACCAACCACCACGATGAGGGCGCCGCGGGCCAAACCGAACAAAAAACCCAGCGACCGGTCGACGGCGCCAAGCGCGCTGTCCTTGACCTTTTTCGATATCCGCCGCGTCAACAAGGAGAGAAAGACCAAGGCGACGACAAAGATGATGATGCCGGCTGCGAAGTCGGCGAGGATGTTAATGGTGGTCAGTTGCCGGGCGAAGGGCTGGGCAATGGGAAAGCCGTAGAAGGTGGCGAAAATAGCCCCGATCCAGCCGGCGATGGATAAAACCTCGTGAACCAGACCTCGCATATAGGCGAACACCGCCGAAATCAGCAGCAATATCCCGACGCCGATATCCAGGGCATTGACGATGGCTGGGGCGATGGTGGGGTCGACGGGATTATCCATGTCAGGATTGCTTTCGAACTTGACTGATGGCGGCCGGGGCGGATTCGGCGCCGTCAGCGAACAGGGAAAGCAGGTCTTCGACACGGGAGACTTCGGAGATTTTCATGCCTCCTTCACGGGGTTTTTTTTCAGTTTTGGATCGCGGTGGGGTCGGAATAACGGCGCGGCTGAAGCCCAGCTTCGAGGCTTCCTTGAGACGGGCATTGATTTGCGGGACGGCGCGAATTTCACCGGAAAGTCCGATTTCTCCAAAGACCACGGTTCCCGGCGGCATGGGGACGCCGCTTAATGATGACATCAAGGCGGCGGCAACGGCCAGATCTGCGGCCGGCTCGCTAATCTTCAAGCCGCCGGCGACGTTCATGTATACATCCATGCCGCCAAGGGCCAGTCCGGCACGGGTTTCGAGAACCGCCATGATCATTGCCAATCTGCCGGAATCCCAGCCGACCACTGCACGCCTTGGCGTTCCCAGCGACGACGGCGTGCTGAGCGATTGGATTTCCACTAACAGCGGGCGACTTCCTTCCATGCCGGCGAAGACACTGGCGCCGGCGACCTCGTCCTCTCGGTCGGCCAGGAACAACGCCGACGGGTTGGCGACTTCGGCCAGGCCCTTGCCGGTCATTTCGAACACGCCGATTTCGTCGGTCGGCCCGTACCGGTTCTTGACCGATCTTAAAATCCGGAATTGATGGCTGCGGTCGCCTTCGAAATAAAGCACGGTATCGACCATGTGTTCCAATATTCGGGGGCCGGCGATCTGCCCCTCCTTGGTGACGTGGCCGACCAGGATTAAGGCGAACCCGCGGCGCTTGGCCAGGCGGATCAATTCCTGGGCCGAAGTGCGAACCTGGGCGACCGTGCCGGGCGCCGAATCAAGACTGTCCACGAACATGGTCTGGATGGAATCGATAATCACCAAGTCCGGGCCTCCGGCATCGTCCAGCGAGGAGGCGATATCACGAACCGATGTCGCCGCCGCCAAGTCGACGGTGGCATCGGCGACGCCCAGGCGGTCGGCGCGCAGCCTGAGTTGGTCAATGGCTTCTTCACCGGAGATGTAGACCGGTTTCTGGGACGTTGAAACCGCGGCCGCGACTTGCAAAAGCAGCGTCGATTTGCCGATGCCGGGGTCGCCGCCGACCAATAAAGCCGATCCGGCGATCATGCCGCCGCCGGTGACGCGGTCAAATTCCTTGATTCCACTGACTTGCCGGGGCGGGTGTTCGGTTTCGCCTTTGAGTCCCTGGAATTGGATCTTGCGGCCCTTTTTCCGGCCCAGCCCCTTGGGCGCGGATTCCGGCGCAGCTTCTTCGACCAGGGTATTCCATTCCCCGCATCCGTCGCACCGACCCGACCACTTAGGTGAAGAAGCGCCGCATTCCTGACAGACGTAATTCAAGGTTTTTCCGGCCAAGAAAATGTCCTCGGACAATTGGCAAAAGTGATGTTTGTCGTTTACGGGATTCGGTCAATAAACACAAGGTTACCGTGGTTTCCAGGTACCGGCCCCCTAACGGCGGCCTGTTCCCCTGGCCTTACGCCCGAATCGCCGCGTCGATCGGGTCGTCGGCCTTGCCCAACCTCTGGTAAGTCGGTTTTGATTTCCGGCATCAGCCAAATGGTTTCCACAGTAAAATCAGCTTTGGCAGCACCGTGAGTGCCGCCAAAAGGGCGATGAACATTGCCGACGCGGTTAACACACCAAAATAAATCGTCGGGATGAAGTTGGAAAACACCAAGATGGAGAAGCCGAAGATGATGGTCATGGTCGTGTAGAACACCGCTTTGCCGATATTGGAATGGCAAATGTGCAGGGTCTCCACATAATTGTTGGTCAAGGCGTACTCTTCCCTGAAGCGGTAGATATAGTGAATTCCATTATCTACGGCGATACCGATGGTGATGGCGGCGATCGTGATGGTCATCATGTCCATGGGGATTTTCGCCCATCCCATAACCCCCAACACCACCGCGGCACCCAGCAGGTTCGGCAGAATGCCGATAATCGACAAGGTGACTGACCGGAACAACACCAGGAACATGATCGCAATACCCAGCATCACGACACCGATGGTTTTTATCTGCGATTTGAACAGGCTCTGCAGCATATTGTTGTAAAGCACCAGCAGCCCACTTACGGTCACTTCCTTCTCCTTAAACCCGAGCTTTTCGCCTAAGTCACGGCGCACGGTCTCCAACAGCTCCTTGCGGCGCAGGTCCGGTTTCGAATCCAGGATACGAGCCATCAGCCGCATCTCGTTGTCCTTGATGGAGACATAGGGATCGATAAGCCCATTTTTCACTTCGGCGGGAACCTTGGTATAGAGGATGGCCAGTTCCATTCCGTCCAGTTTCTTTTCGGCAAGAGTTTCGACAACCCGTACCGGGGACGCCAGCGAGAGCACCTTGCCAATTTCGGGGCGCCCATCAAGATAGTCGTGGACTTTCTTGACGACCTGGATTTTGGAAGGGGTAAACCATAACTCCGGTTTATTGGCGCGCGCCTCCATGTATTCGCGCTCCATTTGGATCTCTTCCGGGGTCATCTCTTTAAGGTCCTCGGGCGTCAGTTCATCGAGGATTTCAGGCTCAAATTTTACAATGATTTCAAGTGGCGTCGTGCCGCCGAGCTTCTCATCGATGAGTTTGAGACCTTGATAGATTTCGGTGTCGTCGTTGAAGTAATTGATGAAACTGTTTTCCACGCGCAGCTGGGCGATCCCCCCGGCACCGACGACGGTCAACAATATCGCCAACACCAAAATTTTGGTGCCTTGAGTCTCGGTTAGACGGGCCAGATAGGCGGGTAGGGGAAACCGGATACTTTCAGAGGTGGATTTGGGTCCGGCTTTCCCCATCACCAACAGCAACGTGGGGAAAAGTAGAAACGAGGTGAGAAATGTCACCGCCAACCCGGCGCTCATCATCCAGCCGAAGTCGATGACCGGCTTGATTTCGCTCACCACCAGGGAGCTAAAACCCATGATGGTCGTCAGCGCGGTATACAGACAGGGTTTCACCATCTTATGGGTGGTGGTTCTGACCAGCGTCAACTGATCGTCATCAGGATGATCTCGATGGAGCTGCCGGTAGCGCACGATCAAATGAATGTTCATCGAGATGGTGATAATCAGCATGAGGGCGAGAAAGTTGGACGAGATGACGGTGACTTTCCAGCCGATCAATCCCAGAACGCCGATCATGATTAATCCGGCGTAAAAACAGCTGAGCAACGGCAATACGATCCAGCGCATTTCCCGGAAGATGGCGGTGAGAACAATAATGAGAAACGCCAGAACACCGCCGCCGAAAACAATCAGGTCGTTGCGCACGAACGTGATCATGTCATCGGTAATCATCGGCACACCGCCGAGATATAAAACACCATATTGGCGGTACGGCTCGATGATGTCCCTGATGTGTGCAACATCAAGGTGGCGTTGTTCGTTTAACGCTTCATGGACCTGATCGTATTCTGCGGTGATGCGGTCCAGGTCCTGCGCTTCTTTAACGGAGAGACCTGTATTTCGTCTTTTGGTGCGCAACTCATTTCGAGATTTGAGCAGGCGGTTATAGCGTTCATTATTGACCAGCCCCAATAGCAAAGCAGTGGTTTGACCATCGGCGCTGAGTATAAGTTCGCGGTAAATGGGGCTATTGATCATTTCGTCCTTGGCCCTGGCCCGGTCGATACCGGGTTTCTCCAGGCTTGGCATGTCGTCGATCATTTCCTCAATCGAGGCGTCCGAACTATCGAACAGGGGGGCATCGAGGATCGTGAAAACGCTGTCCACGCTGGCGACTTTCTTAAGTTCCTCGCGGAGCTGCTTCAAAGGCTCCAATGCCTCGTCCGAGAACAGATCTTTCTCAGGGGTGTACGTTACAATCAGTAAGTCGTTACTCGGATACCGCTCATGAACTTTCCGGAATAAATCGAGGTCGGCGTCGTCTTCCAGCAACAAGGCATCGGCCGATGCGTCCAATTTAAAGTCTTTTGCGTGATAGCCGAAGAAAACCAGAATAGAGAGCAGCGCGACCAGAACTAACTTGGGATTGAGGAGCACCAGGACGTCATAGGCCTGCACGATACGAGACGTCATGAAGTTTCCTGTATGAGCAGTGCCGATTGAGCCTGGAGGTAATTCACGTGCTCCCGCCCCCGCCGCCAATATAGGCCCGGTGATAGCGATGGCCGAGGCTGGTGAGAATTTCGTAGCCGATGGTGCCGGCGTCGGCGGCGACTTGGTCTACGGGGTTATTGGGGCCGATCAAATCGATCAGGGCGCCGACGGGGCAAAGGTGTTCGGGAACGCCGCTGACGTCGAGGGTAATGAGATCCATGGATACGCGCCCCACTACCGGTACCGGAATATTCCCGATATACCCGGTCCCATTGTTGCTGAGAGACCTTAAATAACCGTCCGCGTACCCCACCATCACGGTGGCGATCCGGCCCGGACCCTCGATGCGATGGCTGGCACCATAGCCAACGGTCTGGGGGGTGTCAACGGCACGCACTTGGGCGATTTTCCCTTGTAATTTAACGACTTGTGCCATCGGATTGGAGTCTCCGGGAACCGGCGCGACACCGAAAAGGGCGGCCCCAGGACGGGCCTGATCGAAGTGATAATCGGGTCCTAAGAAAATTCCTGACGAGTTGGCGAAACTGGCCAGGCCCTGGGGAAGATGCCGGCGGAGTTCCCGGAAGGCGTTCAATTGTTCGGCGTTCTTGGGGTTGTCCGGTTCATCGGCGCAGGCCAGATGGCTGATGACGGTGAGGATATTAAGGTTATCGAGGCGGCTGGGTTCCTCCACCAGCTTTTCGACTTCATCAGGCGGCAGGCCCAAGCGCGCCATTCCCGTATCGGCGTGGATGTCGCAGGGGAGCGGTCGTTCGAGCCGTTGGCAATAGCTTTTCCAATTATGGATTTCGTCCAGGCTGCCCAGCACCGGGATCAGGCGGCTGGCGTCATAGGCGTCCTCGGCGTTGGGCAGTAGACCCCCCAGGACGTGGATTTCGGCCTGAACGAAGTTGCTATTGCCGGTATCGTTGAGGGCTTGGCGGAGGCGGATGCCTTCTTCGATATGGGCGACATAGAAAACCCTGCACCCGGCCCCGGCCAGTGCCACCGCCACCGGCCCGGCGCCCAGGCCGTAGCCGTCGGCCTTGACCACGGCGCTCATCGAAGCGCCGGAAAGCCGATTGGCAAGCAGCCGGTAATTGGCGACGATGGCATCCAGGTCGATGGTCAGGATGACGCCGGCATGAGTGTCTGAAATGGTAGCGGGGACGGTGGGCATGGCTGACCCCCGATGTCAATCTTCAGAAATGTGGTGGAGGTCCAGATCGCTGAAGCGGGTAAAGGCGCCGGTGAAGCGCATGGGCACGTCGCCGATGGGGCCGTGGCGCTGCTTGGCGACGATAATATCCGCCAGGTTCGCCACCTTCTCCTTATTTTCTTCCCATTTCCTCATCCGTTCCTCGTACTTGCCCTCGTCCTCGTCTCCGCGGTGGCCGGGTTTCTTGCGTTCCAGGTAATATTCCTCGCGATAGATGAAGGCGACGACATCGGCATCCTGTTCGATGGACCCCGATTCACGAAGGTCGGACAGCTGCGGGCGGGGCGGTTCGCGTTGCTCGACGGCCCGCGATAGCTGCGACAGCGCCAGCACCGGAACCTCCAATTCCTTGGCCAGGGTCTTGAGCCCGCGGGTGATTTCGGACACCTCCTGCACCCGGCCATCGTTGCGGGACGTCCCGGACCCGGAGATCAATTGCAGGTAATCGACGACGATGAGCCCCAGGTTATGCTGGCGCTTCAATCGCCGGGCGCGGGTGCGAAGGGCGCTGACCGTTAATGCCGGGGTGTCGTCGATAAAAATCGGGATTTGATGAAGCGTCATCGAGGCGGCCGAAAGGCGGTTGAATTCCTCGTTTGCCAGTTCGCCTTTGCGCATGCGGTCGGACGAGATATCCGACTGTTCGGAAAGGATGCGGCTGGCCAACTGTTCGGCCGACATTTCCAGGGAAAAGAATCCGACCACGGCGCCTTCGCGGCCTTCAGAATGTTGATAGGTATAGGCCGCGTTATAAGCGATGTTGGTGGCGAGTGCGGTTTTGCCCATGCCGGGGCGTCCGGCCAGGATCAACAGGTCAGACGAATGCAAGCCGCCCAACAGCGAGTCCAGATCGCGGAACCCGGTACCGACGCCGGCCAGCCCGCCTTCGCGGTTATGCGCCACGGTGGCGATGTCGATGGCGGCGATCACCGATTCTTTGAACGCCTGGAAGCCGCCTTCGTATTCGCCTGAGGTGGCCAAGTCATAGAGGCCTTGTTCGGCGTTTTCGATCTGGGCGGTCGCCGATTCATCGACCTCGCCGCCATAGGCGTTGTTGACCACATCTTCGCCCAAGGCAATCAGCTCGCGCTTGAGAAACAGGTCATAGACCAGGTGCCCGTATTCGCCGGCGTTGATCACCGTTACCGCCGAACCCGCCAATTCCGCCAGATAGGCCGGGCCGCCGATATCGGCCAGATTCTCGTCAGCTTCGAAATACCGTTTCAGGGTGATCGGGTCGGCGATCTGGCCGCGTTCGATCAGCTTGGTGCAGGCCTCGTAAATGCGGCCGTGCTGGGGATAGGCGAAATGTTCGGGTTTGAGGAATTCCGATACCGTCTCGTACGCCCGGTTGTTGACGAAAATGGCGCCGAGAAGGCTTTTTTCGGCCTCCGGGTTGTGCGGCATGGTCCGAAATGGATGTGAGCCTTGCCCATCATCGGAATGATCGGCCCCAGGGCCGTTATCATTGGGGGTTGTTGCCGTCGTCGTTGCCATCGCTCGAAGCTAGGGAAAATGAGGGAGACGGGCTAGTAAGAATTACGGGGATAAAGGTGGTTTTCTGTGTATAAGCCGCCCCCTTCAAAACAAAAACGGCGCGCCGGTTAAGGGCACGCCGTCTCGGCCATTAGGCCATATTAAATATGAAGTTCGGAGTTATTCGGTTTTGTCCCCGGCTTCGTCTTCAGCTTTACCGGCGGCCTCGTCCCCGGCTTCTGCTTCCGGTTCCGGCTGAGGCGCGGCGCCTTCCTCGAAGATTTCCTCGGCCTGTTCGACAACCGCTTCATCGGCGGCTTCCTCGACGGCCTTGGCTTCCTCCTCACCGATTTCGGCGGGCTTAGCCTTTTTCTTGGCCTTGGGCTCGGCTTCGGTTTCGGCGGCTTCGGCGGCGGCAGCGGCAGCGGCTTGCGTCTCTTCTTCCTCGGTACTGACAACGGCCTTGCCGGTCTTGGTCTGGGTTTTGGCTTCAGCCTCGGAACGGGCGACATTGGCGACAACCGTTACCTGGACTTCCGGATGCAAGGTCACCTTGACGTCGAAAAGGCCAAGGTTCTTGATCGGATGGGCCAATTCGACCTGTTGTCGGGTAACGGTGAATCCGGCTTCGGTGACGCCGTTTGCGATATCCCTGGCATTGACGGAGCCGTAGAGCTGTCCGGCTTCACCGGCTTGCCGGATCATGGTGACGCTTAGTCCATCCAGCTTCTTACCCAGTTTTTCGGCGTCGGTGCGGTGCTCCAGATTGGAAGCTTCCAACTGGGCGCGCTCGGCCTCGAAATGCTGCTTGTTGGCATCGGTGGCGCGCAGCGCCTTTTTCTGGGGCAAAAGAAAATTGCGGGCATACCCCGACTTGACGTTGACCACATCGCCCATTTGGCCGAGCTTGTCGATCCGTTCCAGTAAAATGACTTCCATTGTGTTGGCTCCTTAATCCCCGTATGGGGTTTCTGTTCCGGGCGCTGCCCGGAGGTTAATCGTTATCGTTTGAGGGCCCACCCATATACCGGCGAAGCCCGCTCCAAAGTTCAATAATGCCAATTCCGGCGACGAACAATGTCGCCCAACCCGACATCACCAGGATCACGTAGAACGCCACCAGCACCATGGTGGTGTGGGCCGTCCGCCTGGCCCAGGTGTGAACCACGGCCAACCCTAAAAAAAAGAACGGAACGGCCATGATCATTGCCAGGTTGCGGCCGGTATACTCCATTTCCCCCGATCCCATCAATGCCAATAGCGCGGCGGCGATCATCGGCCACGATATCCATTGCGGAAGCTGCAGGTCGACATAGGCCGGGGTCGGCCGCAGGGCGTTTCCCCACTTGACCAATAACCCCTGCGCCAAGGTCGCGTTGATGACGGTCATGACCATCCAGGAAACGCCGATGGCGCCGGGAAACATGGGTGTTATAATCCCCACCATCGTGGCCCGATGGCCGGGTTCCCATTGTGGCGCCATGGCCTGCAACAGATTTTCCAGGTTGGTTGAAACCATAACCGACAAGCCTTCTCCGCTGCTCAGACTGGCCACCGTTCCCGCCACTAATGCGGCGGCAGCCAGCATCGTTAGCCAGCAAAGAATGTCGCCGACAGGGAACCATTCGACGGCGCCCCCCCCGGTGTCCGCGGCGTCTGCGGCCCTGGGGCTTCCCAGAGATCGCTGTAGCAGATATTGGCGAACCACCAACCATGCCGGGAGTGCCTGGGTCATGCCGAAAATACCGGCCGCTATGCCACCGCCGATCAAACCCGTGGCCATAAAGCCGACGGCGCTGCTGATGACCATGGCCTGGGGGCCAAGGCCAAATCCGGCCATGAACAACGGCAGATCAGCGAAATAGACCAGCATCAGTGCACCCGGCGCCCGGCTTAGGAAAGCCGTTGCGGCGAAAGCACTTAAAACGCCGGCGCCAATGGCGATCAGCGTTTCCTTGGGCATGGTTTTATCCCTGTAATATCCCGGAGCGGCTTACTTGATGAGGTAGGGAATCAATGCCAGGAAACGGGCTTTTTTGATCACCCTGGCCAATTCACGCTGTTTTTTGGCCGAAACGGCGGTAATGCGGCTGGGCACGATCTTGCCCCGTTCCGAAATATACCGGGACAGCAGCTTGGCGTCCTTATAATCGATTTTCGGCGCGTTCGGTCCTGAAAACGGGCAGGACTTGCGGCGACGGAAAAACGACGGCCGCTTGCCACCGGGTCCACCGGCTCCCATGCCACCAGCGCCGGGTCCGCCCCGAGAGGGTCCACCATAAGGAGGGGTCATTTTTTATCTCCTTCGTCTTTGGTCTCGGCGTCATCGGCCTTAACGTCATCGGCCTTAACGTCTTCATCCTTAGCGTCATCGGCCTTAGCATCATCGTCCTTAGCGTCATCGGCCTTAGCATCTTCAGCCTTGGCGTCATCGGCCTTGGGGGCGTCCGCTTTAGACTCGACCTTGGGCTTGTCGTCGGATTTGGAAAAGCCCCTGTCACCGTCGGAATCGCCGCGGCGGCCACGATCATCGCCGCGTTCCTTGGCGCGAAGCACGGCAGACGGTCCTTCCTCAAACTCGTCGACCCGCGTCACCAGGTGGCGCAGAACGTCCTCATGCAGGTGCATTTGGCGTTCCATCTCCTGAATGGCGGGGCCGGTGGCGTCGATATTCATCAGCGCGTAATGGCCCTTGCGGTTTTTCTTGATCTTGTACGCCATCGACCGCAGACCCCAGGACTCTTTCTTCGGCACGGTGCCGCCCTGGTCGGTGATGACTTTTTCGAAGGTTTCGACCAGGCCGTCGGCTTGAGCCGGGGTAAGGTCTTGGCGTGCGATAAGCACGGTCTCGTAAAAAGGCACGGTATTCTTCTCCCTTTGGATTATCTCAACCCCCAGAATTTGGCGGGTATAGCCGGGACCATCCCGGCAGGAAGCTATTTAAAGCGCGCGCACTATACAGGTTTGCCGGGGTGGCGCAAGCGCCGAAAAGCGCCCTGGTTAAGACAAAGGGCGAAGGGCAAGGAGGCCTGAAACATTCCGTTTTGATGGTCACGCTTGACAGCCACGCCGGGGCGCTTTACCTGCCAGTTTCGGATTGTTTCTAAAAGGGGGTCATTGATGACGCGAGCGTTTGTTTTTCCCGGCCAAGGCAGCCAGGCCGTTGGCATGGGGCGGGACGTGGCCGAGGCCTTTGCCTGCGCCCGCGAAGTGTTCGAGGAAATCGATGAGGCGCTGGGCCAGAACCTGTCCCGGTTGATGTTCGAAGGCCCCGACGAAGATTTGGTGCTGACCGAAAACGCGCAACCGGCAATCATGGCCGTCAGCATGGCGGTGATGCAGGTGCTGAAGACCGAGGGCGGGATTGACCTGTCCGCCACGGCGTCATTCGTTTCCGGCCATTCCCTGGGGGAATATTCGGCGCTGGCCGCCGCCGGGTGTTTTTCCATTACCGATACTGCTGGATTATTGAAAACCCGTGGCCGCGCCATGCAAGAGGCGGTTCCCGTCGGCCAGGGCGCCATGGCGGCACTGATGGGGCTCGACCTTGATGATGTGTTGGCGATCGCCGCTGATGCGTCCCAGGACGGTGTTTGTGCCGCCGCCAACGATAATGCACCGGGCCAGGTGGTGGTTTCCGGCGATACCGCCGCGGTTGAGCGAGCCATCGAAATCGCCAAGGAAAAAGGCGCCAAGCGGGCGATCCTGTTGCCGGTCTCGGCGCCCTTTCATTGCTCTTTGATGGCGCCCGCCGCCGAGGTCATGGCCGAGGCCCTGGCCGCGGTGACCATGCAACCGGTGTCGGTGCCGCTGATCGCCAACGTTACCGCCGACGTGGTTGCCGACCCGGCGGACATCCGCTCGCTTTTGGTCGATCAGGTCACCGGCATGGTGCGTTGGCGTGAATGTGTGCTTACAATGAAAAATGAAGGCGTCGATAGCTTGGTTGAGGTCGGCGGCGGCAAGGTGTTGGCGGGTCTGACGCGGCGGATCGACAAGGAACTCAATGCCGTTTCGGTCGGCACCCCGGACACCATCGAAGAATTTCTAAAAGGGCTATAAGATGACTGCCATGTTTGATCTGAGCGAAAAATGCGCATTGATCACCGGGGCGTCGGGCGGCATCGGCGGTGCCATTGCCCGCGCTTTTCATGCCAGCGGCGCCCGTGTCGGGCTGTCCGGCACACGCGTCGACGCGCTTGAGGCGCTGGCCAAGGACTTAGGCGACGGTGCCTATCCGTTGCCCGCCGACCTATCCTCGTCCGAAGCCACGGAAGGGCTTATCAAGGACGCCGAGGCGGCCATGGGCGGGATCGATATCCTGATCAATAACGCCGGCCTGACCCGCGATCAACTGGCTATGCGGATGTCCGACGAGGATTGGAGCCAAGTACTGGAAGTCAACCTGACGGCGGCTTTTCGGCTGTCAAAGGCGTGCCTGCGCCCGATGATGAAAAAGCGTTGGGGGCGGATTATTTCCATTACTTCCATTGTCGGGGTTACCGGTAATCCGGGCCAAGCCAATTACGCGGCGTCGAAAGCGGCAATGATCGGGATGTCCAAATCCCTGGCTCAGGAGGTGGCGAGCCGGTCCATTACCGTCAACTGCGTGGCGCCGGGGTTCATCGCCACGCCGATGACCGACGCCTTGAGCGACGATCAAAAAGAAACCATCACCGGGCGTATTCCCGCATCAAGATTGGGTGACCCCGATGACATCGCCGGCGCCTGTGTTTATCTGGCCAGCGACGAGGCGTCTTACGTCACCGGACAGACGCTGCACGTCAATGGCGGCATGGCGATGATATAGGAAAATTCTTAATTCAGGAGACCACTGGCCAAGGCAAAAAAAGTGTGTTACGTAGCGGCACTTTCCCCACGAATGAACGGCTGAGTGGCCCGATATCCTCTCAAAGGAACGAATTTCACCATTAAATTTGTCAAGGAATAAAGACTATGAGTGACGTCGCTGATCGCGTTAAAAAGATCGTTGTTGAACACCTGGGCGTTGATGAATCCAAGGTCGCCGAAGGGACCAGCTTCATCGATGATCTTGGTGCCGATAGCCTGGATACCGTTGAATTGGTCATGGCCTTCGAAGAAGAATTTGGTTGTGAAATTCCCGACGAGGAAGCCGAGAAAATTCAGACCATCAAAGACGCTATAACCTTTATCGAATCACAAAGCTCTTAAAGGTTTGATCGGGTTCCGCCGGATGGCCGGCGGGGGTGTCCCGGTTGCTTATCCCAGCAAGTGTTCTTGCTGCTTTTAGTTTTCGACTAGCGAGAAACCATGAGACGTGTGGTCGTTACCGGAATGGGCCTCGTAACCTCTTTAGGCGTCGGGGTAGAACAGAACTGGAAAAGCCTGCTTGCCGGGAAGTCCGGTATCGGCTCCATTCAATCCTTTGATACCAGTGATCTAGCGTCCAAGATTGGCGGCCAAGTGCCTGTCGGTGATACCGCCGATGGTCTTTTTTGCGTCGATGATTGGGTCGGCACGAAGGAACAGCGCCGTATAGATGATTTCATTGTCTACGGCCTGGCAGCGGCGACCCAGGCGGTAACGGATTCAGACTGGGCGCCGGAAGGTGAAGATGACCTGTTCCGCACCGGTGTGATGATCGGCTCAGGCATCGGCGGCCTGAATGAGATCGCCAAAAACGCGGTCATGGCCGAAACCGGCAAAGTGCGGCGGATCAGCCCGTTTTTCATTCCCGCCTGCCTGATCAATCTGGTCTCCGGCCATGTTTCGATCAAATACGGTTTCAAGGGCCCCAATCATTCCGTGGTAACGGCGTGTTCCACCGGGGCGCACGCCATCGGCGACGCCGCCCGGATCATTATGTTGGATGATGCCGACGTGATGATCGCCGGTGGCGCCGAAGCCGCCATTTGTCGCCTCGGCATGGCCGGGTTCTGTTCGGCCAGGGCGCTGTCGACCAACTTTAACGACACCCCCGAAAAGGCGTCGCGGCCGTGGGACAAGGACCGCGACGGTTTTGTCATGGGTGATGGATCCGGGGTCGTCGTGTTGGAGGAACTGGAACACGCTAAAGCGCGCGGCGCCAAAATTCTGGCCGAGGTCGTCGGCTATGGAATGTCCGGCGACGCCCATCACATCACTGCTCCCGCCGCCGATGGCAACGGCGCCCAGCGCTGCATGTCGGCGGCGTTGAAGCGCGCGGGCCTCAATCCCGAAGACATCGATTACGTCAATGCGCATGGCACCTCGACTCCGCTGGGCGATGAAATTGAATACGGGGCCATTCAAAAAGTGTTCGGCGCGGCCGCCGAAAATATTTTTATGTCGTCGACGAAATCGGCGATCGGGCATCTGTTGGGTGCCGCCGGTGCGGTTGAGGCGATCTTTTCGATTCTGGCCATGCGTGACGGGGTGGCGCCGCCGACCCTGAACCTGGACAATCCTTCGGTCGACGGCGTCATCGAATTGGTTCCCCACCAGCCCAAGGAACGCTCCATCAAGGCGGCGTTGTCCAATTCCTTCGGCTTCGGCGGCACCAACGCATCGCTTGTTTTCAAGGCGGTGGACTAGAATCCGCTATCGGTTAAGCTGGCCCATGGGTGGCACCCATAAAATTCTATTATTCTTCGTGACCGTGCTGATCGTGGCCGGTGGCGGTGCGGTGTATTGGGGGAATGCCCAGTTCAAACAGCCGGGCCCGTTGCCCACCGAAAGAACCGTCATCATCGAACGCGGCGCCAGCATCAATGCCATTGCCCGCGATTTGAAGCGGGCAGGGGTTCTCGCTAATCCGCTGGTGTTTCGCCTCGCGGTCAGGTTTTCGGGACCGGGCAAGCCGTTGAAGGCCGGGGAATATGCATTCCCGGCCAGGATCAGCCCCGAGTCCGTTCTCGACCTGTTGCGCTCCGGACGCACGGTTGTCCGCCGGGTGACCTTCGCCGAGGGTCTGAGCACAGGGGAAATCCTGGCTCAATTGGCGCGCACCCCTGGCCTTGATGGCGCCTTCAGTTTTTCCCCCGGTGAAGGGACCTTGTTACCGGAAACCTATCATTATTCCCACGGCGACAAACGCCGCGACATTGTTCGGCGAATGACCACCGCCATGGAGGATTTGCTGGTCAAGTTATGGAAAAATCGCGCCGAAGGTTTGCCCTTGAAATCCCCCGGTGAAGCCCTGGTCCTGGCCTCCATCGTGGAGAAGGAAACCGCCCTGGCGGTAGAGCGGCCCCGCATCGCCGCGGTTTTTATTAATCGCCTGAACAAGGGCATGCGCCTGCAATCCGACCCAACGGTGGTTTATGGGCTGACCAGGGGAGTAAAGCCCCTGGGCCGGGCATTATTAAGAGCCGATCTGAAAAAACCTTCGCCCTATAACACGTATTTGATAGATGGCCTGCCGCCTGGGCCGATCAGCAACCCCGGCGCCGCCTCGCTGGAAGCCGTGCTCAGGCCGGCGCAAAGCCAGGATTTGTATTTCGTCGCCGACGGCTCCGGCGGCCACGTGTTCTCAAAAACTCTCGCCGAGCACAACCGCAACGTCGCCAAATGGCGGAAGTTGAACAAGACCGGAAAAAAGCTGGATCAATGATCTTTCAATTCCTTGGCTTGGCGCTGCCAAAGCTCGGCGTAAAGACCGCCCTGGATTAAAAGGTCCGTATGCACGCCGCGCTCGACGATGCGGCCCTGATCCAGAACCAGGATCATGTCGGCGTCGACGATGGTCGACAGGCGGTGGGCGATGACCAGGGTGGTGATGGAAGCGCCGATATCCCTGAGGCAGGCCTGAACGCTCTGTTCGGTGGTGCTGTCCAGCGCCGATGTGGCTTCATCGAGAATGAAAATACGGGGGTTTTTCAACAACGCCCGGGCAATGGCGACGCGTTGTTTTTCGCCACCCGAAAGCTTCAATCCGCGTTCGCCGACCCGGGTCGCGTATCCTTCCGGCAGGCCTTGGATGAATTCGTGGATATGGGCCGAACGGGCCGCCTCTTCGACCGTCTGTTGGCCCGCCGTCGGTCGTCCGAAAGCGATGTTGTAGCCGATGGTGTCGTTAAACAGCACCGGATCTTGCGGGACCACGGCGATGGCGCTACGCAGGCTGTCCAGAGTCAGGGTCTGGACTTCACAGTCGTCGACGAATACGCTGCCCGCATCCGGGTCGTAAAAGCGGTACAAAAGCCGGGCGATGGTGGTTTTTCCGGCACCGGTGGGACCGACCAGGGCGACCTTGGTGCCGGGCGGCACCTGAAAATCGAGACCGTTGATGGTCTGCAAACCATTACGGTAAGAGAATTCCACATTCTCGAAACGGACTTCACCGGGACCCATCGGCAACGCAATGGCGTCCTTGCGGTCGGGCAGATCCGGCGCCTCATCCAGCAGTTCGACCAGTTGTTCCAGTTCGACCAGCGCCTGCTTGATCGCCCGGTAAAGGTTCCCCAATCGCTCGAGCGGCCGGACCAATTGCAGCAGGTAGGCGTTGACCAGGACAAGCTCGCCCAAGCTCATGGTTCCGGCCTCGATCCGGCCCACGGCCAGCATAAAGATCGATAGCATGCCGCCGGTCAGGATGGTCATCATGATGAAGCCCAAGAAACTGCGGTAGGTGAAGGCGCGGACGGTCAACCGCTCGACATCGGCGAGGCTGGTGTCATAGCGCTCGGCGACGAACTGTTCGTTGCCGAAATACTTGACGGTTTCATAGTTAATCAAGGCGTCGATGGCTTCGCCGTGGGCCACCGCCCCCTTGGAAATGGCAAGCCGCTGGTGCTTGCGCAGGCGGTCGGACCCGATGATTAACACCACCCCGTATAAAATGATGGTCACCAGCAGAACAATGGCAAAGACAAAATCCAGGCGAACCAACATAAAGCCGGTGACGAACAGAATTTCCGCACCGAACGGCAGGATCAGGAAGATCGCATCGAACAGGAATTCCCGCAATCCCCTCAGCCCGTTGTCCATGACGCGGCTGATTTCACCGGTGTTGCGGGTGAGGTGAAAGCCTAATGACAGGCGCAGCAGGTGTTCGCTGGAGCGCAGCGCCAAGGTGCGTTGGGCGCGCTGTTCGATGGGCCCGTACAGCATCCAGCGGGCTTCGTTAAACAGTTTCGACAGCCAATAGATGAACACGTAGGCGGCCAGGATGCTGGCCGGCGCGATCGCCCATGCGGAGATCCCCGGGTCGCCGGAAAACGCATCGACGGCGGCTGCGAAAAAGTTAGGAACGGTGGCGTTCAACAGCGCCGCCGCCAACAACAACCCCAACGTCAGGAAAAACCGGTTGCGGAAGCGGCTTTCGCCCCAGGGCAGGACGGTCATCATCAGGCGCATCGCGGAATAGCTTTCGCCACCTTGCGGGTTTGATGGTTTTGCGCTTTCCATCTCTCAGTCCTTTTTCGGAAGCCGGCTGTACACCGCTTCCGTCCACCCCGGCGGCAGGGCGCCGGCCAGCCAGGCCAGGACGTAGGTCGGCCACGGGAACGCGATCCGGGCTTTGTCTTTCTCCAGGCCCTTGCGGATGATGCGGGCGGCCTTCTCGGCGTCGATCAGGAACGGCATCGGGTAGATGTTCTTTTCGGTCATCCGGGTACGGACGAAGCCGGGGCAGATCACCGACACGCCGATGCCGTCGGCGGCCAGCCAGCCGCGTAGGCCCTCACCGTAGCTTTTGACCGCCGCCTTGCTGGCCGCATAAGCGGGGGCGCCGGGCAGCCCCCTAAACGCCGCCACCGAGCTGACGATAGCGATTTGGCCGGTGCCGCGTTCGCGCATCGGCGTAATGGCCGGCCATACGGTGTTCAGGACACCGGCCAGATTAACGGCGAAAATATCCCGCGCCTGGGTCTCGTTTTCGCCGCGCCCGCCCGAGCCCGAGGAGATTCCGGCGTTGGCGATGACCAAGTCCAGGGGGTGCTTGGCATCGATGCCCTTAATCCATCGAGCCGTAGCGTCGCGGTCCGCGACATCGACGACCTTGGCCTCAACATCGGCGCCGAAACCGCGACACGCCTTGGCGACGTCCTGCAGGCGTTTCTTGCTGCGACCGGAAAGGGCGAGGAAGCGGCCCGGCCCGGCGTAATCGCGAGCCAGGGCCTCGCCGATGCCGCTGGAAGCCCCGGTAATCAGGACGGTGGCGGGAGTAAGGTCTTTCTTCGCCATAATGAATGAATTTATAGGGCGGATTGATCTCGGTGGCGAGTGGGTTGCGCCCCGGCTCGGCTTGTTGCCGACGCCGACCCGGCGTATAAATCTTCCTGAATATACTTGCGAGCATATAAAAGACGGAGGCCGCGTGTCCCTTTCATCGATGACCGGTTTTGCCCGCGCCGAGGGCCGAAAAGACGCCAATTCGTGGACGTGGGAGATCAAAAGCGTCAACGCCAAGGGCCTGGATGTGCGCAGCCGCCTTCCCAGTGGCTTCGAGAGCTTGGAAAAACCGCTCCGAGACCGGGCCGCGAAACGGCTAAAACGCGGCAACGTGTCGGTGGCGCTGAACCTACGCCGGCAAGAAGGGGTGGCCGGCGTCCGGGTCAACCATGCGGTGTTGGAAGAGTTGCTGTCGGCGCTGCCGGAAATTCGCAAACGGGTTGCGGACGCCCGCGAGCCTAGCCTCGACGGCTTATTGGCGTTGCGCGGCGTCGTCGAACCGGTCGAGGAAGACCTTAATGATGAGGCGCGTGAGGCATTGGAAACAGAAATCCTAAACGACTTCGACACTGCCTTGGAGGCGCTGGCGGCCATGCGCGATGAAGAAGGGGTGCGCCTGGCGGAAACCCTGCAAGCCCGTCTTGATGATATTGCCGGGCTTTGCGCGGAAGCCGAAAAACTGGCGGCGATGCAGCCCAACGCCCTGCGTGCACGTCTAAAGTCGCAAGTTCGGACGCTGTTGGAGGATATTCCCGCGATCCCGGAAGAACGCCTGGCCCAGGAGGCGGTGTTGCTAATGAGTAAGGCCGATTTGCGGGAAGAACTGGACAGGCTGCAGGCGCACCAAGAGGCGGCCCTGGAACTGATGAACGGGACCGGCGCCGTTGGCCGCAAACTCGATTTCCTGTGTCAGGAATTCAACCGCGAGGCCAACACATTATGTTCCAAGTCCCAGGACATCGACTTGACCCGGATCGGGCTGGAATTGAAAGCCGCCATTGAACAATTGCGAGAGCAGGTGCAGAACATTGAGTAACGATGAAAATTCCTCCGCCATGACTATTTCCAGGCGCGGCCTGATGCTGGTGTTGTCGTCGCCGTCGGGCGCCGGCAAGTCGACGATCTCGAAGGCGTTGCTGGAACGCGACACCGACATCATCATGTCGGTGTCGATGACGACTCGACCGATGCGACCGGGTGAGGTCGACGGCAAGGATTATATCTTCGCCGACCAGGACACCTTCGATGCCATGGTTAAAGCCAGTGAATTACTGGAACACGCGACGGTGTTCGAAAATTCCTACGGCACGCCTAAGGCGCCGGTCGAAAAAGCGCTCAGTGAGGGCTGCGACGTCCTGTTCGATGTCGACTGGCAAGGCACCCAGCAATTGGCAGAAAACGCTCCTAAGGATCTGGTCGGCATCTTTATCCTGCCGCCGTCGATCGAAGAACTTGAACGCCGCTTGCATGGCCGCGCCCAGGATTCCGATGAGGTGGTCAAGAAACGCATGGCCAAGGCGACCTCGGAAATGAGCCACTGGGCGGAATACGATTACGTTATCGTTAACGAGGATGTCGGCGATAGCGTCGCCCGGGTTGAAGCGATCCTTACCGCTGAACGTTTGAAACGGGTCCGTCAGCCGGGCCTGGGCGATTTCGTGCGGGGCATGGGTGTCAGTCAGTAGCGCGTGCAATCGCGCAGAACTGTTCCACCGATAATTCCTCGGCCCTGGCGGTCGGCGCGACGCCTAAGGCGGCAAAATCCAAATTCAGCGGCTTCAGGCTGGAACGCAGCATTTTTCTGCGTTGGCCAAAAGCTTTCGCAGTGACCTTCTCAAGGCTTTCCCATTCGGCCGGCGCCAGCGGCACAGGGCGCGGGGTCAGGGATACCACCGACGAGGCAACTTTCGGCGGCGGCGTGAAAGCTTCATTCGAAATATTGAACTCAAAGCGGACCTCCGCCAGCCACTGTGTGATGATCGAAAGCCGGCCATAGCTCTTGTCTCTGGGTTGGGCGGCCAGGCGTTCGGCGACCTCTTTTTGGAACATCAAGGTCAGGCCCTCGAAATCGTTGATCCGGCGAAGCCAGCCCAACAGTAGCGGCGTTGCAATATTGTAAGGCAGGTTGGCGATAACCCGACGCGGTGCCGGAACCAGGGCGGCCACGTCGGTTTCAAGGGCGTCGGCCTCGATAATTTCCAGTCGATCCGGGTACGCGTCCTGCAATTCCGCCAATGCCGCCACGCAACGGCTGTCGTGTTCAACGGCGACGACCCTGGTGGCGCCGGCGTCCAACAGCACCCGGGTTAAACCTCCCGGACCAGGTCCAATTTCGATGATGTTGGCGTTGCTCAGGTCTCCCGCCGTGCGGGCAATGCGGGCGCATAGGTTAAGGTCGAGTAGAAAATGCTGGCCCAGAGATTTGCGCGCCCCAAGGTCGAACCGTTTGATGACGTCGCGAAGCGGGGGAAGGTCCTTCATGCCGCCTCGTTTATGCCGCCTGGGCGGTAGCGCGGTAGCGGACCATTCCCGCCGCCATGTCCAACGCCGCCAACAGGCTGGTTTCGGACGCCTGGCCGGTGCCGGCGATATCAAAAGCGGTGCCGTGGTCCGGCGATGTGCGTACAAACGGCAACCCCATGGTAACGTTGACGGCTGTCTCAAAGGCGACCGTCTTAATGGGGATCAGGGCTTGGTCGTGGTACATGCAGAGCGCTGCGTCATAGCTATCGCGGGCCTGAGGCGTGAACAAGGTATCCGGCGCAATCGGCCCGAAGGCGTCAATGCCGACCTCGGTCAACGCGGACACCGCGGGGGCAATGATTTGGTCTTCCTCGGACCCCATGGCGCCGCCTTCGCCGGCGTGGGGGTTAAGCCCGGCAACCGCGATACGGGGATGGGGCAGGCCGAAGTCCTGTTTTAACGCCGCATGGGTAATCAGTCCGGCCTGGGTGATGGTCCCTGTATTCAAGCTGCCGAGGGCTTCGGCGAGACTTTGGTGAACGGTGACCGGGACAACCCTGAAGCCGCCGGCCGCCAGCATCATCACCGGGGTGATATCGTCGCCGGCCAGTGCGGCCAGATATTCGGTGTGGCCGGGATACTGAAAATTCGCTGCATACAGGGTTTGCTTGTGGATCGGGTTGGTGACGACGGCACCGGCGTCACCGGACATGACCAGGCGGACCGCCGTTTCGATTGAGGACAAAACTGCTTGGGCATTGGCAGGGTCCGGCTTGCCGGGAACGGCCTCGACGGGCAAGGCTGTGCCCAAAACGGGCAGGGCATTTGGGAAGACAGCCCTGGCCTCGCTCGGCGATCGAATGATCTTGATGGCCGTCATCACGCCAATCCGACGGGAAAGGTCCGCCAATCGCCCTGGGTCGTCGATCACGAAGAACGGCGCCGTACCGTCGCTGCGTCCGGCCCAGGCATTGAGGGTGATCTCGCCACCGATGCCGGCGGGCTCTCCCATGGTTAAGGCCAGGGGTAATGCTGCGGCGGTCACAACCGAATCTCGACGAACGCGGTGCGGCGGATGTCGCGCAAATATTGGCGCGCCAGGATGGACAGGCGTTCATTTCTCAGTCGACCGGCGATGCTTTCGCGTAGGTCTTCGACCGCCAATTCCGGACTCTTTGCCTCTTCTCGGCGGCAAACCATCAGCACAATGACGCCATCGGGTGTCCGTAGCGGTCGGCTGGCTTTTAGGGGCGGGAGGCCTCTGATCATGCTCCTTTGTTGGGCCGCCAGTGCGCTGGTTTTGATATCTCCGAGATTGCCGGATAGGGCAGAGCCGATTTCTTTGCCGACTTTATCCAGGTCGGAACAATTCTTTGCCTTGTCGCCGAAATCTTTTGCTCCTTCCATGGCGTCATTGACGACGGCGGGGCTGGAGCCTTTCGGGATCGGAAGGAACAATTGCTGTAAATTGACAATGGCCGAATCGGCATCGGCGCCGCCTAAGGCCTTGCCGGTTCGTTGCTTAACCAGGAACAGGATGGCATATCCGTCGGCGGTGCGGAATGGAGGTGAAATCTGGCCCGGTTTCAACCTGACAAGGGCATTATCATATTCGGCGCCCAGCTGTCCTAGTCTGTTCCAGCCAAGATTACCGCCATTTTCTGCGGAAGGGTTTTTCGAGAAGTTTCGGGCCAAAGCCTGAAAATTGGACCCCGCCCGTGCCTGTTGTAGCAACCGGTTGATCTGGGCGACGGTTTCGCTTTCTTTTTCCTGATTTTCCACCGGCAGAAAAATTTCAGCCACTTGATATTCCGGCTGGCCTTCGTTTTTCTTCATTTCGGCCATCACCTCGTCGATTTCCTCATCGGTGATGATGACTTTCGATCCGTAACGGATATTGATCAATCTCCTCCAGACCTGCCCGGTCTTGATTTGATCGATCATTGTCTTTTGTTCGACTCCCCTTTTGGCCAGAAAGTCTTTCAGGCCACCCTTGCCGAGTTTGTTATCTTTTTCTAAAACGCGCAGGGTGGCTTGGACGGCCTTGTCGTTGGCGGTAATTCTATGGCGTTTGGCTGCTTGGCGTTTGAGTTGGTCCTCGATCAGGGTTTGCAGAACCTGGGGTGCCAATCGTTTCCGGGTTTCTGAGTTGTTGGGAAGGCCCGTAAGGATCGTAACCAGGCTCAGGCGCATCCCGAGGTCATAGGCGGAAATGACCTTGTCGTTGACCACGGCGGCGATTCCCAATGTGTCCTGCGCCCGGGAGACCGGCGTTAGCAATAATAAAATCAGCGCAAGCGCGCACATCGATAACCGATTCATGAACCGATTCATGACCAAGCCCGTAAATTTCCAAAAACCGAAATAATTTTAATATTTCTAGAAACGGTATCCATAGCGATCTTATTGTTGGAATATATCCGTGTGGATTTCACCCAGGGTCTTCAGCGTGACGTTGACGGTAACTTGGTCCGTCGGCTTTAGGTCCCTGTCTTTGAAGAATGTCCGAGACGCCTTGGTGGTGAAAACGACACATTCATTTTCGTAAACCAACGAGGCGCTATACTGGCGCGCTTCTCCGGCAGCCAAATCGCGTACGCCTGAGAAGCCTGCTCGCCAGAAACTGTTTAGCTTGGAATTCACCGAAAAATTGATTTCTTTGCGGCCTGAAAATTCGCTGTCTTCCTGGGATTCGATAAAGACATAACTGGTGTTGACTTTTAATGCCGGCACCCCCGCCGATAACGTCGCTTCGTTCCGTTTCGGGGAGTAGTTATCGCTGGCGAAGCGGGTTCGATAAACCAGATTCATATAAGGCCCCGGTGTTATATGGACCCGTCCGACAATGTCAGAGAAATTTTCTTCCAGGCCCGACCTGGCGGGAAAGGTATCATCGGATTTGGGCCGCCAGGATTGACCGATGAAGACGGTTGAGCTTCCGCCCCCCTGGCCGTAGACGCCCCATTTTACGCCATAAGAAAGGCGTGGCCCGCCTTCAACCCTGTCGAGACCGGAAAACCTGTTGGCGGCGAATAGGTTGGTGTCGTCGAACTCCAACTCGGTGCTGTCTTCGTTGGGTATCTTGCTCGAGTTGCCGCCGTAGGGACTGTAAACGGCCACGGCCACCGGTTCGATAACTTGACTGACGTTGCCGTCCGTTTTGACAAAGGGAAGCCGCCAATCGAGCATGGCCTGGGGAACGAGGCGTCCGGAAACGCCGGAAAATTTAGCTTCTCCTTCCCGTTCCAGGTGGTCGACTTGATAGACATCACCATTGAGCGAAAGTGACAGTTTATAAGCGTCGCCGAAGGGCCCCATGAAGGGCAATTGCCAACCCGGCCGGATCGACAGCCGGCGGGTGTCGGTACCTTCATGACGGGCGATCGCCAGAAAGTTGACGTCCAACACCGTTTGGCCGCCATACTTATCGGGTTTCCCCAAGTGGTTGAAGTCGATCAACGGCAGGACCAGGGGCTCCAGGTCGGGGTCGTCCGTCGACCGCAGGCCCTGGAAGGAATATCCGTTGGCGGAAAAATAGTTGCGACCCCGGAACCCTTCGACAAAAAGTCGGCTATTAAGAGAGGCCGGAGACCCAAACCCATAGCGTCTCAGGTAGGTGTCATCGGTAACGCGGTTAATGTCGAACCCGGCCCGCCAAGTGTTATTGAGATCAAACCGGCCTTCGCTTTTGATATGGCCCCTGAAATCTTCATCATCGTCACCGCCGATGAGGCTCGCGGTTGCGTCAATTGTGCCGTTGCGGAAGCGTTGGCGGTATTCCCCGATCATCCCCGATCCACCATCGCCGGTGACGAGCGCCGTGAGGGTCGCGTCTCGGGTCGGATCGATATTGATGTAATAGGGAACTTGGGCGACGAGCCCTAAGTCCGATGATCGGCCGAGGGATGGTGCCAGAAGGCCGCTCTGACGTTTAACCGTCGGATCGGGATGAGATAGGTAAGGGGTATAGGCAACCGGTAATCCCATGACCTCAAGCCAGGCATCCCGGTATTCGATGGTCTTGGAATTCTTGTTATGAATGATTTTTACCGCCTTAACCTGCCACAGTGGCGGTCGCGTCGGATCGTTCTGACACAGGTTGCACGGTGAATATACGCCTTGGCGCATTTCGGTGACGGTTCCACCGGACCGTCTGGCGCCGGTGGCGGCGATGCGGGCGCGATCGGTCAGGATGATCCCCAGGCTTTCGATAAGGGCATCCTTGAGATCTCCGGAAATCTGCATTTGGTCACCGAAAATCTTTTCGCCTCCCGGTTCGCTCAGTTGAATATCTCCGGACGCCGTTACGACATCTGATTCCTGGTTGTAAATGATGCGGTCGGCGAGAAGCTTCCGTTCGCCGTGGATGATTTCGACGTTGCCGGTGGCGGTCACCAAACCATTTTCCTGATCGAAACTGATGTCGTCGGCGCTCAGGTGAACGGGCAGGTCGAGATCAACCTCACCCGTGGTCTGCGTCGATCCGGCGGGGACGGTTTGCGTTCCTGAGGCGGACTTAGGCGAAGAAGAAGGAAGAGGCGGGGCCGCCTTCGGTTCGGCGACGACCGGGGCGAGGGCCGGAACCGGAATCGGGACGGTCGTTGGACCAGGAACAGTAACCGGCCGGGACGGCGCCTTGGCGTTGTAAGGGCCTGGATACCACAACGTCCCCAAGGGTTTTGTGTTGGGCGCCGGCGGCAGTGGCTGGGATTCGGGCGGTGCTGGTTGCGGGTCGATAACGGTCGCCGGCAAGGAGGTGGGTGCGGTGGCATTGGGATCATAGGCGCCCGGATACCACAGCGTGCCCAACGGCTTGCCCGGTTGCGGCGCACGCGTGGCCGGCGTACGGAATGGAATCGTCGGGCTTGCGGCCGGCGAAAGAATAGGCTGTGGAATGGGCGCAGGAGCCGGCGTCGAAGATGCCGGGGCAGGGCGGTAGGGACCGGGATACCATAGCGTTCCCAGCGGCTTGCTCGGCGTGGCTTGGCTGGTGACGGGCTGTGTCGCCGCCTCGGCGACGATGGAAAGGCTCAATGTGCCGCAAACGGCGAGCAGGGCCGAAAAGGTCAGGCGATATCCCAGGCTGCGTCCCATGGCTATTCTATCCGTCCTCGAGATGCAGCAAGGTGGCCAGACCCAGCAAGGTAGCGACGCCCGACGGCGTCCAGGCGGCAAGGGTGACTGGGATGCTATCCGACAAGCCTAAGGCGAAGACGATATCGGAGAAGAAATAGAGGATGAATCCCGTCAGCACGCCGCCGGCGATAATGTAGATGCCGCCGCCTTGGCGGGCATGGCGCAGCGTGAACGTGGCGGCAATCAAGACCATCGCGCACATGAGGAACGGCGAAGCCAGCAGCGAATGCCAGTAAAGCCTGTGTCTGATGGCGGAAAAGCCTGCTTTCTCTAAGGTTTCGATAAAATCGGGAAGATCCCAGAAAGACATGGTTTCCGGCGGCGCGAAACTATCCTGGATCCGGTTGAGCGTCAGGTCGGTGGCCAGCCAGTAATCCTTTTCGAAGCGGGGTTGCTCATTCGGGATATGCACCCAGGCGTTGGTGATATGCCAGAAACCGTCCTCCAGGCGGGCATATTCCGCGTCGATGCGTCCGGCGAACTGTTCGGCGTCCTTATAGTTGAAAACGATGACGTCTCTGAGTTCGACATCCTGGTCCACTTGCAGGACGAAATTGGAATGCACCACCGATTGCCCTTCGGTATTGGCTTGGCGGAGCCACAGCCCGGCTTGGGACAGGGCCAGGAAGCTCCTTTGGCCTTTCAGGGTGACCGCCTCGATCCGCTCAAAACGGGTGACCGTCGATGACGCCAGCGGGTTGAGGATTCCGATCTGGAATAAACCGAGCAGAAAGGCTATGCCGATCACCGGCAATAGGAATTGCCAAACCGAGACCCCTGCAGCCCGGGTGATGACCAACTCATGGGTTCGCGTCAACCGCCAGAATGCCATCATGCCGCCGAACAGGACGGCAAAGGGAAAAACCTGCTGGCCCATATGGGGAAGCTTCAGGAGCGACATTTCGATGACCAGGGAGAATGAAACATTTGGCTTGGCGGCGGCGCGGCGCATTAGCTCTACCGTGTCGAACAGAAGGATCAACAGCAGGAACAGGCCGAACAACACCACAAAGCTCAGCAAAAAATTGCGACCGATATAGACGGAGAGGGTTGTCGATAGACGCACGTGCTTAAATCCCTTCCATGCTAGGCCGCTAATGGTTCGGTGCTGGGTGGACGGCGGCGTTGATTGGTGACCAGGACCGCATAACCAAAAATGATCGGCGCCATGGCCAGGGCATAGAGCAGAGGTACCAGTTCCAAATTCTTGGCGACAAGATTTTCCACGCCCAAGCCGCCGAGCACAAGGGAACATGTAATGGCGCAGGCGAGAATGACTTGGCGGGCCTGAGTGCGGCGGCTGAAGGAACTGGAAATCAGGCACGCCAGACCAACCAGGGTAAGGCCAAGGGCCGTGAGCGGTGACGCCAGCCGTTTATGGCCTTCGACGATGAACTTGCCGAATTCCTTGTCATTCATTTTTGGCTCGGCCTGACGGATATTGAATAATTCGTCCAGGGGCCGTTCCCGGGGTTCCCGGAAGCGTTCGGCGACTTTTTCGGTGCCGGCGGCCATGTCGAATACGTAGCGGTCGAAATAGAGGATCGACAGCTTGTTGGTTTTCTTGTCCACGGATTGGCGATTGCCGTTGAACATAACGACCCGCGCCCCTTCCTCGGTATTGACCATGGCGCCCTTGCCCGCCATCAAGGTTTCAGGGCGGTCCTTATTGCTCTGATCGTGGACCAAAAGCCCAAGCAATTGCCCATCGTTGGTGCGTTGGCGCACGTAAACGGTAATCCCGTCACTAACCGGGTTGAAGGCGCCTTCGCGAAGCAGGATGTGGCTGTAGTTGTAGCGAATGTCCCACTGCAATTCCCGGAATTTCTTATACGACTGCGGCACCACCTGCAGGTTCAGCGCATATCCGAAAACCATCACGATCATCGCCAAAATCAGCGCCGGTTTGGCCAAGGCAAATTGGCTCAAGCCCGCGGCCCGCATGACCACCAGTTCGCGGTCGGTGATCAGTTTTGAATAGGTGAATACGATCACCGTAAACAGCGCTATCGGCAGCACGATGACCAGGAAATTCGGCAACAGAAGCACGGTCAAGTAAACGAACATCCCCCCCGAAAGCCCGCGGTTGACGATCATTTCGATGAATCGTAGCGACTGTGACAGCCAGATGATGCAGGTCAGGACCGAAGTCACCAGAATCATCCCCACGATCAACTGCCGCAGAATATATTTTGTAAAGCCGTTCATAGCCCGGTTTTTGTAGTTGAATTAGGCTAAAAATGTGTGAAAAAAGCTAAAAAATCAAGGACTAACGATATTTAGTCCGATCCGAATGAAAATCCGGGCTCTAATTGCCGCCGGGTTTGAATCTGGTGACGGCAGCCCAACCGCGGGTGATGGTGGCGGCAAGGGACGGCGCCTGGATCAGGAATTGATCGGCAAAAAACCGGGCAGATACAATTTTTGCAGGGAAAAAGCCGCCCCCGTCTTGCCCCTCAGCGCCTTGGCTCAGGTGTTTTTCGGCGGCCAGCGCGGCGCGGGCCATCAGCCAGCCACCGGCGACGATACCGAATAGCCGCAGATAGGGAACCGCCCCCGCAGCCACGGCTTCGGGGTTTTCAGGGTGGGTTTCGACGATCCAATCGGTGGCTTCGGTCAGGGCCGCGATGGCGTCGGCCAGGGCGGCGCGGATGGCCTCAAGGTCGTCACCGGATTTTTCGCCTAAATCGCCATCCAGGGCCTGCATGTCGGAAATCAAGGCCTTGGCGGCGGCGCCTTGGTCGCGGGCGACCTTGCGGCCGACCAGGTCCAGGGCCTGAATACCATTGGTGCCTTCATAGATGGCGGTAACGCGAACATCGCGCAGGAATTGCGGGGCGCCGGATTCCTCGATGTATCCGGCCCCGCCCAAGACCTGAATGCCGGTGTTGGCGACGTCGATACCGGTGTCGGTGCTCCAGGCCTTGACCACGGGAATCAGTAAATCCACTAGCGCCTGTTTTTCCCGGCGCGCCGCTTCGTCGGGGTGGCGCCGCGCGGCGTCAAGGGCGGCGGCGGCAAAATAGGCCAGCGCCCGGATTGCCTCGGTCTGGACGCGCATGGACAACAGCATGCGGCGAACGTCCGGGTGATGGTCGATGCTGACCGGGCCCAAAGCTCCGCCTTGGGTTCTTTCGGCTGCATAGGCGCTGGCATTTTGATAGGCGCGCTCGGCGACGCCGACGCCTTCGACGCCGATGGCCAGGCGGGCATTGTTCATCATCGTAAACATATATTCGATGCCCCGGTTTTCCTCGCCCAGCAGGTAGCCGATGGCGCCGCCGTCTTCGCCACTAACGGCATTGTCCCCGAATGCCATCACGCAGGTGGGGCTGGCATTGATCCCCAGCTTGTGTTCCAGGGATACGCACCTGAGGTCGTTGCGGTTTCCTAAAGTCCCATCATCCTTGACCAGGAATTTCGGTACTACAAACAGCGACAAACCCTTGATCCCTTCAGGACCGTCGGGGCTGCGGGCCAGGACCATGTGAATGATATTTTCAGTAAAATCCTGCTCACCGTGGGTAATGAAAATTTTCTGGCCGGTAATCCGGTAGCCCTCACCGTCGGTGGCCTTGACCGCCTTGGTCCGCACCTTCGACAGGTCGGACCCGGCCTGAGGTTCAGTCAGGTTCATGGTGCCGGACCAAACGCCGGACACCAGTTTTTCCATGAATACCCCCTTCAGTTGATCGGAACCGTGGATGGTCAACAGCTCGACCGCGGCTTGCGTTAAGGTCGGGCAGATGGCGAGGGCCATATTGGCGGCCTGCCAGATTTCAAATGCCGCCGCCGACACCAACAACGGCAGCCCCTGGCCCCCATAATCAGGATCGAAAGGAAGGCTGTTCCAGCCGCCTTCGATAAAACGGGCATAGGCTTCGGGGAAGCCCTTCGGGGTGCGGACGACGCCGTTCTCCAGGACGCAGCCTTCTTCATCGCCGCTTTTGTTGAGCGGCGCCATCACCTCGGACGCCAGCTTGCCGGCTTCTTCCAGGATTGCGTCGATCAGGTCCGGTGTCGCTTCCTCATAACCGGGAAGCTTGGAAATGCCGTCAAGGTCCGCCAGTTCGTTGAGCACGAACCGCATCTCGTCCAATGGGGCTTGATAAACAGTCATCCCTGCAACTGAACACCAACCGCAAGGGCATGTCCAGGGGACCTTTAGGTCTGTTCGCGGGTAAAGACCCAGGTGTTGCCTTCGGACAGATCAGGCCGGTGGGCGTAGCCGTCGGCGTCGAAGGATTTTAACTGTTCGGGGCCCTCAAGGCGGTTTTTGATGATATAGCGCGCCATCGCGCCTCTTGCCCTTTTGGCGAACATGCCCAACACCTTGGCGACACCCGACTTAACCTCCTTGAACACCGGCGTGATGACCGGTCCAATGAGGTCATCTTCATGGACGGCCTTGAAGTATTCCACCGAGGCTAAATTGATAACGCTGCGGTCATTTTGGGTGGCGGTGGCTTCGTTGATCGCTGCCGTCAGCTGTCCGTCCCAGAACCCATAAAGGTTATCGGCTTGCGGCGGCTGGAACTTGGCGCCCATTTCCAGCCGGTAGGGTTGGATCAGGTCGAGCGGTCGGAGTAACCCATAAAGTCCCGACAGAATCCTTAAATGATCCTGGGCGAAATCGAGATCGGCGGGCCCCAGGTTGGTGGCATCGAGGCCGATGTAGGTGTCACCGTTAAACACCCATGCCGCCTGCTTAGCGTTGGCCAGCGTGAATGGCGTCGAAAAGTCCTGGAACCGCTGGAAATTGAGGTCCGCCAGCTTGTCGCCGAGTTTCATGGTCCGGCCCAGGTCGGCACGGCTGAGGCGGCGCGCTTGGCCGACCAGGATATCGGCCTTGTCCAGGAACTTGGGCTGAGTATGCTCCTGGAAATGCGGTTCGGTTTCGAAATCGAGTTTCTTGGCGGGGGAAATCACGGCAAGCATAGGGCGGGTCCGTTGTCGTTCAGGTTGATGTCCGATTTTGATATTTTGATATAGTGGCTTTGTCGAGCTTCTGGAAGCGATAAAAATAAGTGATTACCGTTCATGGCCTGAAAAACTGCGACACCTGCAAGAAAGCGCTGAAGTGGCTCGACGAACAGGACCTGGCGCACCAATTCCGCGACGTGCGCCGGGACGGTGTCGATGAAGCAACCATTACCCGCTGGATCGACGCCGTCGGCTGGGAAACGCTGCTGAATAAACGCGGCACCACCTGGCGCGGCCTCGGGGACGCCGAAAAGGACTCGATTGATGAGACCAGCGCGGCGGCCCTGATGGCGGCTCACCCGGCGTTGATAAAACGCCCGGTGTTTGAATTAGACGGTCGCGTCATCGTCGGTTTCAAGGATAAACAGCGGGACTTACTTGCAGACGCTTAGAGTCTATCTGGTTAATATAGGCCCACTCTGACCGAGGGCATTTGGGTTTGGAGTAGGAGCGCTTTGCAGAGCATAGCGGTGCTAAGGTCAATAAGCGTGACGCCCGCCAAGCCCAAAGGCCCCGGCGCCTTAAGGGGTGGCATGTGGCGGCCGTCCGCCGCGTTGCGCCGCTTGCCCGATGCGCCTTAATCGCGCCGCGCGACGCGCCTAACGGGCCGACTCACCACCAGCCATCAGAGAGGGCCTATATTAACCAGATAGACTCTAAATATGCGTTGAGACCACTTCCGCTAGTTGCGGGCTAGGCCGGCCTTCCGAGGCAGGTTGATAGAGTGCCTTGAAGAACAGTTCATGTTTGCCGTTGAGGGCGAACGTCGCCCGTTGCACCGCGACCCGCCGGCCCTGGTAGTACAGCCCGACCGAATTCCCGGGGTCGCCGCGTATGCCGTCCTTGGCTTCACTTACCCGCAACTGCACTTCCGCGTCTGCCGGAAGCCGGTCGAGATAATAGGCGAAGACATAATAGTCCTTCTTCGTTTTCTGGATATTGCCTGACCGGCGAACCGCCTTGGCGGCGACATGGGTGAGCATTTCCCTTTCATCGAGTTGAAGGAAATTCGAGGGAACGTCCTTCGCCGGGACAATGAATATTTTCGCCAGCGGTTTGGACGGAGCGACGGGAAGAACGGAGGCCTTCAGGATTTTTACGTTGCGGCCCGAAAAACCGTAACGAACCGCAAGCATCGTCGATACCCGCCGTCCGATGGCGTCGGAAAAGGTCAACAGCGCGCTTATTTCGACGGCGCCGGGTTGCGCCGTGGACGCTTGAAATTCGGTGATCGCAAGCCCGGAGAGGGCGTATCCTTCGTAGCGGAAATCCGGGTCCTGCAAGTCCTTGGCGGCTTCCGGTGAAAGGGAGACGGGAAAGAGGTCTACCGGTTTGGCTTGTCCGCGCATGCTCAGGACCGCGGCGCCGATGGCCATGGTCGCATGCCAGGGAATCTTGTTCCTGGCCAAGGATCGTAAGCCGACGTTGATGGCCTGGGTTTTGACTTGCGTCGGGCCAGCGACCTGGGTTGGGACTGGGGTCGACACCTGTGCAAAATCGACAGTCGCGGCCGGCGAGGAGAGGCCGCTGAACATGTCCTCCAGGCCTTGCTGTGTTTGTCCCGTGGTCCCTTGGGGCGCGGCGGCCCGGTTCAGCATATTGGCGCCGCGTTGACCCATGATCGAGGCCATGGTCTCTGGGCCGATGGGGATGCCTTCTTTTGCGGCGACATCGGTTATCGTACCAAGGAGTGCATCTACCGGGGAGACGCCTTTGGCCAGGGCACTTTGATAGGCCTCGAGGGCGTCCATGAGGGAAATCGTGAAATTCTTCTCAATGCCTTTGATTTCCACACTGACCTCGAGAAGGACATCAGTGAGAGTCATGACGGCGTTCAAGGTCACCGCCGGTTGCCCCAACAGGGCGTTGACCACGGCTTGCACCAGCGCCATGATCTGGTCGAGCACAGCCTGGGGCAGGCCCCAGATGGAACGGACTTTTGTGATTGTAATGATTTGAACGACCTTCTGTTTAGCCTGCTTCGCCGGAACACTGGGCTGCTTATCCGGCCCCCCCCATGCAATACAACCGGAACATTCCAGGGTATGGGTGCCTTCGGTGATCCCGACGGGCGAAGCAGGTGCGCCGGTTTCTCTCTGCGGCGTCGAGGGGGGGCTGGTGCGGTAACCGCTGGGGTAGCCGCCGGTGCCGTCCCAGGGAGGCCTATATGGCGAGCGGCTGCCGGAGCCGCGTCCCTGAAGCGGCCGCATCGACCGCTTGGAATCAATTGACGACCCGCCGAGGCGATTGATGATCCCAATCACGGTTTGTACGCGCGGTCCTTTCTTTTTAGATTTCGGCACGCCGTCGGTAATTATGTTGATGGAGGAGTCGCCGAAACCCACCGGCTTGGGCGCGTCAGTCGAAGCGCCGAAATCACTTTCGCCTCCGCCATCGCTGCTGCCGCTGCTTCCGCCGCCGTCACTACCGCCACAATCATCGCAGGCCAGGGCGGGGCTGATGAAGACCGGGGCGGTGATGAAAATGGATATGGCTGCTAAGGCGCCGACGGTCAGGCCAATCGCTACAAAGGCAACGCGAACAACGCTTTTTACCACGGCTAAGGATGAAAGCTTATGGCCGCAAGAGTGCCTTTTCATCACGCTCTCCAAGAAAAGCCATTGGCGTCACTGTAGATCAAAATAGTCGATAAATAAATGGCCGGCGCCTGGGGCGGGATTTCCAAGACGTTTGGCAATGGCCTGAAACCCTACAAAACCTTTCCGGGGTTCATGATTCCCTTGGGGTCGAGGGTTTGCTTCAGGGTTTGCATCAGTTCCAGTTCCACCGCCGAGGTATAGCGCTTGAGGTCGTCTTTTTTCAGCACCCCAATGCCGTGTTCGGCGCTGAAACTGCCGCCCAATTCGTCGACTAGGTCATGGACCAAACGGTTGATCCGTCCCCATTCCGCCAAAAAGGCTTCCCCGTCTTTGTCTTCCGGTTGGCTTAGGTTGAAGTGAATGTTGCCGTCGCCAAGGTGGCCGAAGGCGACCACCCGGATACCGGCGATTTCGGCCTCGACGATCTGTTGCGCACGGACGAGAAACGCCGGCACCTTGGAGATCGGCACCGAAACATCGTGTTTTATGCTGGCGCCGGCGTTGACCTGGGCCTCGGGAATGGTTTCGCGAATATGCCAAAGTTCTGCCGCCTGGGCGCCGCTGGCGGCGATTACCGCGTCATCCACCAGACCGTCCTCCATGGCCCCGGCTAGAGTCTGCTCCAGGGCATCTTTGATGCCGTCCGGTCCCGAGAGTTCGATCAACGCATAACATTCGTGGGCCGCCTCAAATGGGTCTTTTAATCCGGGTATATGGGTGACGGCGATGTCCAGGCTCTGGTGGTTGATGTATTCAAACGCGGTCAGGGCGTCTCCCGTGAAGCGCCCGACGCGTTGGAAAAGCGCCAGCGCCTTGTCGGCATTGCCGAGGGCGGCCAGGGCGGTTTCACGGCATTGCGGCAGCGGATACAGTTTCAGGACGGCGGCGGTAATGACGCCCAGCGTCCCCTCGGCGCCGATGAACAGGTGTTTGAGGTCATAGCCGGTGTTGTCCTTGCGCAGCGCCTTGAGGCCATCCCAGACACGGCCGTCGGGCAAGACGACCTCCAACCCCAATACCAAATCGCGGGCGTTGCCGTAGCGCAGCACCTGGACCCCGCCGGCATTGGTGGAAAGGTTGCCGCCGATCTGGCAACTGCCCTCGGCGCCAAGGCTCAGGGGGAACAGCCGATCCTCGGCCTCGGCGGCGGCCTGGACGTCGGCCAGGATGCAGCCGGCGTCCACGGTCATCGTATTGTTGGCCGCGTCAATGCCACGCACGGTGTTGAGTCTGGCCAACGACAGGGCGATGCCGCCTTCGGGCACGCCGCCGCCAACCAGCCCGGTGTTGCCGCCCTGGGGAACAACGGCGACCCCGGCGTCATGGCAGATGGACATGACTTGGGCGACCTCTTCGGTGGAAGCCGGGCTGACGACAAGGTCACATTGGCCGTGCCACAGGCCGCGCCGTTCGGTGACATGGGCCTCGATCCGGTCGTCATCGGTGGACCAGCCTTTTGGCCCGACGGCGTCCTTGATGGCGCTTGAAAAATTCTCAGTGATGGTCATATTATTTCTTTATATATTGAAATTGCCGGCCAGCGTTCCAGAATATGGGTGCGAACCGAGACAAGAATAAAGGGCTTACCCTGTGGACGCTACTATCAGGAATTATATTGTCGCCGCCTTTATGGCAGCGGTATATTTTTTGCCGGGCTTGGCCCAGGCCACCGGGCAGGATAATTCCTGTCAGTTTACTATTAATATCCCAAATTTGAACGTCTATCCATTGAGTACCCGCCTCAAGGGTGACGACGAAATCAACGGCAATTCGCGTATCGAGTTGGAGGCCTTGATCCAGCGCTCCGATGAGAAAAAAGGCCAGAAGACCAATGGTTTACGGCTTGATCTCGACGTTAAAATCGCCGAGTTCAAGGGTGATGGCACCACCTTCAAGGGGCATCAGGCCTTCTGGTTGTTGGACCCGTGGTTTGTCGGCGGCAATGCCGCGAAGGTTCGGGGCTGCCTCGACAATCTTTATAAGGAGTGCATCAAGGCCTTCGGCGCCGGGGCCATTTCCAAAGCCCACCTCAAGGCGCAATGCTCGCGGGCGGCGCAATGGCGAATTTCCGATTCATTCAAGGCCAACGCCGGCGACAACAATACAAAGTGGACCACCTATAAAAAGAAAAAAGCCAAGCTGGTGAATTCGGCCGAATGTCTTAGCGACACCGAGGGCAGGGAGACTGGAAAGCTCGGCTGCCGCAACATTACCTTTCGCCGGGATATCAAAATCAACTTGCTTTTTGGCCATGACAGGTTGCGCCGATAGGCGGGGTGGCTTTTCGTCGAGGCTTTCCCGGCGCCGATTAAATGTTATGGTCCTTCCCCGGCGTGTGACCGGTCCTTTCCGGGCGGCGCCAAGGTTGCCCTTTGTTAAAGGGAAAACGCGGAACCGCCCCATGTTTGCATTAAGCGACCAACGCACCCGATTCCTATTCCTGAACGTCGGTCATTTTGTCGATCACCTGTTCATGCTGATCTTCGCCAAGGCCGCTTTCAGTGCAGGCCTTTCCTTCGGCTTGGCCAGGGACGGGGCGTATACTGAAATGATTCCCTATGGCGTGCCGTCGTTGGTCTTGTTCGGTGCCTGCGCGCCTATTGCCGCGCATCTGGCCGACAAGTGGAATCGCAGGGGAATGATCGCCGTGTTCTTTATCGGCATCGGGCTGGCCTCCATCGCCACCAGTTTTGCCAGCAGCCCGCTTGGGATCGGTTTTGGTCTTGCCGGGATCGGCATGTTCGCCGCTATCTACCACCCGATTGGCATTGCCATGGTTGTTGAAGGCGGCGGCAATGTCGGCTGGCGGCTTGGCGCCAATGGAGTGTGGGGCAATATGGGCGTGGCGGCGGCGCCGCTGATTACCGGGTTTATCCTCGCCGATTACGACTGGCGGCTGGCCTTCGCCATTCCTGGAGTCATTGCCATCCTCATCGGGTTCGGATTTGTTTACTTCAACCGGGCGGGCCGCATGAAGTCGCCGGAACCGTGCCCCCGCGAAAGGGCTATGGTCGGCTTCATGCCCGGCTGGAAACGGGCGCTGATGGCACTGGCTTTGGTGTCTTCCGCCGGCGGCTTCCTGTTCGGCGCCTTGACCTTCGTCATACCGCGTATGTTCGAAGTTTCGATGCTGAACGTCAGCGTCGACATCGCCGTGACCGGGGCGCTCGCAGCCATTGTCTATGCCGTTGCCGCATGGGCGCAACTCGCCGTCGGCCGTATTATCGATCGGCGTCCGATCAAGCCGGTGCTGTTGGTCGTTGCGATGGGACAGCCGGTAATGATCGGGGTGATGGCGACACAGAGCAATTACGGGCTTCTGGCTGCTTCGTTACTAGCCATGGCCTTCGTTTTCGGGCAAATCCCCATCACCGATGCCGTTATTTCTCGCTATGTACCGGATGTTTGGCGGACCAAGGTGATGTCGGTAAAATTCATGCTCAATTTGGTAATTGGGGCGCTGTCGCTGTTGACGGCGCGGGCGATCCTGGCGGCTGGCGGCGGCTTCGAGACGTTGATGATCGTGCTTGCTATCGTCGCCGTGCTGGTTTTCTTGTCCGCGTTGTTGCTTCCGGCTGAGGATAACGCCATGACCGAGGCCGCGCCTAGCCCGGCGGAATAAGACCAGTAGTGTCGTTTGGCTTGCACTTTTGGGCTTGATTATGATTATGTCCGTTGATTGGTGCAGGGCGTTTCCCTGTAGGCATCCATCTTAAAATCTTGCCGAATTTGTGAACCAAAAAATTACTGATGCGTATTGATTTTTTAAAACCCACCCCCCTGATGGTGGGGTTTCTGTGCGGACTCGCGATTCCCAGTCTCGTTTTTGGCAGGGCGGTGTTGGCCGTCCCCCTGATGGTGGCGGTACTAATTTTGCCCCTGCTGCCGGAACGGGGCGCGTGCTGGCGGGCGATGATCGAACGGGCGGGTTCTCCCGTCGGCGTGCTTTTCCTGATCGTGTTGGCTCTGTGGCTGCCCAGCATGTATTTCTCACCGCTACCCTTGCGGTCGTTTGAGGCGTGGGCCCGGGTCCCTATTTTCGTCGGCTTGATCACGCTACTTTGGGCGCTGCTGTCACAGGATCGCGCGGTCCTGACGATGGCCCTCAAGACGGTCATTGTGGCCGGCGCCGTGAGCGTTGTGTTTGCCCTCAGTGCACTCACCTTCCTGCCCGATGTCCTGTCTTTTATCCGGGGGTCGGGCTGGTCCGCGACGCCTTATGAGGGGTTCCGGCCGCCGAATCTTCTCAAGGCGTACGCAGGCGTGGGAATGTTGCTGGTGCCGGTGTTGGTGTGGGCCGGGCGCAGCCTTGGCGGGCGCTGGCAAATGCCGGCTTTGGCCACCGCCATCGGGCTCGTCGCCATTGTTTGGCTTACCTACAACCGTTCAGCTGTAGCAGGACTGTTTGCAATGTTGATCGTTGTCGGCGGTTTTGTGATTTACCTTAAAGGGCGGCCCATTCTCAACGTCATCATTCTAGCTGTTTTCGCCATTATAACTGTTGCCTTGATGTTGTGGCTGTATGAAAGGCGCTTTGATTATTTTGTCCCGGAAGGCGCCATCATCATCTTTCCGCCCTGGCTGATCGATTTTCAACGTCAAACGATCTGGGCGCATGCCATCGATATGGCGATGCGCTCACCTTGGTTCGGCAACGGCATCAATGCGATCAATTTGCTGCCCGGGGCCGATATGCCGCTGCCTCGCACCAATCTCCACATCATCCCGTCACATCCGCATAACTGGCTGATTGAGGTTTTTGCCGAGACCGGCGCCATCGGCGCCCTGGCCCTCCTGACCCTGGTGGTCACGGTTTGCCTGAAACTGGCCGTCGGTTTTTTGAAAAGCGGTGATACGGCGCTTTTCGCCGCATTGTTGGTCAACGTGGGATATTGGTCATCGGGACTGCTGAACGTCTCCTTCTGGTCGGCCTGGTGGCAGATCAGCTATTTGATGTTGACGGCATTATGTTTGGCCGCGGCGCGATCGACGAACACGGATTAGTCGGGCAGCCAGAAGCTGTCTCCTTCCAGCGGTGTTTCGCTGGGCTTTAAGGTGTGCGCGTCAATAAAGGTTTCCTGGTGATAGCCCCACGATTGCAGAAGCGCCCATGCCTCTTCCAGGCTGTCGCCGGCGCGGGCCAGTTGCTGTCCGACCAGTTCGATCATCATGGTGGGCCGGTATCGTTGGATGGTCTCGGCGCCGCCTAACAGAATCCTTAATTCCCAGCCCTCGACATCCATTTTGATGAAGTCCAGGCGTTTCAATCCTGCCTCGGCGGCGAAGTCGTCGATGGTGGTCAGCGCCACCTCTTCATGGTGACCGGCATCGTTATTCGCTTCATCCCCCAGGTGGGCGAGGCCGTATTTGAAGGTGCCATAAGATTTTATCGGGGTCGTCAATGTCAGCATTCCCGGCGCGTCCCCCAAACCCCGCGGGATCACTTCGATATTTTCAAAGCCGTTGATCTTGATGGCGAAGTTCAGAATTGATCGCGAATAGCCGCTCGGCTCAAACGAATAGACCCGGCCGCGTTTGGCGAGGCGGGCCAGCAATTTTGCGTACTGGCCGGAATGGCCACCGATGTCGAATATCACGCTTTCTTCATCCAGCATCGGAGAGAAGATGGGATTCATCCATTTGTGGTGTTGCTTGAACGCCGCCTTGAAAGCGTGGGCGATGTAAGACCCCTTGGCCCGCCACGGAAGATCGCCGAACTTAAAATCGGTCATATTGACCTAATCCTCCCTCTGGGCGGCGCGCCGCAGCCGGTCGTTGATGGCGCGGCCCAGGCCCTGGTCCGGCACCGCCATCACCGCGATGGCTTCAAACGGCGGCCCGTCCAATGTCCGGATCATCGAAAATAAATTCGCCGCCGCCTCGCTCAGGTCCGCCGTCGGGCTCAGGTTGATGGCATCGTCGGGCGCTTTGGGGCCAAACCCTAATAACGCCTCGCCGGGCCGGGCATCGGTGGCGTCCAAGCGGATCGGCAGCGTCGGCGCATAATGACGTTCCAGCATGCCCGGTGATTTTGGCGCTTCAGCATTGGTTGCGGAAGGCGGGGCGAGGGGGCCGATCACCGCCTCGATGTCCTCGGAGGTGATGCCGCCGGGACGCAGCAAAACAGGGTCGCCGGCAGACAGGTCAATCACCGTCGATTCGACGCCGACGCTACAGGGGCCGCCGTCCAGAATCATCCCGGGTCCGCCGTTTTCCGCGCCGGGCAGGGAAAAGACCACATGCCCTGCCGCCGTCGGGCTGATGCATCCGGCCATGTTGGCGCTGGGCGCCGCCACCGGCACCCCGGCCTCGGCCAGCAGCGCTTGTGCCACGGGATGACCGGGAACCCGGACCGCCAGTGTCTCCAGCCCGGCGCTGACCAGTAGTGAGATTTGATCGTCCCGGCGTGGCAGCACCAACGTCAGGGGGCCGGGCCAGAAGGCGTCGGCCAGTTTTCGGGCGCTATCATCGAGGCGGACCGAAACCTCGGCGGCGGCGGTGTCCTTGACGTGGACGATCAGCGGATTGAACTGGGGCCGTTGCTTGGCCGCGAACACGCGGGCCACGGCCTCGCCGTTGGTGGCGTCCGCGCCGAGGCCATAAACGGTTTCGGTGGGAAAGGCGATCAGGCCGCCTTCGCGAAGATGCTTCGCCGCCGTGGCGATAGATTCGCTATCGGCAGGGACGATAGGGGCGCGATCCTCAGTCACGTTGCGGTTTTGGGTTCAACCCCCGGGGGGGTCACTGGGGGGTGTCCCCCCGTCATCATGAATCCGGGGTCGCTTTGGCGACCCCCGGGCCGGTGACAAGAAAGTGGGGGTTTTCGAACCCCGGCTTGCCATACTGCAATTCGTTGCCATCCATATCGGTGACCTTGCCGCCGGCGAAATGGACGATGGCATGGCCGGCGGCGGTGTCCCATTCCATGGTTCGGCCGATGCGGGGATAAATGTCGGCCTGGCCCTCGGCGATGCGGCAGAATTTGATCGAACTGCCCGAGGTGGTTTCACCGGCGATATTATAATCGGCGAGGAAGGATTCCATATCGTCGCTCCGGTGCGACCGGCTGACCATGGCGGTCAGTCCGTTTGCCGGAGCCTCGCGGCAGGTGATGGTGCGTTCATCTTCGTCGCCGCTCTGGGTGAAGACGCCGATCTGGGCGCCCCAATAGGTCAGCCCAAGTGCCGGCGCATGGATAACACCCAGCACTGGCTTGCCGGCATCAATGAGGGCGATGTTGACGGTGAATTCGCCGTTACGGTTGACGAATTCCTTGGTGCCGTCCAGCGGATCGACCAGCCAGAAGGGGGTGTCGGCAATATCGGGCGTGTGGCCGTCGGCGAAGGCTTCTTCGCTGACGATCGGGTATTTATCCGTAAGGCCCATGCGGATGGATCGGATAATTAGTTCTTCGGCGGTTTTGTCGGCTTTCGTGACCGGGGATTTATCTGCCTTTTCCTCGACCTGGAAATCGGTTTCGTAAATCTTCATGACTTCCTGGCCGGCCCGCTTGGTGATGTCGCCGACCTGGGTCAAAAGGTCCAATGAAATGTTGAGCACGCGTTTTTACCTCCATCCGACCCATCCCGGGTCCGGTCCGATGATTCTCACCGCCGGGGGCGGGATGTCAATTGCTCCAGATCGAAGCCGGATCGTCGAGCGTGTCCTGGGTTATCTCGTCCGCGGTGAAGCGCCAAGCTTTGAAATCGTCTGACCAGTGGTCCTTGGACATTCCGGCCTTGGCTTTCAGGTGTTCGACAAAGGTCTTGGTTTCCGGCAGTTGCGCCCAAACCGACGGCAGGAACAAGGCACGGCGCCCGCCGTCTTCGATGATCAGGCCGTCGATTTGGGGCCTAAGGGATTGCAGGAATTCCGCCTCGTCCGTAAACGACATCGGCGATTTCGGACTGAGCAGCGAGATCGACAGATGCAGGCCCTCGATCTCCACGGGCTTAAGGGCCGGAAAGCGGGGGTCCTTGAAGGCGGCGCGAAAGCCGTTTTCGGAGACATCGGCGATTAGCGGCCGGTAGGCCTCGGACGAACCGATGCATCCCCTCAGTTTTCCACCCCGTTTCAAGGTGACGAAACTGGCGCCGAGTTCCACCAGCTCGGGCGCATAGTCATCGGGGCTGACGGGTAACGGCTTGGCGTTCTTCAGGCCATTTTCAATGGATCTGGCGGACAGTTGCAGAAGCGTTTCCCCATGATCGTTGAGGATTGCCTGGGGCAGGTCGCCATTGTCAATCATTCCTGCGCCTCTTGGTTTTTGTCCCCGTCGCGGCTGTCGCCGTTATTATTTTCTTCGGGGGCCACCCCCGGGGCCTCTTGAAACATCCACGAGCCATATCCGACCACCCGGTCCTTGGGGCCGGCAGTGTCGCCGGAATTGCGGAGATCGAGCGTCGTCACCGTCATTCCCCGCTGTTTGGCAACCTGCAACAACCCGCCGACGGAGTATCGCCCGCAAGCGCCGTGGCTGGAAATAGCTGACGGATTCAGGCCTTCGATGGCCTTGCAGGTGTCGTTATCCATGGCGCGCGCTTGGTCGTAATCAAGATAATGACTGAGGTCGGAACTGATGACGATCACCGTTTCTGCCCCGCCCCATAGCGCCTCAATGACGCCGGCGACATCACCGGGCGGCGCCTCGCCGACGACCAGCGGCACCAGGGAGAATTCATCCAATACCACCTGCAGGAACGGCAGATGTACCTCCAGGCTATGTTCCTGGGCATGGGTGGCGTCGAAGATTTCGACCTGAGGCAGTTTCAGGATTTCCTCGGCGGCGGCTTGGTCAATCGGGATATCGCCCAAGGGGGTACGGAATGCCTCGGCGCCGCTTAAGGCGAGGCCGCTGACGGCGACCCGATGGCATGGTCCCAACAGCACCACCCGTTTGATGACGGAGGCCATCGGTATCAATTGGGCGTAGGCGCTGGCGGCGATAGCGCCGGAATAGATATAGCCTGCATGCGGCGCGATAATGGCTTTGGGGACGGGGCCCTGTCCCGCGTCCGCTGCGTCCAGAAAATTTTGGACCGTGGTGTCCAACTCTGCGGCGGTGCCGGGATAGAACTGGCCAGCCATGGCGGCATCTCTAATAAAAGTCATAGCGCCCTCAAGATTGCAGATTGTTTAAGCAAACCCGCTTGATTAGCCTATCAGGAGACGCTACTGGACGGAATACTTCGATGATTGAAATCCGCGCCGCCACCGCCGCCGATTGGCCGGGAATTTGGGAAATTTTCCATTTGGTTGTCGAAGCCGGGGATACGTATCCCTATGCGCCCGGCACCACCGAAGCCGACGCCAAGGCGCTGTGGATCGATTTGCCCCAAGCGACCTACGTCGGCGTTGATGGGGACGGCGTGCTCGGCACCTATTATCTGAAACCCAATCAGCCGACTTTGGGCGCGCATGTCTGCAATGCCGGCTATATGGTGCACCCCTCAGCCCGGCGGCAGGGCGTCGGCCGCCAACTGTGCTCTCATTCTCTTGACGAGGCCCGCCGTCTGGGTTTTTCCGCCATGCAATATAATTTGGTCGTCACCGGAAACGAGGGCGCGATACAGCTGTGGACGGAAATGGGGTTCGAGACCATCGGCACCCTGTCCGGCGCCTTTCGCCACGCCACCGAGGGCCTTGTCGATGCCCTGGTGATGTATCGGCGGCTATGATTTGGTTATAATCAGGCCATGTATGTCTACGCCCTCTATTACAAAAAACAGGACGGCACCATTGATGGCGCCGCCGTTGGTCTTTTTGAGAGCGATCTTCAGGCCCGGCACTACGTTTTCAACGACGGCAGCTGCCCGCATACGGAATTCGAAATTATCAAGCACAAGGTCCATTCGGATAAGGACTCCGAATCCGCCGCCGACCTCTAGGCTCATTCGTTCCTGAGGTGCGGCGCGGCTTTGTGGCCCAGGGCTTGCCAGGTGCCGATCAAACCCATGGAAAGGGTGACGGCGAGACAAAGTCCGGTGGTGACGGTGACGACGCTGCCTAAGAACGTCCATTCGGCCTCCATCAAAAAGCGGATCACCGCCCAGGCGGTCAGGGTGCCGATGGCTGCCGCGATCACCGCCGTGATCAAGCCCAGCACGCCGTACTCCAGCAGGTAGAGTCCGACCACGCGCTTACGGGTTGCACCCAGCACCTTATAGACGACGGCGTCGTAGACACGGCGGTGGTGTTCCGATGCGATGACACTGGCCAGCACGACGGCGCCGGCCAACAGCGTCAGCGCCGCCGTTCCGGTGATCGCCGCGCCGATGCCTTCTAAGATTTTCGCCGCCGCCTGTAGCGCTTCGCGGACCCGGATCGCCGAAATATTGGGAAAGTCGTCGGTGGCGGCGCGTTCGACCGCGTCTTCGCGGTGGCGGGGCGCTTCAATGGCGGCGATGGACGTGTGCGGGGCGGCTTCGAGCGTGCCCGGCGCGAAGATGATGGCAAAATCGAAGCGCAGGCTGCGCCAGTCGATCTCGCGCAGGCTGGCCACCTTGGCGGTAATTTCGCGGCCGAGAATATTGAGGGTCAGGGTGTCGCCGAGGCCGATACCGAAGCCTTTGGCTAACCCCGCATCCAGGGAAATGATCGGTGGGCCGGCGTAATCGGCGGGCCACCATTCGCCGGCGACAATTTTGGAATCGGTGCGGGCCAAAGCGGCATAGGTCAGTGCCCGGTCGCCGTGGGTGGCCCAGCGGCTGCCGTGGGCGACGTTGACTTTCTCGACCGGGACGCCGGCGATCTTGACGATGCGGCCCCTGAGCGTCGGCACCCGCATGTAGCCCTTAGTGTCGGCGACGGCGGTGACGGCGGCGTCGAAAGCGGCGGACTGGTTCGGCTGGATATCAATGAAGAAGAAGGCCGGCGCCTGTTCCGGCAGCCGGTCCTCGATCTGGCGGCGCATGTTGCCTTCGATCAAGGCGATGGCGACCAGCACCGATAGCCCCAGTCCCAACGAGATGATGATGTTCGGGGTCGAGGCGCCGCGCCGATAAAGGTTGGCCTGAACCATCCGCAAGGCGCCGTTGCGAAAGGGCTCAATCCGGGCCGCCGCGGCCATCACCAGGCCGGCGCCGCTACGCAACAACACCAACGCCATCACCGCACCGCCGATGAACCAGATGGCGAAGCGTTGGTCGTTGGCGGTCAGCAAGGTCAGCGCCGCCAGCATGGCGACGCCCAATGCCGCCGCGGCGACGAAGGCGGCGCCGGGCCGTCCGCTGACCGGGGCGACCCGGGCGCGGAACAATTCCGCCGCCTTCACCGTTCGGGCCCGGGCCACCGGCAGCAAGGCGAAGGTCACCGTCGCCAGCAGGCCGAAGGCGGCGGCGTTGATGATGGGTTTGCCATATATTCCCGCCACCGGTGCTACCGGCAGTTGCTGGCCGACGGTTTCAATCAGGGCTAACGGTGCGCCGACACCGAAGACAAGCCCGATCAGCACGCCGAGCCCGCCGAGGATCAGAATTTGCATCATGTAGACGGTAAAGATCAGCCGCCCCGGGGCGCCCAGGCATTTGAAGGTGGCAATGGTGGCGGTCTTGCCGTCCAGGTAACTGCGCACGGCGCTGGTAACGCCCAAGCCCCCGACCAGCAGCACCGTCAGCCCGACAAAGGTCATAAACAGGGTCATCCGGTCGATAAATCGCCGCACCCCGTGGGCGGCGTCCTTGGATGTGTTGATTCGCCACCCGGCGGTGGGAAAAGCGGCCTCCAACCCGCCGGTCCAGTCTTCGGCCCAGACACCGGGTTTCATCATCATCCGGTAATGGTATCGGATCTGGCTTCCCGGCTGCACCAGCCCGGTCGCCGCCAGCGCCGCCGAAGAAATCAGTAACCGCGGACCAAAGCTGAACACGGTCGCGACCCGGTCGGGTTCCGAGGCAACGGTCGCCCGCATCTGGAAGGTGGCGGCGCCAAGTTGGATGGTATCGCCGAGCTTCAGGCCTAAGCGGGTCATCAGGTTGGCGTCCACGGCCGTCCCCCAGATGCCGTCCTTGATGCCGAGAAGTTGATCTCTGGGCAGCGGTGGGGCCGTCTCCAGTGGGCCGATCAGCGGATAGGCCCGATCGACGGCCTTGAGTTCCACCATTGCCCGTTTGTCCCGGCTGTCGGCGGGGCGGACCATGGCGCGCATCTTAATGGCGGCGGACAGGGTTTGGGTTTGCGCTTCCAAATAAGCCAACTGGTCCAGGGAAGCCGGGCGGTGCAGCAGCCGCAGATCGACCTCGCCGCCCAACAACCGTGTGCCGTTGGCGTCAAGCCCGGCGACGATGGACTGGCTTAGGCCGCCGACGGCGGCAATGGCGCCGACGCCGAGCGCAATGCAGGTCAGGAAAACCCGGAACCCGGCAAGACCGCCGCGCAGTTCGCGCCGCGCCAGCCGCCAGGCGAGGTTGAAATCATCCGTCATCGGAACCGCCCTTGTTATCAACAATACGCCCGTCGGCCAATTGCACGATGCGGGTGCAGCGCGATGCCAGTTCCTGGGCATGGGTGACCAGGATCAGGGTGGTGCCGAGCCGTTCATGCAATTGAAACAACAGATCGATGATGCCATCGCCGGTGGCCTGGTCGAGGCTGCCGGTGGGCTCATCGGCGAGCAGAATCTTCGGCCCGGTGACGAACGCTCTGGCCAGCGCAACGCGTTGTTGTTCGCCGCCGGATAGCTGGCCCGGATAATGCGCCAAGCGGTGACCGAGACCGACGGCTTCCAATTCGGCCTCGGCGCGGACGAAGGCATTTTGGCCGTCTCCGGCCCCCAAACCAGCGAATTCCAGCGGCAGGGCGACGTTCTCCAGCGCCGACATGGTCGGCACCAGATGGAAGTTCTGAAAGACGATGCCGATGTGATCGCGCCGGAACCGGGCCAGGGAATCTTCGTCCAATCCGGAAATTTCCGTACCCGCCGCGGTGATCCGCCCGGCGGTGGTTTTCTCCAGCCCGGCGATGATCATCAGCAAGGATGTCTTGCCCGAACCGGACGGCCCGACGACGCCGACGGCATCACCGGCGGCCACCGTCAGGTCGATGCCGCGCAGGATCGAAACCGGCCCGGCGTCACTGCTGAGTTGCAGTTGAACGCCCTCAAGGTTTAGAACCGGGTCGGAGGAGTTTGGTTCCGTCATGGATCATGCCCGTAAAATTTTCAGCGATGGAAGACGTAGTGCCTTTCGGCGGGTTGTCAACGGGGGCCTCTTGGCGTTGCTGGTCATGGCGGCGGCTCCGGTGGTGTCTGCGGCAGCGGGGCAACCGGTTCGGATTCTGATGCTCGGCGACAGCCTGACTTCTGGGCATGGCCTGATCAAGGGCGAATCGCTTCCGGACAAGCTTCAAGAAGCCCTGCAAAAAGACGCGCCGGGGGCGCAAATTCTCAACGCCGGCGTATCCGGCGACACCACGGCGGGCGGACGCTCGCGTCTGGCCTGGTCGCTATCCGCCCAACCGGATGCGTTGATCGTGGCGCTGGGCGCCAACGACGGCCTCAGGGGACTGGCGCCGGAACAGACCTACGCCAACCTCAACGCTATACTTAATGCCGCGAAAAAGGCCGGGCTGCCGGTGTTGCTGGCGGGCATGCGGGCGCCGCCCAATTTAGGCCCGGAATACGGTGCCGACTTCAATGCGGTGTTCCCCAGGCTGGCGACGGAGCACGGCGTCCCGTTGTTTCCGTTCCTGTTGGAAGGCGTCGTCGCCAAGCCGGCGCTAAACCAGGATGACGGCATCCATCCCAACCCCAAGGGCGTCGCCGTGATCGTCAGGAATATCCTGCCCTTGGTCCTGAAACTGGTTGAACGGGCCGGGCAATAGGGGGGCTATTCCCCTGCTCGGAAGAATTGGCTAGGCTTAACGCATGAACTCCGCCATCAATCCTGAAACCGGCAAGTACGAGCGCATTCCGATTCTTGATATGGGGCCGTATCTGGCTGGCGAGGCCGGCGCCCGGGAACACCTGGCCACCGAAATCCAACATGTTCAGGAAAACATCGGGTTCTCCATCTTCATCAATCACAGCGTCGACTTTGATCTGTTGGATGGTGCCTATGCGGCGTTAAAGAAATTTTTCGCGCTGCCGCTGGACGAAAAGCTGAAATTCACCATCGACGATACGTCGCTAGGCTATATCCCGATCCGCTCGACCGTGTACGTCACCTCGGTGATCAACGAGAACACCAAGAAGGACCTCAATGAAACCCTGACCCTGGCCCGGGACCGTCCCGACGGCCACCCGGCGGTGCGGGAACGCAGGCGCTTTCATGGCCCCAACCGGTGGCCCGATATCGATGGCTTCCGTGATGCCGTCGTCGCCTATCAGGAGGCCATCGCGGTGATGGGCTTTAATCTGCTGCCGCTGTACGCCCTGGCCCTGGATAAGACCGCCGATTTTTTCTTGCCCTTTTTCACCGACCCGATCATGTGGAGCCGCAATGCGTATTATCCGCCGCTCAAACCCGAGGATAATCAGTTCGGCATCGCGCCGCACTGCGACCACAGCTTCCTGACCATGTTGCCGATGGCCGACGAGCCGGGCCTGCAGGTGCTTGATCGGGACGGAAACTGGATGTGGCCGGACCCGGTTGAAAACGGCATCGTCGTCAACACCGGCGAATTCCTCAACCGCTGGTCCAACGGCCGGTTCTTAGCCACACCCCACCGGGTGGTGCCGCCCAAACACGACCGCTATTCCATCGCCACGTTTTTCAACCCCGACACGGATACTTCCAGCGAGGCCCTGGATACCTGTGTCAGCGCCGACAATCCGCCGAAGTTTGAAGCCACGACCATGCAGGCCTATGTAGAACACTATATTGACAGCAATTACCTGCGCAGCGCCGGCGGCACCCAGGACAATGACTAAGGACCGGATCGAAGGACACCCGACTAAGTATTGGCACGCACTCGATGACGGCCGGGTGCAATGCGACGTCTGCCCCAGGGCATGCAAGATGCACGAAGGCCAGCGCGGCTTGTGTTTCGTGCGCGGCGTCGCCGATGGTGCGGTGGTGCTGACCACCTACGGCCGGTCATCCGGGTTCTGCGTCGATCCTATTGAGAAGAAACCGCTCAACCATTTCCTGCCCGGCACCCCGGTGCTGTCGTTCGGCACGGCGGGCTGTAACCTGACCTGCAAGTTCTGCCAGAACTGGGACATTTCCAAATCCCGCGAATTCGACCGCTTGCAGGAAAAGGCGACGCCGGAGATGATTGCCGCGGCCGCCGTCAAAACCGGGTGCAAATCCGTCGCCGTTACCTACAACGACCCGGTGATCTTCATGGAATACGCCATCGATGCCGCCCAGGCGTGCCACGAAAAAGGCATCAAGATGGTGGCGGTGACGGCGGGCTACATCTCCGACGAACCGAGGGCCGAATTATACCAGCACATGGACGCCGCCAACGTCGACCTCAAGGCATTCACCGAGAAATTTTACAAAGAACTCTGCACCGGTTCGCTGGCGCCGGTGCTGGAAACGCTGAAATACCTCAAACATGAAACCGATGTCTGGTTCGAAATCACCGACCTGCTGATCCCCGGCGAAAACGACGGCGAGGCCGAGATCGAAGAGATGACGGGCTGGGTGATGGAAAATCTCGGACCCGACGTGCCGTTGCACTTTTCCGCCTTCCACCCGGATTGGAAAATGACCGGCAAACCCAACACCCCGTTGGAGACCGTGGTCCGGGCGAGGAAAATCGCCATGAAAAACGGTATCCGCTATGCCTATACGGGCAACGTGCATGACCCCGAAGGGGACGCGACCCTCTGCCACCAGTGCGGCGACATGCTGATCGGGCGCGATTGGTACAACATCACCGCCTGGGCGGTCGAAACGGCAGGCAATTACAACGGCAATTGCGCCAACTGCGGCACCCCGGTGCCGGGCTTCATTGACGGCCCGCCCGGCGACTGGGGACGCAAGCATCAATCGATCAGAATCGGCGCCTAATGTTGAGTGACACCCTCCCGCCGACCTGTTAAAAGTCCGCGGCGAATTGCGGCAAATACCATCGGGTACCCTATGTCGAAAAAAATGCTGGCCCTGGCACTGAAATTTTTGGTGTTGGGTTTCTTGTTCTGGTTTCTGTCTCGCGGGATTGATTTCGCCGAGGCAGGCCGTCGGCTGGCCGCAATCGACCCCTTGATGTTGGCCGGCGCGGCCGGTGTAATGTTGGTGCAGATTTGCGTCGGCGGACAGCGCTGGCGTTTGGTACTCTCGGCGATCGGCGCGGAAATCAGCATTTTCAAGGCGATCCAGCTTTTTTACATCGGTGTGTTTTTCAGCCAGGCGCTGCCGTCTTCCGTCGGCGGCGACGCAGTGCGCATGTTCAAGGTCTACAAACTGGGGATGGAATTGCGCAACGCCATCAACGGCGTTTTGCTGGAACGCGCCGTCACCGTCGTCGCCCTGGTGGCGCTGATTGACGTAACCCTTCAGTGGTTCCTGCCCCGCGTCGATGAAGCGACGGCGGCGTTGATGCTTCCCGCCGTGGTGCTGGTTACGGTTGGGTGCATCGTGGGTCTTGCATTCCTGATGTTTCTCGACCGCCTGCCATCGTCGCTGAGGCGCTGGCGGCTGGTCCGCGGCCTCGGCAACCTGGGTATTGATGCGCGCAAGGTGTTTCTTGTGCCCGGGCATTTGGTCAAAGTGTTGTTCTGGGGGATTCTGACCCATATCAACATGGCGTTTATAGTCCTGATCCTGGCCTTGGGGCTGGAGCTCAACGTGACTTTGCTTGACTGTCTGACGCTGGTGCCGCCGGTGATGTTGATCATGACCGTTCCCATTTCTATTGGTGGCTGGGGGGTGCGCGAAACCGCCATGGTGACGTTTTTCGGCTTGATCGGTGTGTCGGGCGAGGGCGCACTGGCGCTATCGGTGGTGTTTGGCCTGATCGGCATCGCGGTTGCCATTCCCGGCGGCATTGTCTGGTTGATGAGCCGCGACAAAGGGGAAACCATGGACTATCAGGCCCCCGACGCAGCCCTCAACGAAAAATAGACGGTTGAAACCTAGAAGTAATCCCTTGGCCCTTCCAACAAACCCTTTTCTTTGCCGTCCGTCGGGCTAGAGTCCTCAGTCGGTACGCAAACAAAGGGGCAATCCATGAAAATCGTCTTTTCCGGGCCTGGGTCCGCCGCAACGGGGGCATTGGTGGTCGGTGTTCTCGAGGGAAATACGCTGACGCCTTCGGCGAAAACCCTGGATAAAAAGATCAATCGCGGGCTGACCCGCGCGATTAAGGCCAGCCGCTTTAAGGGCAAGGCGGGGCAAAGCCTTGCCGTGGTGACCCCGGCGGGGACCCGGTTGGACCGTCTGCTGATCGTCGGCCTGGGCAAGGCCAAGGACGTGAATGAGCAGGCGCTCTGCAAACTTGGTGGCCGCATTTATGCGAGCCTGGCGGCGTCCGGATCAAAAGCGGCGACGATCCTGGTCGACCCTTTGGAAGGTACGAAACTTAATCCGGCCCACATGGCGGCGGCCATCGCCGAAGGCGCCCAGCTTCGCTCCTATCGTTTCGGCAAGTACCGCACCAAAAACGGAAATGATGACAAGCCGACGCTGACGACGATGACGCTTCGCTGCCGGGGCGCGGCCAAGGCCAAGGTTGAATTCCGGGCCAGGGACAAGGTCGTCCAGGGGGTCTTCATGACCCGCAACCTGGTGACCGAGCCGCCCAACGTGATCTATCCCGATAGCCTGGCCAAGCGATGCAAGGAGCTGACTAAACTGGGCGTCAAGGTCGAGGTCCTGGGCGAGCCGCAAATGCGGCGTCTCGGCATGGGGGCGTTGCTTGGCGTCGGCCAGGGTTCGATCCGTGAAAGCCGATTGGTGGTCATGCGCTGGAACGGCAAACGCGGCGCGAAAGCCAAAAAGGACAAGCCGATCTGTTTCGTCGGCAAGGGGATTACCTTCGATACCGGCGGCATCTCCCTGAAACCGTCGGGCGGCATGGAAGAAATGAAATACGACATGGGCGGGTCCGGCGTCGTCATCGGCCTGATGAAGGCGCTGGCGGGACGCAAGGCCAAGGTCAATGCGGTCGGTGTCGTCGCCTTGGCGGAAAACATGCCCGGTTCCAACGCCCAGCGTCCCAGCGACGTGGTGACCTCGATGTCGGGCCAGACCATCGAAGTGCTCAACACCGATGCCGAAGGCCGCCTGGTGCTGGCCGATGCGCTGCATTACGCCAACAACCGGTTCAAGCCTAAGTTCATTGTCGATCTGGCGACCCTGACCGGCGCCATTATTGTTGCGCTGGGCAGTGAATATGCCGGTCTTTTTTCCAACAACGACAAGCTTTCGGAACGGCTGGCCGATGCCGGCGAGGAGGTCGGCGAATTGGTGTGGCGGCTGCCTCAGGGCGAGGTCTACGATAAAATGTTGAAATCCGACATTGCCGATATGAAGAACATCTCCGGCGGCCGCGGCGCCGGCTCGATCACGGCGGCGCAGTTCTTGGGACGCTTCGTCGGCAAGACGCCGTGGGCGCATCTGGATATCGCCGGCGTGACCTGGGCGAAAGCCGACAAGTCCTTGTCACCGAAGGGCGCCACCGCCTTCGGCGTGCGCCTGTTGAACCGTCTGGTCGTCGATTGCTACGAGGCGAAGTAGGGGGGAGTAGAGCGCCAACCGTGACCGAGATCGCCTTTTATCACCTGGAAAAACTGCCGCTGGAGCAGGTTCTGGCGAAGCTCCTGGAAAAGACCCTGGCGGCGGACAAGCGGGCGCTGGTGCTGGCCGGGTCGGAGGGCCGCATCGAGGCCCTGGCCGGACACCTGTGGACCTACGATGAGGGATCGTGGCTGCCGCACGGCACCGCCAAGGATGGATCACCTGAAGATCAGCCGGTGTGGCTGGCGGTGGCCGATGAGAACCCCAACAATGCCCAGTTCCTGTTTCTCACCGACGGCGCCGCCTCCGACGCCGTCGACGGGTTCGAGCGGTGTTTCGAATTGTTCGACGGCGCCGACACCGACGCCGTCAATGCCGCCCGCGGCCGCTGGAAGGCCTACGCCGACGCCGGTCACGAACTGACCTATTGGCGCCAGACCGATAATGGAGGTTGGGAGAAGAAGGACGTTTAGTCCCCGTTGATATCCGTCAAAGGTACTTATCCAGTTCCAGCCAGAAGATGGTGAACACCATCAGGAAGGCGATGAATTCCAGCAGCGTGATCATGATCAGCAAATAGCATATGCGACGCGCCATCGGCCGCATCGGTTGCCAGACGCGGAGCATGTACCACTTCCATCCGGGCAGCCGTGCCCATTTATTCCAGGTCAGCAGATAGAGGCGCAGGTCGCGCCCCCATTGGATCAGGCTTTTATCGACCTCGTCGAGGCGGTCATGACGCTCGGCGGCGGGGGTGCCAGAGTAGTCGTCGGTGATAGTAAGATCGGCGGTGCCGTCCGGTTTGGGGTCGAGGCGGAAGGTGGTTGTCGTTTTTAGCCCTCCCCTATAGGTCAGCGTAAGGGTGTCTCCTTCGTATATCGCCTTGAACTTGGTTGTCGTGGTTTTTTCATTGATCAGGTTCTCGGCCGTAAACTGGTATTCGCCGTTGCCAAGGGATTGCCAGTCTTCGAACACCAACTGCGAATTGATCCTGAAAAGCCGTTCCACATCGTCCAGAAACGAGGACATCCTCTTGATATCGAAAGGCGTTTCGATGGCGACCCAGGCGGAGTCATTCTCGGGGTCGATTTTTTCGTCCGGGGACGGGGTTTCGGTCATCGGCCAGGTTATCGGTCAGGGTGAGGCACGATCAACAGCCGCGTCTTAAGGGAACGGGCCAGCGATTCCAGGTCCATGCGCGAACGGTAGCCCTCGGCGCCCTTGGGCCGGGGTGAGCCGATCACGCAAAGGTCGAAGTTGCCTTTCTCGCAGGCGTCGATCAGGCACGCGGCCGGCTTGCCGATCCGCACATCGTCCTTATAGGGGATGCCGTCGTGTTTGGCCCGATCGGTCAGGCGTTCGACTTCATCGGCAACCTCCTGGACCAGTTGGTTTTCAACGTAATTGCCGAAACGGATCTGGGTGACCGCGTTGTTGAGCCAGTCGTCGCCCATCATGCCCTTCCAGAAATCGGGAACGACCAACATATGATAGAGCGAAGCGCCGGTCTCGGCGCAGAGCTCGAAGGCCGCGTCCTCGGCGGCCCTGGCGCCGGGGGTGGCGTGGCTGGCGAGAATGATTTTCTTGAACTTCATGGGACATTCTTAGCATAGCGAAGGGAGGATAGGGAGTTCGCAAAGTGGCCCGCAGGCAAAGAAAAACCCGGCGCCCGTAAGACGCCGGGTTTCTCTATTTACATCGCCCGTGCGTTAGTAATTAACGTAAACGAACAGGGCAACCGCCAACGCGAACAGAAGCGCTAACATGTCTTCCGCGCGGTCGCTGTGGAACAAAGAGAGCGTCGAACCACGATCAAACGCGGAATCCTCATCTTCATGATGGCTGGTATCCTGTGGGTCCTGTGAGCTGTTTTCTTCACTCATTTTCCATACTCCCGTTAAATGGTTTCACGCACGAACAAGACGATCACGATTAACGACGCCACGGCCTTCGTCGCGCCGACGATACCGCCGATCACCGCAGGCTGTCCGCCCGCTTGTTTCATGGCGGCTATGGTGATCTGCATACCGAGTCCGGTCAGGCCGAAGGCGAATAGAAGCGTGATCCATTGTCGGAACTTCTTGATCTTCCCCGCCGTGTGCCGAACCACCTTGGTCGCACCCTTGAGAACCTTATTGGCGCCTTTCGACATCACCTTGGAGTTGTAGATGCCGCGGATCAGGGTCTCGTCGCCGATGGTCATGATCTTCTTGTTTTGAATGAGCGAGGACAGGGCCTTCTTTTGGTCGTCGCGCTTCACTTTGTCGGCTTCGCCGGAAAGTGTCGCCAACTGTTTGTCCTTCAGCATCTTCGACGCCTTGATGTTGTTGTCGAAGTACTTGCCCTTGTAGTGCTGAGCCGGGGCAAAAACACCAGTCGAAGACAGGGCGAACATCAGGATGAAGCCGAGCACGAACAGCGGGAACTTTCCGATGATCACTTTGCCGACGTCGACTTTCTGGCCTTCTATTTCGCCTTCGTGCTTGACGTACCACAGCGCGAGCCACAGCACGATGATCGGCAGGAACAGCACCCGGGTGATGTTGAAGATCTCGGCGACCTTCAGCGTCTCGATGCCGTCGGGCTGGTAAGCCAGCGCCGCGCCCGCGACCTGCGCCGAATTCAAGATGCCGGTGCCGGCCCAGGCGCCGAACTGGATGTGACCGAGGTCGAGCATGTGACCGACGACCGGGAACAGGAACATGCAACCGACGCCCCAAATCAGGATGGTGCCGATGGTATAGGCGATCTCGACCGCCTTGGCTTGGACCACCGGCGCCGCGGCCACTGTCGCCGACACCCCGCAAACCCCCATCCCGGCGGATAGTACCCCGCCCATGGAATTGGGTATCTTGCGCATTCGGCCCAGCCACAGCACCATGCCGACGGCGCCGAGCACGAAGATGCCGACCATGATCGCCGACAGCTTACCGAGAGATGCCAACTCGCCGAGGCTGTAAAGCGTGCCCAGCAGGATGACCCCGGTTTTGAGGCCGAGACGCGATAGCCGCACGCCGTTTTGGGCCCATTCGGGGATGCCGAACACGTTGACGATAATGATGCCGGCAAGGATGCCTAGCACCACATAGTTGAGGCCGAGCACACTATGTATAGGCTTGCCGCCCATCACCGGCCCCATGGCTTTGCTCAACACGGCGACGAACGGTGCGCCGTACCAACGTACGAGCATCGCCACAATAAGGATGAAAATCGCCCCGGCAATAGCGGACGAGTAATAGTCCAAGTTGCCTTCGTTGTGACTTCCAAACAGGTGCAAGGCGCCGATGACGATGGCGATGCTGCCGAAGGCGTACCCCATGCCAACCATTTCGGCGACATATTTTTTGGCTTTCAGATAACCGATTAAACCGGCCATATTGCCGGAATCCGCCATGAAGGCGATTGCGACAAAAATAATACCCATAATCAAAAGTGCTGGGTGTTTCTTGGTGTAGACCATTTGTGACCCCCTAAAGCAATTGATGTGTTCCCCTAAAACGATATCGTTCCGTTGACTCAAAGAATCGGGACCGTGGGCGGTCTTGAAAAGCCGCTTGCCGCAAATAACCGCTAACCCTCCGGGCAGGATTGGGGAGAAAATAACCCCACCCGGAGAAGTCAACGGAGATATCACGGTGAAAAAATACGAATTGAGTCCCGCTTAACCCCCTGTCACCCTTGAACGCCGGCGCTTGTATGGTGGCATACAAGGCGCATACGTCCGCCGGGTTAATATAACAACGCGCTGGGGAAGTGAATTATTCCCAAAAAAAGTAAGTTCTTTGCCCTGAAACGAAGAAAACCCCCATTACATGGGGGTTGGGCGAAAACCTTTTTTATGTGGGTATTGGTTTAAGTGAGACAGGGCGCACTTTTATCGCGGCTTTCGCGCAGCGCCGTACGGGTGTTTTTATCGAACGGAAGGTGTTGGCGGATGGTCCGGTGAACGCTTTCCGCCAGCATCCTGAAGCGGCCCGAGTCCATGCCGTCGGACATGATGACGTAGCCGAGCGACGCGGCGCGCCAGATAAAGCCTTCCATATTGCCATCGGGCGATGGTCTAAGCGTCTCGCCGAGGTTGTTAGGCACGGGGAAAACCGCCAACGAAATCTTACAACCACGGGTGCCGCGGTAGCCGACCAACAACGCCCGGCGGTTCCCAAAAAGCGGCTTCATCACCGTGTGGACGATGGTCAACCGGGCAGCGGTCAAGTCGGGAACATACGCCTCGGGCATGGCGGCGACGTAATCGGCGTTGATCACCGCCGGGGACGCAGGAGTATAGATTGACCAACTACGGTGCAGTTTCCAGGCTTGCTGCTGCATATCGGCGACGAGAGATTGGTCGATGCTGGAGACCAGAATGGAACCGGCGATAAACATCAAAAATGCGATGCTGGCGGCGATGGTACCACCGCGATTGATCATGGGCTCCGAGATATCAATGTTGACGGGCCCAGGGGCGTCAATGCTCAGGTCCGGCGCCTCGACGCTTTCGGCCAGGGCCGAACGCAAACGGGTCAGTGACGCGACTTGGCTGGCCAGGGACTTATCCTCGGCGACGGCTTTGGCGACCTCGGCGGCGGCGGCTTTATCGAGTTCGCCGTCGACGTAGGCGTTGAGCAACTCAAATGTGATAGGGCCGTCCATCATCTTATTTTTAATTCCTATTTCTCTTTTTCACCGGCAACACATGAATATTGCTGGCTTCGATCGCTTCCAACAGGGCGCGCCGGGAACGGCTGATGCGGCTCATTACGGTGCCCGTTGGAATGCCCAAGGTTTCTGCCGTTTCCGCATAGCTCAATCCGGCAATATCGACCAGGGCCAGAATTTCACGTTGCGAAGTCGGCAATTTTGCCATTTCAAGCTTTACAGTCAATGAACTAATAAAACGTTCTTCACCCTGCCAAAATTCCATCTCGGGGTAAAAATTTAAATCTTCCATGGCCGAAGCGGCGGTTTTATTCCGCCGCAACTGGTCGAAGAAAGTATTTCTGAGGATGCGGAACAGCCAGGCCCGGTAGGCGGGCTCGTCCCTTGGGGTGTTTTTGGCCGACAGCGCCTTCACCGCACATTCCTGGACAAAGTCCTCGGCCTGGTGCGGGTCCCTGGCTAGGCTGAAAGCGTAGCCGTACAGCTTTTGCAGGTAGGTCTCGATCCTCGCTTGCTTGTTCACCGGAACGTCCCCCTGTTGCCTGTTTCCAGCCTCTCGACATCTTGGTGACACAGCAGAATTACTCGATATGATCTTTCACACAAGAGGGAATAGAACAAAATGACGAAACGCAGGAAAAACCGGCCCGAGGGCACGACCTGACCTATTGGCGCCAGACCGACAATGGGGATGGGTCCAATCATCGATTGAATACCATACCAGCGCGCCCATACCATACCAGCGCACCCAGAGAAAATGGTTATTAATTTTTTAAAAACAATGGGTTGTCTCCGCCCATTCGATCTTTATTTGGTGATTGGTCTTGCCCCGCCCCACCAAAGGGTCCTGTTAACGCATATATGCCATTGGAGCACACTTACTTTAAGCGAAAAAAGCGGCACCTAGCCGCATCGTATGGATTTAAAAAACAATTACATCAGGGAGAGTTCACATGAGCAGGAAGACCAAATCTCAATTGTCTAGCGAAGCGACACTACTCGCCGCCAAGAAGTTCACGCGGCGCACTATCGTCAAGAGCGCCGTGGCCGCCGGTTCGATCGCCGCCCCCGACTGCGGCCTCGGGATGCTCGACCGCAATAGGGTGATGGCCAAGCTTCGCAACATGTGCGAAGCCGCGCACAGCCTTGGCTGATTCCGGTCACATGGTTCCTATCCGGCATCCTGGTGACTTATGGGAATTACCCGATATGATCTTTTGCGCGATGAGGCTAGGGGTGAAATGACGAAACGCTGGAAAAACCGGCCCGAGGGCTCGACCTGGGGCGATTGGGGCAACGACGATCAAAAAGGCCGCATGAACCTGTTGACGCCGGAACGCGTCAAGGCGGCGGTCGCCGAGGTCAGGGACGGACGCAGCTTCTGCCTCAGCCTGCCGTTGGACTTGCCGGGCGGCAACGCCGTTAATCCGAAGCGCCACCCGCCGCAATTTAAGCCCGTGTTCGTCGGCGACGATGTCTACTTTAACTATGTCTGGGACACCCATAAGCCCGGCGACATGGACGTTAGCTGCGACGAGGCGATCACGCTCTACAGTCAGTATTCGACCCAATGGGATAGCCTGTGCCATATCGGTTCCAAGTTCGACGCCGATGGCGACGGTGAACCCGAACCGGTCTATTACAATGGTTTCCGTCCCGGCGAACACGTCGGCGGCACCCCCGGCGACGGCAAATTGGGTGCCCGCGCGCTAGGCATCGAAAACATGGCCGAGGCTTGCGTTCAGGGCCGCGGCGTCATGGTCAACCTGCATGCCCATTTCGGCGATGAACGCGTCGCCGTCGGCTATGATCAGTTGATGGAGGTATTTGCCATGGACGGTATCGACGTCGAAGAAGGCGATATGCTGACGCTCTATACCGGTTGGGGCGATATGATCTTATCCATGGGCGGCGACCCGGATGCGGAGAAACTGCATAAATCGTGCGCCGTGCTCGACGGCTATGACGACAAGCTGTTGCAGTGGATCACCGACAGCGGTCTTTCGGTGATCGTATCCGATAACATGGCGGTCGAAAGTTCCCACGGCGACGGCGACACCCAAGGGGGGCGATCGCACCTGCCGATCCACCGCCATTGCCTGTTCCGCTTGGGCGTGCATTTGGGAGAGCTTTTTAATCTCGGCGAATTGGCAACCGAACTGCGCCGCCAGAACCGTTATCGCTACCTGTTGACGGCGCCGCCGCTCCGGATGCCGGGCGCCGTCGGCTCGCCGGTAACGCCGATCGGTACCATTTGAGCGATGCCGGATTTCAATCCCGACAACAAAGGTCCGTTGGACGGCATCCGCGTCCTCGACCTGACGCGCCTGATTGCCGGCAACATGCTGACCCTGCAACTGGCCGATTTCGGCGCCGAGGTCATCAAGATCGAAACGCCGGGAAAGGGCGACCCGCTGCGCGCCTGGCAGGATGACGGCATCGATTGCCATTGGAAGACCTACGCCCGCAACAAGAAAAGCCTGACCCTCAACCTGCGTGAGCCCGACGCCATCGAAATCCTATTGGGGATGGTCGAAGGCGCCGACGTCCTGGTCGAAAATTTCCGGCCCGGACGCCTGGAGGAAATGGGCCTCGGCCCGGATATCCTGCATGGGCGCAACCCGAAGCTGGTATTGGCGCGTATATCCGGGTTCGGGCAGACCGGCCCTTACCGGGAAAAGCCGGGTTTCGGGTCCCTGGTCGAGGCGATGTCCGGGTTTGCCGACCGCAACGGATTTCCCGATCGCGAACCGGTGCTGCCGCCGTTGGCCCTGGCCGATATGATCGCCGGGCTGTACGGGGCAATGGCGGTGATGATCGCGGTACGTGAGGTCGAAGTCAAAGGCGGTCGTGGCCAGATCATTGACCTGTCGCTGCTGGAGCCGATTTTCTCGGTCCTCGGCCCCGAGGCGATGACCCACATGGTTACCGGCAGGGTCAAACAGCGCATGGGCAGCGGATCGAACACATCATCGCCGCGCAACGCCTATGCCACCAAAGACGGTAAATGGATCGCACTGTCGGCGTCGATCCAGTCCATGGCCGAACGCGTGTTTCGGGTCATCGGCCGCGACGACATGAACGACGATCCCCGTTTCCGCACCAACCCGGACCGGGTCAAGCACCGCGAGCTGGTGGATGAAATTCTCGGCAGCTGGATCAAGGAACGCGACCAGGCCGAGGTACTGGATATTTTTGAGAAAGGCGAAGTAACGGCGGCTCCCATTTACGATATTTCCGATATTATCACCGACGAACATTTTCGTGGCCGGGAAATCCTGGTTGACCTGCCGGACAAGGACTTAGGCGAAGTTCCCATGCATAACGTCATCCCGCGGCTGTCGGAGACGCCGGGCGGCTTCCGCTTGGCCGCCCCGGAGTTGGGCGAACACACCGAGGCGCTTTTAGAGGAGCAGGGCATCGACGCCGCCGCTCTCGCGGCATTAAAAGAGAGGGGAGTTGTTTAAATGAGCGCCGCCGGCCTGGAAGAAAGACTCTTGGTCTGGCGTTCGTTGCTGTACGTTCCGGCTAACAATCAACGCTTCATCGACAAAGCCCACACAAGGGGCGCCGACGCCATCATCCTTGATCTTGAAGACAGCGTGCCGGCGGCGGAACGAGACCGGGCACGGGCCATGCTGGCGGATTCGGCGGCAAAGGCCAGCCAGTCCGGCGCCGATGTCGTTGTCCGTATCAACCGCCCCGACGCCGACGCCAAAAGCGATCTTGATGCCACCGTGATTGCCGGTGTCGATGCCCTGATGCTGCCCAAGGTGGATGATGCCAAGCATGTTCTGGCTTTGGCCGATGCGGTGGAGAAACTGGAGGGCGAGCGGGGCCTGGCATCCGGCGGGATTCGGTTTGTGGTCATGGTCGAAAGCCCGGCGGCGTTGTTCAAGGCCGACGAAATCGCCGCCGCCCACCCCCGCAATACCGCCGCCTTCCTCGGCGGCGAGGACTTCGCCACCGCCGCCGGCATGGTGCCCGACCCTGAAACCCTGTTCCTCCCCAAACTGATGACCATGTTCGCGGCCCGGGCCGCCGGGATCACGCCGTTGGGGATGCTCGGTACCGTCGCCGATTATCAGGACCTGGATGGTGTTCGGGAGATCATCCGGCGTTCGCGCAAGTTCGGCTTTGAAGGGGCGTCGTGCATCCATCCCAGCATTGTGCCGTTATTGAACCAGGAGATGGCGCCATCGGCGGAAGAGGTGGATCAGGCGCACCGCATTGTCGAGGCCTATGCGGCGGCGGAAAAGGAAGGCCTGGGTGCCATCGCCGTTGACGCCATGATGGTTGATGTGCCGGTGGCCCGGCGCGCGGAAGCGTTACTGAAACGTCATGCCGCGATCAAGGCGCGGGACGCCTAGCCCTCTCCCTCGTCTTCCTCGTCGAGACCGGAATCAGAATCTTCGCCTTCTTCCAATCGGCGACCTTCTTTCTCCAGTTCCTTGATCTTGGCGGATAAGGCGACATAGATCAATTGCGAGCCGATGGCCGCCAGCAACGGCGACGCAAGAACGATGAAAACCCAATAAATGATCTGCGCCGTATCGATGCCGGGGAACAGGACCGTGTGGTAGTAGATGATTTAGATAATCAGGAACAGTTCCGTCACCAGGGCCAGCCGGAAGGAGGTGCGTTGGGTCAGCTTGCTCGGTTTGATCGGGCCGCCGAAACCGCGGATGATGCTGGTGAACAGGCCACCGGCGAAATTGGCCATCAACACCAGGGCGCAGATGATGATGAGGGTTAAGGCGTCATTCGCGGGAAAGCCGAACGTCTTCATGAAGTCTTCGAGACCGCCCATGGATCGTGCCTTTTAAAATGGAGACCAAGCCGCCAGTGTCGCGTTTCCGCGAATCCTTGGGGCATTACACCAAACAATCTGAAACATTTCCACACATACCTTTTTGGCCTTAACTGCGCCTAATAATGAACACCGCCACAATCCCCCCCAATGCCGCCATCACGGCCATGACCTGATAGGCGCCGGCGCCGTATAGGCCGTAAAGATTTCCCGATGCCAACATCGCCAAACCTAAGGCCAATCCCATGACCACGGCGGAATATAGGCTCTGGGCCGACGCCGACACCGCCTGGGGAACACGCCGGGAAATGAAATAGATGGCGCCCAAATGGGTGGCGGCGAAGGTAAAGGCATGCAGGGCCTGCATGACGACCAACATCTCCAGCCCCCCGGCCGTGCCCGTAAACGACCAGCGCACCGCCCCTGCCACCCCGCCGAGGACGATGAGTTTGGCCGGTCCAAATCGGCGGACCAGGCGGGCGCCGAAGGCGAACAGGATGATCTCGGCGATCACCCCTTCCGCCCATAGTAGGCCGATGACGGTTTCCGAATACCCTTGCGCTTTCCAGTTAAGCGTTCCGAAGCCGTAATAGACGCTATGGCTGGCCTGGATTAAGGCGGCGGCGATCAAGAACAGGATGAATTGAGGGACACGCAGAACGGCGAGGGCGGCGAAGCGGGTTTCGGTGGTGGCCGGGGCCCGGGTCGCGGGCAGGGCCAGGGTGACAGCGATGACTAGGGCGAGAGAGAAAAGCAGGACCCAATATATAATGTCGGTGGAACCGTCGGTCAGAAGATACCCGGTGCCGACGGCGGTGGCGATGAAGGTCAGCGACCCCCACAGCCTGACCCGGCCGTAATCCAGTTCCTTCGCCCCGCCTTTTCCCCCCTCTTGGCGTCCTTCTGATCCCGGCAACATAGCCAGGCTTTCGCCCAGCGGCATGATCGGCGACCAAACGGCGAAAAACAGAATACTGACCAGCAGGATCGACCAGAAATGATCGGTCCCCGCGAACAAGGTAAATGAGGAAAATGCCAAAATCGCCAGGCCGATGATGATCGGGCGCCGTTGCCCGCGGCGGTCGGCAATGTGGGCGATCAGCGGGTTTGAGATGACCTTGATGCCGACACTGGCGGCGATAATGATGCCGATTTCAGATGGCCCCAATCCCTTCGCCGCCAGCCAAACAGGCCAGAACGGCACGTGGATGCCGATCATGGCGAAAACGGCGCCGTAAAAGAACGCCAGACGCAGGGCGGTTCGTGTGTTGTCTGGCGGGACCGGGTCGTGCATGATTCTAAAAGGAGGCCTCGAAAGCCACTAACGGGTCAACAGAAATCCGAGGAACCATGAAGATTGTTTTTTTCGGCAGCGGCGGCATTGGCGGATATTTCGGCGCCCGTTTGGTGGCGGCCGGTGAAGACGTCCATTTCATCGCCCGCGGCAGCCACTTGGAGGCGATGAAAAGTCATGGTCTTCGTGTCAAAAGCCCGCTCGGCGATGTCCACATTGAAGCGCCCCAAGCCACCGACGATCCGGCGACGTGTGGTCCGGCCGACTTGGTCGTGGTCGGGGTTAAGCTCTATGACACCGAAGCGGCGGCGGTGGCCATCAAGCCCCTGGTCGGACCGGAGACCACGGTGGTGTCGTTCCAGAACGGCGTCTTCGCCGGCGATGTGTTTTCCGACGCCTTTGGCCGCGACAAGGTGATCGGCGGCTCATCGTCGATCGCCACCCAAATCCAGGAACCGGGTGTCATTCTGCACACCGGCACCATGGCCAGCATAGCCTTCGGTGAGTGGGACGGCGAGGAGAGCGCCCGCACCGAGGCCTTTTTGAATGCCTGTAAGGGCGCCGGGATCGATGCCACCGTATTCGACGATATCAACGCCGTCATTTGGTCCAAGTTCGTATTCCTGTCGTCCTTTAGCGGCATCACCTGCCGGTTCAAACAATCCATGGGGCCGATCCGTGAGGATCCGGAAAAATTGGCGCTTTTCCGCCAAGCTTTGGAAGAAACCTTCGCCGTCGCCATTGCCAAGGGGGTGACATTGAAAGCTGATTTGGTAGACAAGCGGATGGCATTCGCCGACGGCCTTCCGGCGGAGATGTACGCCTCCATGTATCACGATTTGGTGGCCGGCAAGCGGCTGGAATTGCCCTGGTTGTCGGGCGCGGTGGTTGATATGGGGCGGCAGGAGGGCATAGAAACCCCGGCCCACCAGGAATTCACCGACGCGCTGACGGCCTTTGCGGACGGCGGCGCTGGAAAATAACAGTTTTTTCCAATATTTAGGTCCTGATCACCTTGCCGGGTGAGCCGAATGCGTGCCCGGTCAGCGGCTCAGCGATTGAGCTTGGCGGTGCAATTCCACGACCGTCTTTTGCGCCGACACGACGGCGCCTTCCTGCCATCCGGGCAGGTAGCTGAGGTGTTCGCCGGCGAAATGAATCCGGCCATCCGGACGGTTGAGGATTTGATAGGCGTTCCGCCGTCCATTCACGTCCCATATGGCCCAGCCGCCGAGGGAGTGGGGGATGTTCCGCCAGGCCACCGAAACCGGCCGCGAGACTTCGTCTTCGAACCCTGGATGGATGCGCCCGCCGCTAAGGCGCGCCGCCGCCGCCCGTTCCTCGGGGCTCAACTTGGCGAAGGCCCTGGCGGCTTCGCCGTGGTTGGTGGCTCCGACGAGGATGCCCTTGCCGCCGTGAAAGCCGTGGCTCGGATAGACGAACCGCTCGATCTCGTGTTCGGTCCAGGTGATTCCGCCGTAGATGTGGTGGTCTTCCTCCCAGAAGCGGCGTCCGGCCTGCCAGGCCAGTTTGCCGACGTGGTTATAGCGGACCCCGGAGACGGCCCCCTTCACCGGCGGCGAGAAATCGGCGTCGATCCTGGCCAGCACCGGCAGCGGGATGGTGCAGATGCAATAATCGGCATCGACGGCCTTTTCGGCGCCGGCCCGCTTGTCGTTGTAGACCACCCGGACACCATTGCTGGTCTTGTCGATCCGCTTGACCTCGGCGGATGAGACAATCAGGTGTCCGACCCTTTGTTCGAACGCGGCGGTGATCCGGTCCATGCCGCCGACCGGCTGCAATAACGTCGCCTGATGGACCAGGTGTTCCTCGTGCTGCATCTTCCAGGTCCAGAACTCTGCATCAAGCAACAACCGCAACTCGAGGGGTTGGTTGGCTGAACCCGGATTATCGCCGGCGCCCGGCGGGACGGCGAAGCCGCTTCGCTCCGATCCCCGGAACCGCAAATCGGAATCGAGACGGCCAAAGCGGGTGAGAAACTCTCTCATTCGTTCTTTGTCGACGGCGCTTAGTTCGCGGTCCAGCGCCCCCCGGTCGATGGCCTTGGCCAGCAATTCGGCCATGTAACTCCGGCTGTCGTTGATTAGTTGGCGCGAGCGTACCGGCTTGCCGCCGAGGATCTTGTCGTTCTGGAAAAAGGCGTTGCGGTTGGTGTCGATGAAGATCTCGAGGTCGACGCCGAACGTCTTGCAGTAGCCGAGGATTTGCCGGTGGTGGCTGGGTATCCGCGACGCGCCGGCGTTGAAATACAGGCCGTCGTCGAACCGGCAGGTCTGGACCGTGCCGGTGGTCTCCTCGATCCTGGTTCCGCCGCGCACCGTCCACACCCTACCGCCGGCGCGGTCGCGCGCCTCTACAATGGTCACGGCGTAGCCGCCCTTGGAAAGCTCGTAAGCCGCGGTCATGCCGGCGATACCGGCGCCGATAATGACGACGGATGTCCCTTCGCCGGAACCGGGCGCCAACGCCACCGGTTCGGCCTGGGCCGGTGTCTCCGCCAGCAGGCCCATCGCCTGCATGACGGCGTAGAGGGCGCCAGAGCCACCGGCGCGTCCGACGCCGTCGAGAAACCGCCTCCGGGTGATGGTCATCGCACACCTCCCTTTCCGCCGGCAGACGTCCGGGATCGAATAAAACAGGTGCCCGAACGGTCCCTACAAAAGCATCAAAACACCGATGACTTCAATAAGGTCTTGGCTTTTTAGCCGCCGGTGGCGGGTTGCTTCGCATACAGAACCATTGAGAAAAGGGGGTTTTTTTGCTACACTTTTTTCGCTCAAGGCTGGCGGCGCATGAGACCCGCCTTTTCGCCGAGAGAACAATAATAAAATCAATTCCATCCGGACGGATGGCCATCCGGGTGGGTGGCTGTATGGGATGCTGGCCATCCGGGATGCATCGCGTTTGGTGCAAACTTTCAGATCGAGGGAGCCTATGATGTTCCGCAAAATTTCGATGATCGTTATGGTGTTGGCGCTGGCGGCGCCGGGCTTGGCGTTTGCCAACGAAGGCGGCGGCAGCGACGCTCCACCGGTGGCCGACCCGACGAAGAAGCCCGTTTTTTATTTAAAATATATAGATATGACTATTTCCAGGGAAAAATTCATTAATAAGAAAGAATTAACAATATCAGAAGACAGCTGGGCAAAGGCGTTTTCCGTCGCATTCCTCCCACAGAAAGTCGAAGAAAAGTCCGCTAAGGAGGGAACACAAATCATCACTGTGAGCTTTTGGGATTTCGAATTGTCCTGGCCAACGACACCGGGTGGGGTTAAATTACCGCTGCCGTCGTCAGGGCCGCCGGCAAATGATCATCAAGGGCCGGCGATGGATGATCTTCCAGGGCCGGCGGCAAACCAACTGTCGACGCCGACCTTCAGCGACGCGGTATTTGAATGCTCACCCGACGGATACCCAAGGTACAACGCACACACCTGCAAGGTGGACCTGGGCGAAGGGGGCAAGACCGGTGTCATAGCAAATACCGATGAGAACATGCCTTGGAAGATGAGGCAGGATATGATTGATGCGTATATTGCCAAGACCGAGGGCAAAAAGAACGGGCCGGACAGTGTGGTCGACGATCTCTCGGGCTTCGTCATCATATCCTGACGGCGGCCAAGGTAGTCGGGCTACAAATTTAGGGGAGGTCCCATGAAGAAGAAATCCAAACCGTTGTCCCGGTTTGGCTTGCTCGTTCTGATTTTGGCCGCCGCCGGCTGTGTAACCGGTCCCGAGCCGGTCGTCGTCTCGCCGACCCAACCGCTGGCCGCCGACCAGGTGCCGTGGCACGCCAAGGCGGCGCTGGCGGCGCTGATCATGCGCCAGAGGGGCGCTTCCGAGGCCGAGGCCGGGCGCGAGGCGCGGGCCGACGGCGCCGCTGCCATCAAGCCCGAACCTAAGTTCCGCTACCGGGGCTTTTCCGCGCGCCAGATCAAGATCGCCGCATTCACCACGCCTAAGGGCGAGCCCCAGCGGCGCGACCTCGCCGGCTATCTGCACTTCCAGGACGCCGCCGGGCGCCGCGCCGCCGCGTTCCGGCTAAGCTATCGCGTCGCCGGGGACAGGATCGCCATCGCCAAGGCCGCCTGGGCGCCGCTGATCCCGAAATACCCGAAAGTCGAGATGCTCGTCGTTCCGGCAAAGGCCTTCATAGCGCCGAAGGCGCGGCCGAAAGACTTTCACAGCCTTTACGCCCTGGCCGCCGGTAACGCCGTGCCGATGAAGACCCCGGCGGCGTCCGGGGAGGCGCGGGACTATATGATCGCCGTCTTCGTCAAGGACCGGATCGCCCCCGGCGCCAAGCTCGAGGTCGGGATCAGCGAGGTCCAGGACGGCCCCGGCAGCTATACGAAGGAGACCCTGTACAAGGCTTTCGACGGCGGTTGGGGCGCTGCCATCATCCCCGGCGGCAGGTTTTCGCTTTCTTCCTCCGACGCCTTCTGGGTCAAGGCGGTCTACACGCCGGGCGCCGACACGGCCAAAGACCAACGAAGCGAGCGGGTCGTCGGCCTGTTCTCGACCGCGCCTGGGCCCGGGGCGAAAAAGCCGCCCCCGGTGGTGCCGGTCGGACCGCCAAGTCCGCTGAAAGCGGCGATGGCAATGGAGGGCGCTGCGGGAGGCACCGCACTGGACCGGGAAATGGACATCGCCCTGAGGAAAGCCAGGGGCAAGGTGGCATCCCCGGTTTCTTCCCTGAAGGCTGCCGTCAACCGGGCCTCCTTGCCCGACATCGTGTTTCGCCTCCCCGCCGCCAAAACCGCCAAAGGATCCTGACCCCTGTCGTTTGACGCCGCCGGAAAAGCTAAAATAGGTCGGATTTCCGGAGAACAAACGATTCTTAGGGAGTGTGACCGTCGTCGCACCCAAGTTTGTTTGGATTTTACTCTATTTTTTGCCAATTCCGGCCAAACCCTACTATTACAATAAGATTTCCTGGGGCTATCTGCTTTTCGAGCCGGTTTCGGCCCCCGTTCTTGTGGCACAGAAATATGACTAATCGTCTGGAAAACTTAATCGCTGCGCCTTAATCAGGAACGCCGCCATTGGCAAAAGGCGCAATCAAGCTCCTAATGGGCTAGCGCCGCCCGCCGGCCAGCTTCCGGGAATCGGGATGGGCACGCAGCCGCGCCATCGCCCAAACCCCGAAGACGGGGCCGGGGGCCAGGATCAAAAACGCATACCGCCATCCCATCCATTCGACCGCCAACGGCATCAGGTGAATGGTGAACAGGGTCAGAAGGAATCTCAGGGCGGTTTGCATGGTCAGCATGGCGCCGATGGAAAATTCGGCCTCCAGGGAAGGCACCACCGCGGTAGCGGAAAACCAAAGCGCCATGGTCGCGATCTGGCAGATCGCCAACAGTGTCAGTGACGCGGCTTTGCTGTTTATGTTCACAATCCATCCGGGGCTTAGACAGCCGGATGCATTGTTATCGGCGGGGCTTGGGCTTGCAAGGACCCGGTCTTGCAAGGGCCGGGGGATGCCGCTATAACCCGCCCGCCTTTACCTATCCAACAACCATCGAGTAAGGAAATCGCCCCATGGCCGTCGAGAGGACGCTCTCCATCATTAAGCCGGACGCAACACGTCGCAATCTCACCGGCGCCATTAACAAATGTTTCGAGGATGCGGGTCTTCGCATCGTCGCCCAAAAACGCATTCAACTGACCCGCGACAACGCCGAAGGCTTTTATGCCGTCCACAAGGAACGCCCCTTTTACGGCGACTTGTGTGACTTCATGACGTCGGGTCCGGTGGTCGTGCAGGTGTTGGAGGGTGAGGACGCCATCGCCAAGAACCGCGAAGTCATGGGCGCCACCAACCCGGACGATGCCGCCGAGGGCACCATCCGCAAGCTGTTTGCCGAAAACATCGAAGCCAATTCGGTGCATGGGTCGGACAGCCCGGAAAACGCCGCCATCGAAATCAAGTATTTCTTCGAAGACTCTGAAATCGTCGGCTAGCCAAAGCGCTAGCCGGGAAATCGTCGGCTAGCTGGGGCTGATCCAATCAACCACCGTCAGGTTTTATGAACCGTACGTTCGGACGGGAAGCTGACGGTGATGGTGGAGCCTTTGCCGACTTCGCTTTCGATGTTCAGGTCGGCGCCGTGCAGATCCAACAGCGATTTGCAGATCGGCAGCCCAAGCCCGGTGCCGTCATGGTTGCGGTCTAGGCTGCTCGCGGCCTGACCGAACGGGCTCATGACTTTCGGTATATCCTTGGCGGCGATGCTGATTCCGGTATCGGTGATGACGATGACCTTTCCCCCTGACTCGTCTTGGTTGGTGGTGACGGTGACCAGACCGCCCTTTTCGGTGAACTTCACGGCATTGGAAAGAAGGTTCAGAAAAATCTGTTTGAATTGGCGCTCGTCGGCGCGGAGAAACGGTTTAATGTCTAAACCGTTGACCCTGATATTAACACCGGCCGCCACCGCCCGGGGCGTCACCATGGTGACGCAGCTGTCCAAGGCCTGGGTGACATCAACCTCGGTATCTTCCACTTGCGCTTCGCCGGCTTCGATCTTGGATATGTCCAGGATATCGCTGAGGATGTTGAGGAGATGGCTTCCGGCCTGATGGATCGAGGCGGCGTAATCCTTGTATTTGGGGTTTTGGTGCGGGCCGAAGGATTCACTCTCCAGAATCTCTGAAAAACCGAGAATGGAATTGAGTGGCGTCCTTAACTCGTGGCTCATGTTGGCCAGGAATTCCGATTTCGCCCGGTTGGCGATATCCGCTTCCTCCTTGGAGACCATCACCGATGCTTCGGCCAGTTTCCGTTCGCTGATTTCACGGAAAAGGCTGTTGGTTTGGCGGGTTTCGCGTTGGAAAACGAAAACCGAAATAAAAAGGCCCAAGATAAAGACCGTGACGGCGATAGCGAATAGGAGGGTGTTGGTTTTGTCGCGCCGCCCTTTGATCTCCAGGCTTCTTTGTTCACCTATGTATTCCTGAAAGTCGACCATGCGGTCGAGTGTTTTTAACATGGCGGATTGAACTAGCGTGGCTAATTCGGAGGCGGCTGTGATTGCGTTCGGATCTTTTCCCTCATAAGCCAATTGCATGGCTCTTTCGACGTGCGGGCGCATTTCCCGGATTTGCGCCGAAAGGAAATCGAAGGTGGCTTTTTCTTCGATCTCCAGGCCCATTTCGATATAGCGATTACGGGCGAGGATGAAGTCCCGGGCATAACTGTTGAAACGTTGCCTTTCTTCATCCCGGTTGAAAAAATCGTCTAGGTTTTGGCTCCTGAGGATGCTTAAATTGCGTTGCCAAACCGCCTTGCGCATAGCATAGACCATGCGAATCTTCTCGGCCGAGTGCGCCTCGGCATCGATATCTTCGTAAAGCGCCGTAAGAACGGCTCCCCCCATGACGGTCAACACCCCCATCAAGACAAGGAGAGCGACAAACCCGCCGGCGAGGAGGATTTTGGTTCTCGGCTGCTCCATCATTTCGCATCTTCCCTAAGAGCGTTTTGTTTAGGCTTTATATTCGCCTTTCTCTAATTCTTTCCCTTTCCGTCAATCTGTGCAAGTTCGCCATCGACCGATACCCGGCCATCGGCGATCAGGCGAACCGCCTCGGGATAGATGACGTGTTCTTGTTCCAGCACGCGGGCGGCGAGGGCATCGGCGTCGTCGCCGGGCTGAACCGGCACCTTGGCTTGCAGGATGATGGGGCCGGTGTCCATTTCCGGGCGCACGAAGTGAACGCTGCACCCGGAGAAGTCTTCACCGGCGTCGAGGACCCGTTGATGCACGTCCAGCCCCTTGTAGGCGGGCAAAAGCGACGGATGAATGTTGATCAGCCGGTCGCGCCAATGGTCGATAAAGGGTGTCGATAAAAGCCGCATGAAGCCGGCCAGGCAGACCAGTTCGGCGCCGTTGCCGTCCGCGGCCGCCTCGATGGCCGCTGTCATGGCCGCATCGAATGTCTCGCGGTCTTCGAAATCCTTGTGATTGATGACGGTGGTCGGGATGCCCGCCGCCTCGGCCCGCTGAAGCCCTTGGGCACCGGCGACGTTTGATATCACCAACACGATTTCGGCCGGCCAGCCGGGCCCCGCCTCAGCCTGACTCGCGGCGTCGATCAAGGCCTGCAGGTTGCTTCCCCGCCCGGAAATCAGGACCGCGATTTTCATGATCGGAAGGCGCTGTCGATATTTTCCAAAGCGACAGCAGCCTCGCCTGAGGTTTCGGAGATGGCGCCGATGGTGAAGACGGTTTCACCGGCATCTGTTAAGGCGGCTTCCACGTCACCGGCATTTTCCTCGGCGGCGATGACGGCCATGCCGATGCCGCAATTGAATGTCCGCGCCAATTCATGCGGCGCAATCGCCCCGGTCTTGGCCAGCCAGTCAAACACCGGAGGCAGCGGCCACGTTGAAACATCGATGGTCGCGGCAAGTCCGTCGCTGAGGGCGCGAGGAATGTTTTCCAGCAGGCCGCCGCCGGTGATATGGGCGAGGCCATGAACGCCGCCGGTATTGAGCGCCGCCAAACAGCTTTTGATGTAAATTTTCGTCGGCTCCAGCAGCGCCCGGCCGAGGGACGTCCCCGGTTGAAATGGTGCGTCTTCGGCGTAATCGAAATCACCGTCCTCGACGATGCGCCGGACCAGGGAATAGCCGTTGGAGTGAAGCCCTGAAGACGCCAGCCCGAAGATCACATCGCCGGGCGTTGCTTCCTTGCCGGTCAGCACCGCATCGCGTTCGACGGCGCCGACGGAGAACCCGGCCAGGTCATAGCGGCCGGGCGCATACATGCCGGGCATTTCCGCGGTCTCGCCGCCGATCAGGGCGCACCCGGCCTGACGGCAGCCTTCGGCGATGCCCTCAACCAATTGACGCCCGGCGTCGACGTTGAGTTTTCCGGTGGCCATGTAATCGAGAAAAAACAACGGCTCGGCACCCTGGACGACCAGATCATTGACGCACATGGCGACCAGGTCGATACCGACGGTGGCGTGATCGTCCGCGGCCTCGGCAATCATCAGCTTGGTGCCGACGCCGTCGGTGGCGGCGACCAGCAGGGGATCGCTGTAGCCGGCGGCCTTAAGGTCGAACAGACCGCCGAAGCCGCCGAGTTCAGTTGTCGCGCCGGGCCGCTTCGTTGATGACGCTAACGGCTTGATGGCTTCGACAAGGGCGTTACCGGCATCGATATCGACGCCGGAGTCCATGTAGGTGGCGCCCCCGGCAGGTCCACTGCCGTTTTTAGGCCTTTTTTGGGTAATAGCTTCCTCCTCGGGTGCGCTATGGTAAGTTGCCTCGTCGATGGGGCCAGGGGAAATATCCTGGGGGAGAAGATAGTGTATTCGCGACGTTTTGTAATGGGTGATGTTGATGCATAAGCGGGGATTTTTAAATCGTCTATTGGCGGTGCTATTCCTCGTAGCCATGGTGGCGGGCCAGGCTCCGGTTCATGCCCAGGGTCAAACACGTGATCCCCAGGACCTGGATGTTTTCGAGGTTCGTGACGTCGCCGTTGATGTCACTGCGGAAACCGCCGCCAAGGCCCGTGAACAGGCGCGGGCGGAAGGCGAGGCGAGGGCGTTCCTAAGGTTGATGGAACGTTTGACCTTGAGGATCGAGCATTCGGGTCTGCCGCAGCTGTCGGCCGAAGAAATTTCCACCTACGTCAGGGATTTCTCGGTGGCCGATGAAAAAACCTCTTCTGTTCGTTATCTGGCACGGCTGACCTTCCATTTTAAGCCTAAGGAAGTGCGCGGATTGTTGATCGAATCCGGCTTCAGCTTCGCCGAAACCGTCTCGAAGCCGGTCTTGGTGCTGCCGGTGTTCCAGAATGCCGGTGCGCTTATTTTATGGGATGACCCGAACCCGTGGCGCGAAGCCTGGACGGTGCGGCCGAAAACGCGAAGCCTGGTGCCGACCCTGCTTCCCTTGGGTGATTTGGCCGACATCGCGACCATTGGCGCCGATCAGGCCATGGACGGGGATCAACAAAGGCTTGCCGCCCTGGCCAAGCGTTACGGTGCCAGTGACGCGCTGGTCGTTTTCGGGGTCATGCGAATTGAAGCGGCCAAGGCGCGGCGGGTTTTGGACGTTTATTTCACCCGCTTCGGGCGCCAGCTTAAGGAACAGACCGAAGTCATGAGCTTTCCCCAAGAAAAGGACGAGACGGTTCCCGCCCTGTTGGCACGGGCTGCCCAGGAATTGACGTATGTGGTTGAGGATAACTGGAAGCGCGATAACCTGCTTCGGTTCGACCGTGCCGGCATGATCCCCGTGGTGGTGGCGATTTCCGGTCTTAAAGATTGGATCAGGGTCCGCGCCCGGCTCGGCGGCGTCGCCGTCCTCCGGCGTACGGAAATGGTATTGCTGTCCAAAGATCTGGTTCATCTCAACCTGCATTTCATCGGCGAAACCAGCCAGCTGGCGCTGGCGCTGGAACAAGCGGACCTTAAACTGGCCCAGGAAAACGACCAATGGCGGTTGAGCCTCACCGGTCCCGTTGCCTCGGCAGGCCCGAAGAAAAAATGAATATCCCCAATCTTATCACCCTGGCTCGGTTGGCGGCGGTTCCGGTGGTCATCTGGCTGATCCTGGATAACGATATGAAAATCGCCTTCTGGGTGTTTTTTGCCGCCGCCATTTCTGACGCTGTTGACGGATTCATCGCCAAGCAATTCAACGCCGAAACCGTGTTCGGCACCTTCCTTGACCCGATCGCCGATAAGGCCCTATTGGTCGGCGTTTACCTGACTTTCGGCATCGAAGGCTACCTTCAAACGTGGTTGGTGATTTTGGTGGTGTTCCGCGATTTGGTCATCGTCGGTGGTGCCATCCTGTTCCAAACGGTGACCCAGGAGTTGACCATGCAGCCGTTAAAGATTTCCAAGGTCAACACGTTCTTTCAACTGTTGTTGGCCATCGGCGTGTTTTGGATCGAGGCCTATGGAATCGATGATGGCCTTGGCCTTGAGTTTATGGGATATATTGTCGCGTTGACGACGTTGTGGTCCGGGACCAGTTATGTGATTACCTGGAGCCACCGCGCCACGATTATCGCGGGCGTGCCCCAGGAACAGGATACCGACCAGGGCGCGGACCATTCGGAAGATAGAGGGTGAGCGAGGATATGACGTGAGCAGCGATAAAAAGACCCTTATCTGGCTTGCCGGCCTGGTTGTTTTCATCCTGATCCTGAATTCCCTGTCAGGCATCCTGTTGCCTTTCGTCGCCGGCATGGTGATTGCCTATTTCCTCGATCCGATCGCCGATAAGCTGGAAAATTGGGGGACATCCAGGACCTTGGCGACGACGCTGATTGTTGTCGGGTTCTTTGCCGTCACCGGCGGTATTCTGGTTTTGCTGTTTCCCTTGTTGCAGGCCCAAATCGTCGGGTTGGCGTCGTTGATCCCGGAATTGATCGAAAAGGCCCGCGATTATGCGGCGCCGTTGCTGGAACGGCTGCAATCCGACCTGGCGCCGGATGCCCTTGAACGTCTGAAGGCCGCCGCCGGTTCCTACGCCGGTACCGCTATCAAGTGGTTCTCAGGCGTGGTCGGTGACATTTGGAAGGGCGGGCTTGCGTTCTTCAACCTGCTGTCGCTGATCATTATTACGCCGGTGGTGGCTTTTTACCTGCTCCGCGATTACGACCTGATCGTCGAATGGGTTGACGGGTACCTTCCCCGCGCCGCCCAGGCGACCATCCACGAACAGGTTCGCGCCATCGACGTTGCCATCGCCGGGTTCGTCCGTGGCCAGGCTTGCGTGTGTTTGGTGCTGGCGACTTGGTATGGCGCCGCGTTGACCGTGGTTGGGCTGGACTCCGGGCTTCTGGTCGGGCTCGGCGCCGGGGCGATTTCATTCATTCCCTATGTCGGCGCGGCAATCGGGTTGATCGTTGGTGTTTCCATTGCCCTGGCCCAATTCCCGGAATGGGTGCAGATCGGTGTCGTAGCCTTGATCTTCATCATCGGCCAGATCGCCGAAAGCTACATCCTGACGCCGAGACTGGTCGGCGGCAGGATCGGCCTGCATCCGGTATGGATCATTTTTGCGCTGCTCGCCGGCGGCGCTCTTCTCGGCTTTACCGGCGTCTTGTTGGCGGTACCGTTGGCGGCCATCATCGGGGTGTTGATCCGTTTCGGGCTCAAGCGCTATCGGAGCAGCCCCCTATACAGTGGTGACTCTTAAGACGTGACTGAAGCGGCTCAACTAACACTCGATTTTGACCATCGCCCGGCCCTGGGCGGCGACGACTTCCTGGTCGCGCCCCCCAATGCCGAGGCCGTGCGCTGGCTCGACTCCTGGCCCGATTGGCCGGGACCGGCGCTGGTGATTTACGGCGCCGCCGGATCCGGCAAAACCCATTTGGCGCAGGTGTTTCTGGCCAGGAGCAGGGCCAAGGTGGTCACCGCCGGTGATCTTCTGGACAGCCAGCCGGCGGCCTATGTCGGCGATGCCCCGGCGGCGGTCCTTGAAGACGCCGATTTTCTGACCGGTCCATCCGCGGCTTCCGCGGACCTGGAAGAGGCCGTCCTGCATCTCTATAACCACCTGGGTGAAACCGGCCGCCACCTGATGTTGACCGCCAAGCAGCCGCCGGCGCGGTGGGGGATCGGCCTGGCTGATTTGGCCTCACGCCTGAACGCGGCGACGCAAGCCGGGATCGGCCCTCCCGATGATGGGTTGATCAGCGCCGTCCTGGTCAAACAATTCGCCGATCGCCAGTTGAAGATTGATGATGGCGTCATATCGTTCATGCTGGCCCGCATGGAGCGCTCCTTTGACGCGGCTAGGCTTTTGGTCGCCGCCATCGATGATTTGGCCCTCAAGGAACGCAGAAACATTACCGTGGCGCTGGTGCGCCAAGTCTTGCAATCGGGCTTTCAAAGTGAGGATGAATGATTAAATTATTGATGGCTTGGGGCGATGTGTTGGTGGCCGCCATGGTCGCCGTCTATGCCTTGGTCCGGGTTTTTAGTACCGAGGATTTGGCGGCGCTGGAAGCCGGCAAGGCCCAGGAAATAACCATCCTATTCGGGGCGTCGCTGTTTTACATTTTGGTTCGGCCGGCCTGGAAAGGCATTCAGCGGTATCTGAACAATAAGCAATTGGAAAATAACTAACACTTTAGGAGAGAACATTATGGATTTGGGTTTGGCAGGGAAAAAAGCCATCGTTTGCGCCGCCAGCAAGGGGCTGGGTAAAGGCTGCGCCAGTTCGTTGGCGAATAACGGCGTCGATGTCACCATTTGCGCACGCACACCCGAAACCCTGGAGGCGGCGGCCGAGGAAATTCGGGCCCTGGGCGGTGGGGCGGTGACGACGGTGGCCTGCGACATCACCACCGATGAAGGCCGCGCCGCGGTGCTGGATGCGTGCCCGGACCCGGATATTCTGGTCAACAACGCCGGTGGCCCGCCGCCGGGGGATTTTCGCGACTGGGACCGCGACACCTGGATCGCCGCCGTTGACGCCAACATGCTGACGCCGATCTTTTTGGTTAAGGCGACGGTGGACGGCATGATGGAACGGCAGTTCGGGCGCGTCGTCAATATCACGTCGAGTTCGGTTAAGGCGCCGATCGAAGTCCTGGGTCTGTCCAACGGGGCGCGGGCCGGCCTGACCGGTTTCATCGCCGGGGTCGCGCGCAAGACCGTCGGCGCCAACGTTACCATCAACAACCTGCTGCCCGGCGCCTTCGATACCGACCGCATGAACGGGAATATCGCAGCGGCGGCAAAAAAGGCCGGCGCCGATGTCGCCGAAATGACCAAAAAACGCGCTGCCTCGATCCCGGCGGGCCGTTTCGGCGACCCGCACGAGTTCGGCGAATACTGCGCCTTCCTGTGCTCGGCCCAGGCCGGTTACATCACCGGCCAGAACCTGCTGATCGACGGCGGCAACTATCCGGGGACGTATTGATTATTTCGGGCTAGAATTAGATTACCGCCGCGAATAAAGGAAAACACCATGGCTTCTTCTGCAAAAAAATACCGATTCATGCTGATCCCGCCGTTTCGGCTTCCCGATGAAGAACAATACAACGTGCCGTCCTATTCCCTGCCGGCGGAGACGCCAAAGGAGAAGCGGCTTCTTAACAACGATTTCGTTCTTTCTCATCTTGAGGACGTGGATTGGGAACTTCATCCCGGCGCCGAACCGCCCTATGGCAATTGGTCGGTCGAGTCCCGTGAAGAGTTCGCCCATGCCGCTACGGCGCGCATGCAAGGCGTCCGCGAGGCCTGCGAGTCAGGCAAATATAACGGCGTTATCCTGTTGGGCGGCGGCGAGCCGGGATTTCTGGAATCCCGCGAGATCGGCCGTAAATACGGCGTCGTGGTGACCGCCAACGCGTTCTCTCAAATGTATTTGGCGACCCTTCTCGGTGATAGCTTCTCGATCATCGATATCGAGGGCGTGCACAATGTGTATTACCGGGATCTTGTCCGGGTTCACCAATTGCAGGACCGTTGTCGTTCGATCCGCAGCATCGGCTATGCTCTGCCCAGGCCCGGTGACGACGACCCCGACACCTTGACCGAGCAAGTCAAATTGGCGGAGAAAGGCGAATATTCGGCCGCGGTTGAGCGCGCCGTCGATCAGGCGGAAGCCGCCATTTTAGAAGACGGCGCCGAAGTCATCACGCTGGGCTGTTCGATGACCTTTTTTCTGAAGCCTTACATCCAAGACAGCCTCCGGTCGCGGGGCTGGGACGTGCCGGTGCTTGAGGGATACACGGCCTCTATCGAACTGGCCAAATTGATGGTCAATCTGGGGGTCAATGCCAGCGGCATCACTTACATGGATGTCCGGCCACAGCGGGTACCGGACAAAATTGTCATATGACGGGCACTAATACCAAGGAGCGATGATAATGACCCATAGGGACGGCTTGCCAAGGTTTTCGGCTAGGAGCGTGCGCTGCCGCGATGCGGGGTATCGCAAAGCGTGCGCGACGTCGTCCGAAAGCCTTGGCAAGCCGCCGTTCCGGTCGCCCATGCGGCCCGTCGGAGGGCGTCGAAAAGCCTTGATGATGCACCGCATCACTTGCAGCTTTCCTCCTACCCGACGGACCGCATGGGCGATCCCTATGGGTCATTATCACCGTTCCTTGGTATAACCCGTGAAATTTAACATCCCCAAGACCATGAAGGCCTGGGTGCTGGGTGACCCGGATGAGCTGTTGTTCATTGAAAAACCGGTGCCCGAGCCGGGCCGGGCCGAGGTCCTGGTTCGCATCGACGCCATTGCCGTCTGCGCCACCGACCTGGAGGTGATTTCCCACGGCCCCCCCGCCATGATCGAAGGCGGGCTGCCCTTCAATAAAAAATTTATTCCCGGCCACGAATACATGGGCACCGTGGTCAAGCTGGGCCCCAATGTCGATGAGTATGAGACCGGCGAGCGGGTCGCCGTCGAAATTCACGCCGGTTGCGGACGCTGCAAACGGTGCCGACAAGGCATGTACACGTCATGCCACAACTACGGCAAAAACTATGGCGATCAGGATAAAGGCCACCGGGCCAATGGCTATACCACCGACGGCGGGTTTAGCGAATACGCCGTCAATAACATCAACACCCTGATCAAGGTTCCCGAAGGCATTGGTGACGAGGAGGCGACCCTGATCGTCACCGCCGGAACCGCCACCTACGGGCTTGATGTCCTGGGCGGGCTTATCGCCGGTGAAAGTGTCGTCGTTACCGGCGCCGGTCCCATCGGCCTGTTGGCGGTTTCCGTCGCCAAGGCGTTAGGCGCCGCGCCGGTGATTTTAACCGACATCGAAGCCAACCGGTTGGAGATTGGCCGGGAATTGGGCGCGGACATCACCTTGAACGCCGCCGACGTCAACGTCGTCGAAAAAGTCCGCGAAATCACCGGCGGTCCCGGCTGCGATTACGTTATGGAGTGTTCCGGCGCACCGGGCGCCCTTAACGAAGCCGCCGATATGGTCAGCCGGGGCGGGCGCATCTGTCTCGCCGCCTTTGCCGCCCAGCCGGTAACCTTCGATGCGGCCAAGCTGGTGATGGACAACATTTATATGTTCGGCATTCGCGGCGAAGGCAAAAGCGCCGTCAAACGGGCGGCCGCCCTGATGGGCCAAGGCCGGATCAACGCCAAGCCGATCCATACCCACTCTTTTCCGCTGGATGAGGTTCCGACGGCGATCAAATACGCCCGCGAAAAGATCGACGGCGCCATTAAGGTCGTCGTTAAAATCAAGCAGGACTGATCCGGGAATCCCTAGTTGGCGTCGGCCACCCCGGAGATATCTTCGAAGGCTTCGTAAAGCTTTGTGAAGTCGGTGTTTTCCATGCCGGCCTCGAGGGCGCGGGCAAGAATACTCGTCGTCAAATCGCCAAACGGCGTCGGCGCGCCTTCCCGGCTCGACAAGTCGGTCGCCATCGCCAGGTCCTTAGCCAGATTGGCAACCGTTGATCGGCCATCCCAGGTGCCGGACAGGATATGATTGGGGAAACGGACCTCGCTGACGAAGCTGCGGGCATTGCCGGCATTAAAAACCTCGACCACCGTCTCCGGATCAATGCCCATGCCCGCCGCCATCCTGACGCCTTCCACATTGGTCAGGAACATCGTGTGCAGCACCATGTTGTGGACCAATTTCAGGGTGTGGCCGGCGCCGGACGGGCCGACATGGAAAATCCGCCCGGTGACGGCATCAAAAATGTTGGCGCAGGCCTCGATCGCTTTCGCCTCCCCGCCGATCATCAATGTCATGGTGCCGGCCTCGGCGCCGGCGGCACCCCCGGTCATGCCGCAATCGAGATAATCGACGCCCCGCTCGGCCGCCACCGCTGCATGCTCACCGCTGGCGCCGGGATCGGACGTCGTCAGATCGAGGATAATCCCGCCGCGTTCCATGCGCTCCAATATGGCGTCCGCTCCGGTCAGGCATTCGGCTATTTCCGTGACCCCCGGCACCACGAAAATGATACGGCGGCAACCGGCGGGCAGGTCCGCCGGCGGCACCACGGCAACGTCATCGCGTTCTCTATAGGGGGCCTGCATTGTCGGGTCTGGATCCCACACCGCGCCCAGCAACCCGGCCTGGTCGAGATTGCGGGCGATGCCGCCGCCCATTTGGCCGAGGCCGATGACGGCGACGCCGCGGGTGTTCTTATCACTCATTATTTACCTCTTTAAAGTGCCTAAGGATTTGGCCGTTATACTCCCAAACAATTCCTGCTGCGTGTGCATGACGCTGGAGATCTGAGACAGAGGCCTAATCCAGCAGTTCGAAGGTTCCGGTTTCAGGATTGAAGACCTCGAGCATGGCTTCGAAAATATTGAGGTACCAGCCGTGCAGGCTGAGGGTTCCGGCGGCCACTGCCTCACTGACAAAAGGGAAGGCGTTGAGGTTTTCCAGCGACACCAGCACCGCCTGACGCTCTGAAGCGGCCTGAAGCGCTACTCCTTCGAGACTTGGTTCCGCCTTTAGCGCCCGTTCGCGGGCCTGCTGCAACAGGTCGGTCCAGGTCGAGATGAAGGTATCGGTGGACTCGGCCCCCTCCTGCTTGCGGATCATGTTGGCGATCCCGCCGCAATGGGCGTGGCCGATGATGATGACGTGGCCGACCTTTAGATCCCGGACCGCGTATTCAATCGCCGCGCTGGTGCCGTGGTGACGCTCGTCGTCCTCGTAAGGCGGCACCAGGGCGGCGATGTTGCGGATGGCGAAAATGTCGCCCGGTTCCGTTTGCAGGGCGATGGCCGGATCGACCCGTGAATCTGAACACGCGACCACGGCGAAACGGGGGCTTTGTCCCTTGCTCAGCAGGTCGCGGTAGCGTTCCGGGTTTTTCCCGTAAAGGGTTTCACGGAACTTGCGAAAACCGTTCAACAGGGCATCGGTGTCGGTCATTCCTAGGCCCCTCTCATTCATCCATAAACGGCGAAGCCTGGAACGGAGGCAGCGCCTCACAGCGTTGGCGAAGCGCCGCCAGCGCCGGATAATCGTCCTCAGGGAACAATTCGCGGCGCCGGGTGAATACATGGGTCAGCGACGCCGTCGCGGTGATATCGGCCTGGGTCATAACGGTCCCGCACAGCCAGGGCTGCGGCTGGCGGGCTTCGAGCCAGTTCAAGGCGGATTTCACCTGGGTTTCCAGGCGTTGGATGACGCCGTCATCGATGGTATCGGGATCACGCTGCTTGGTCTCGAAATTCAGCCCGACGACTTTTTCCGATAGGCCCAGGGCGACGGCGGCGCACCGCAGCACGTCGCGGCGTTCCGGCCCGGCGGATGGCGTCAAGGCCCGTTCGGGTCCGGCCAGCTCATCCAAATAGTCGAGGATCATTTGGCTGTCGAACAGGGTTTCGCCGCCGTCCAGGATCAAGGCCGGGACCTTGCCCAGCGGATTAACGGCACGGACCGCATCGGCGTCGGCGTAAACGGAGATCACCTGGCGCTCAAAAGTCATGCCGTAAATGTTCATGCTGACGGCGACGCGGCGGACGAAGGGCGAGTCCAACTGACCGACCAGGATCATGGCGGGCTAGGATCCGTCCGTGGGCAGAAGCTTCAGCCTCTTGCCCTTGACCGACAGCGACATCTCGCCGGCGCGCAGTTTCAGCGCGTCATCGCCGAACACCTCTCGGCGCCAGCCCTTCAGCGCCTTGACGTCGGCATCGGCGCCGAAGGCGGCCAGGATTTCAACATCCGCCGCGGATGCCAGCAGCTTGGAGGCGACGCCGGAGTCTTCGGATTTCATTTTCAGAAGGACCTTCAACAGGTCGGTCACCGGGCCGATGCCGCGCGGCAATTTCGGCTTAATGATCGGCTGGGGACAATCCTTGTCGGGTACGGCCTTGCCCATTTCGACGGCGTCCAGAATCTTCTGGCCGTAATTGCCGTTGGCCATTTTTCCGCCGAGACCGCGGGTGCGGCCCAGCTGTTCGGGCGTGGTGGGCATGTGGTGGGCGATTTCGACCAGCGACTCTTCGCGGATGATCCGGTTGTGGGGGATGTCGCGGCGCTGGGCTTCCAATTCCCGCCACTTCGCCAATTCGCGCAATACCGCCAACATGCGCGGACCGGTGGACCGCGCCTTGATCCGTCGGAAGGCCTCCTTCGGGTTGCCGGTATAGGTATTGGGGTCTTCCAGCACCGCCATTTCTTCTTCCAGCCAGGCTTCGCGGCCGTTGCCGTGCAGCTTTGCGGCCAGTTTTTCATAGGCCGGGCGCAGGTGGGTAACGTCGGCCATGGCGTAGTTAATTTGACGCTCGCTCAATGGGCGCAGCGTCCAGTCGGTGAAGCGCGATCCTTTATCGACCTTGGCGTTGACCAACTGAGCGATCAACGCCTCGTAGCCGACCGAATCGCCGAAGCCGCAGACCATGGCCGCGACCTGGGTGTCGAACACCGGCGTCGGCAGCGCGCCTGCCAGGTGGTGAAAAATTTCCAAATCCTGACGCGCGGCGTGGAAGACCTTGAGGATGCTGTCATCGGCCATCAGCTCGAACAGGGGGCTGAGATCGATGCCGTCGGCCATGGCGTCGATGGCCTTGGCTTCGTCCGGCCCCGCCACCTGAACCAGACACAGGATCGGCCAATAGGTTTTTTCCCGCATGAATTCGGTATCGACGGTGATGAATTCGGCGCCGCGAAGGCGGTCGCAGAATTCACTCAGGGCCTGGGTGTCGGTGATGATCGGCATGGGGCGTTCTACACGCTGGCGGCAGGGGGGGAAAGGGGGAAAAGAGCTTGGCGCAATGGTACATAGGATGCTAAAAATTTAAAATATTATATAAAAATGTAAATTGTAGCCGGGAGTTCTTTTCATGGTTCGTTTGTTTGCCGCTTTATTGTTTGGCGCCCTGGTTCTGCCGGCGCAAGCGGAAGAGGTTAAAATCAAGCATGGCGGTCTGACCCTGAACGCCAATCTCAATCTTGCCCCCGGTAAGTCCCTGGCCGATGGCGTCGTCTTGATGTTGCACGGTTCGCTTGCGCATAAAGACATGGAAATCATGCGCGGGCTTCAGGATGGGTTGAAGGAACGCAATTTCTCCAACCTGGCCTTTAACCTCAGCCTCGCCCAGGACGACCGCCACGGCATGATCGATTGCGCCGGGCCGCATCGCCATAAGGACACCAATGCGGTCAAGGAAATCGGCCTGTGGGTAGACTGGCTTAAAAGTAAAGGCGCCGGCGCGATTACGGTTCTGGGCCATTCGCGGGGCGGCAGGCAAGTGGCGCAATACGCCGCCGGTAAGACCGACGCTGCGGTCAAGCGCGTCGTGCTGGTGTCGCCGGGAACGTGGAAACCGGGAAAATCGGCGCGCAGTTACAAGAAAAACTACAAAAAAGATTTGGCGTTGTTGTTGGACAAAGCCCGCGCCCTGGTCAAGGCCGGCAAGGGCGAGACATTAATGAAAGGCGTCGATTTCGTTTACTGCCCGAACACCGATGTCGCCGCCACCACCTTCGTTGATTATTACAAGGCAAACCCTGACCGGGATACACCATCGGTCATCGAACGCATTAAGCTGCCGGTGTTGGCGGTGGTCGGCGACAAGGACAAGGTTGTGCCGAAGTTCGCGGACCGCATGAAGGGGATCACGCAGGCCAACGTGAAATTCGTCCTCGTCGAAGACGCCGGCCACTTCTTCCTCGACCTGTTCGGCGATGACCTGGCCGACGCAGTCGCGGAGTTCGTCGACGGCGGCAGTTCTTAAGCCTGATTGGGACTTAGGCAAAGAAAACGGCCCGTCGGATTGCTCCGCCGGGCCGCTCCCTACTCAAAACTTCTTAAAATCCTTGCGGACCCTGGGAACCTTTGAGTGGAACCCAGTTCCATCGCTGGCAAGCCAACTCTTTCCCTGAACTCCAGAACTTAGTTCCTCGTTTGGCAAGCCAACCAATTCCCTAAATTCCATGAACATAATACCAAAGGGATTTGTGTCCCCATAGTATTATTCAATCCACATTGGGGTGTTTTTCGGTGGATAACGGGGATAAGTGAAAGTTTTTTTCGCCGAAAAGATTTTTTTTCGTCCCTGTCCGGCGTTCCGCCGTCCGCGGGACCTCTTGACATTGGGGCGCGTTCGGGGCCTTTAGCCCGGACAATTCCTTAGAGTGAGCGAGTAAAAATTCCATGCATCCCTATCGCACCCACCAATGTGGCCAACTGCGGCTTTCCGACGTTGACGGCCAAGCCCGGTTATCCGGCTGGATCCATTCCAAACGTGACCACGGCAACCTGATGTTTTTCGACCTGCGCGATGAAACCGGCCTTACCCAATGCGTCATTGACGTTTCCAGTGAGCTGTTCGCCACGGTCGAGAATGTCCGCGTCGAAAGCGTGCTGACGGTCACTGGTAAGGTGCTTAAACGCTCCGATGACACCATCAATCCCGGTCTGCCCACCGGCGAGGTCGAGTTGACCATGGACGAGGTCGTTATCGAAAGCACGGCGGATGTGTTGCCCATGCAGGTCGCCAGCACCGAGGAGTACGGCGAGGATATTCGACTTCGTCACCGCTTCCTGGACTTGCGCCGCGATCAGATGCAGAAAAACATCCGGCTCCGCAACGGGGTGATTTCGTCGATCCGCCGGCGCATGATCGAGGCCGGATTCATGGAATTCCAAACGCCGATTTTGACCGCATCGTCACCGGAAGGGGCGCGCGATTATCTGGTGCCGGCGCGCCAGCATCCGGGCAAGTTTTATGCCCTGCCGCAAGCACCGCAACAGTTCAAGCAACTGGTCATGATCGCCGGATTCGATAAATATTTCCAGATCGCACCGTGTTTCCGTGACGAGGACGCCCGCGCCGATCGCAGTCCCGGCGAGTTCTATCAGCTTGATTTCGAAATGGCCTTCGTCACCCAGGATGACGTCTTTAACGCTATCGAGCCGGTTTTGGCGGGCGTGTTCAAGGAGTTTGGCGGGGATAAAAAAGTCACGGATACGCCGTTCCCGCGCATCGCCTACAAAGAGTCCATGCAAAAATACGGCACCGATAAGCCGGACCTGCGCAACCCGATCGAGATGCGCGATGTTACCGACACCTTTCGTGGCTCGAACTTCAAGATTTTCGCCGGCATGATCGAGGCCGACGACAAAGTCCGGGTCACTGCCCTTCCGGCGCCCAAGGGCGGCAGCCGCGCCTTTTGCGACCGCATGAACAGTTGGGCGCAGGGCGAGGGGCAGCCAGGGTTGGGATATATCTTCTTCCGCGACGGTGAAGGCGCCGGGCCGATCGCCACCAACATCGGTGAAGAGCGCACGGCGGCGCTCCGCGAGAGCCTGGGGCTAACAGACGGTGACGCGGTGTTCTTCGCTTGCGGCGTGCCGAAGGTGTTTGCATCATTTGCCGCCGCCGCCAGAACCAAGGTCGGAACCGATCTGGAACTGGTCGAAGAGGGTGAGTTCAAGTTTTGCTGGATCGTCGATTATCCGATGTATGAATTGGATGAAGACACCGGCCAAATCGAATTCAGCCATAATCCGTTTTCGATGCCCCAGGGTGGCCTGGCAGCGTTGGAAAACGATGACCCCCTCGACCTTTTGGCGTGGCAGTACGACATCGTTTGTAACGGTATCGAGCTATCTTCAGGCGCGATCCGGAACCACCGCCCCGATATCATGATTAAGGCTTTCGAAATCGCCGGTTATGGCGCAGATGTGGTTGAGGAAAAATTCGGTGGGTTGCTCAACGCCTTTCGCTTCGGCGCGCCGCCGCACGGCGGCTCGGCACCCGGCATCGATCGTATCGTCATGATGCTGGCCGACGAGCCCAATATCCGCGAAGTCATCGCTTTTCCCATGAACCAACAGGCCCAGGACCTGTTGATGGGGGCGCCGGCCGAGGTCGAACCCGAGCGATTGAAGGAACTCCATCTCTCGCTCAATCTTCCTAAAGTGAAAAAACAGGACCAAAACAGCGATATCAACGACGAAAATAGTAGTGATAAATAAGATACACTTTTGCCCCGGAATCGGGTCACACTGTGGTTAAAATGTAGCAATCCTGAAATGGGACTGGTACATTTAAAAAAAAGGGGGCTCTCTAAAATTATCCCCGAACCCTGGGCGGGGAACTCTACGCCTGAAGATTGATCGAAGCGTTTGCGCGAAAGCGGCTTTCGGTCGACCAAATGATAATAAGCGATATAAAAACAATAAGTTAAAAATAATAAGAATGCCAGGAGGCGGAGAGATGAAGAGATTTGCGGTTCTCGGAGCCGGGATGTTGCTGTTAAGCGGTTGCGCACTGCCTGTGCCTCTTCAGGTCGCGTCCTGGGCACTGGACGGAATTTCCTACCTGATGACCGAGAAATCCGTCACCGATCACGGCCTTTCCATTGTTACCCAGAAGGACTGCGCGGTGTTACGCGTCGTCGTCGATGCCGAAAGTAAATTATGTCGCGATTTCGATAAAATGGCGACCGCGCTGGCTGACGGCGGGTCCTACGCAAAAGTCTTATTCGGCGACGATGCCGAGGAAGATGAAGAAATCAATGAAGCCGAAATCGCCGCCATTGCCGAATTTGAAACCGCCGGCGGCGGGGAGCCCGTGGTTGACGAAGCCGTTGATTCCACCATTAGCGGCCAGGAGTTAAGGGCCGAATGGGCACATGACCTGGCCGAAGCGCCTCCTGTTAGCATCGATAGATTTGCCGACCGGATTGACCTTTCCATTGTCTTCGAGGATGAGGCCGACTTGATCGATTATCCGATTCAGGTCTTCGCCACCGGCCCAGCTTCGGTGCCGACCCCGAAAAAGGTTGCCGAAGCCAAAGCCGAAAGGGCCCCCAAGGGATGGCGGGCGCGAACCACCCGTGTCGTCAGGACCGGAAAGGAGCCGGCGGCAGGTTATTATTTCGTCATCGGCAGCTTCCGCGAGCATGCCAATGCCAGGAAGCTAAGGAACAAGTACCGGGGGCTGACGCCGTCGGTGTTGTCGGCGAAGCTTGATCGGGCGATGGTATTCCGAGTCGTGGTCGGACCTTTCGCTCAGGAACAGGCCAAGGGCATTCGCAAGCAAATCTACCGGGCCGGGATCAGCGATTCATGGGCGATCCAGGTTAATCCGGGTGAGTGGTCGATGGCGATGGTTGATCCACCGGCGTTAACGCCAGCCGGGATGGCGGTCGAGTTGGCGGCGTTGGATCCGGCCGTCGAAGAGCTTGAGTGGAATGCCTTGAGCTACCTGCAGATGCTGAGCCAACTGGTCTATTGACCGAACCGGCTGATTCTACTCAATAAAATTTATTTATTAGAGAGCACCTAGGCGGTCAGATTGGTGGGCGACTCAATTTGAAGCAGGACCAAAGCGATGCGCTCGCTTTGTTCGATCAGGTCAGGGCGGTGGGGGTTGTGGCGGCGTTCGAAATCAGTCCTCTCGCTCCACAATTCAACGAAATCACGGGGACGGTCTGGAGCCGCCCGCTCGCCGGTCAGCGCCCCGATGGTGCGATCGAAATCCGGACGCAGCTCGGGCTGGAAGGCAAGAAGGGAATAATCCTCAAAGGAAATGGCGCCGGCGGTGTATAGATCCTGGCCGAGCCCGGTCATCTGGCGCGGCGACATGTTGTGAATATCGATTTTTCCGACCACATCTGACAGCGGCGAGGGCTTAACCGGCGTATGGGTGGGAACGGCAACCGCTTCTTTAGTTTCCGTGGCGGGTTTTACCGCTACCGGCAAGGTCGTTATGGCCTTTTGTTGCGCTTGCGGCCGGAATTTTAAAGCCGTCGGCAACGGGGGCATGGCCTTTTGGGGCGCCTTGATGGGGTCCTGGGGCGGCCCCTTGGTAAACAAATCGGCGTAAAAGGATTTTTCCTGGACTCGCATGGTATTACTCCTGTTTAAGCGCTCGCCCGACAGGACAACAGGGCCTCTTCGGGCTTGATGGCGACGGTCCGTTCCCGCTTGGAGGTGTACATGGCATCGTCGGCATTGATCAGAATCTGGTTCAGGTCGTCGTCGGGACCGTAGGTCTGGAATCCGAAGCTGGCGCGAATGGTAATGGTCTTATGTTGCCAGTTCAGCGCCGCGCCATTGATCATGGCGTCAAAGGCTTCCGCCCGTTTGAGCCCGGCCTCCCAGGTGGTGCGATTAAGCAGGATTGCGAATTCGTCACCGCCGAGGCGCCCGACACAGTCGGTGGCGCGGACGTTTTCGGACAGGAGGTCGCCGACATGACGGAGCACCGCATCGCCGGCGGCGTGGCCGTGAATGTCGTTGACCGTCTTGAACCCATCGAGATCAACGTAAATCAACACGCCTTTTTCCTGATACCGCTTAGCGCCGTTCATGGTGCGCACGATTTCGGCTTCGAAGCCGCGGCGGTTCAAAAGCCCCGTCAACGTATCGGTGACCGCCAGTTGTTCGAAATAGGCGAGGCGGCTTTTCTGTTCTGCAATGAGGCGTTCGGCGGCTTGGGCGGCGGCCAGGGCGCCACCGACCGCTTGTCCGACGGCGTCTGCCGTGACCTTGCCGTTGAGAACGTCTTCCAGGCACTGGGCCAGGGAGAGGACGCCGGTGATCAGGTTGGTGTTCGAACTGGCGGAATTGCTTCGGGGAATGTTACTGCTTTTTATTTTGTTCACGTTCAAAGTCTCCGCGTTGACGTCGGAATGGGTGTTAATACTTTAGTAAGCAATCCCCATGCCATAGGAGAGACCAATAAAATCAAGGTGTTGATAGAAATTTGTGGTGGTTTTTCGGGTCTGGTGGGTGGTTTTTGCCGGGCAGGGTCGGCAACATTCGACCGGCCTCATCCCCAGAATGTGTAAACACACTATATTATGTAATATTATATACCAGTAATTTCAGTTATCATTTGCGAGGCTTCCGGGGGGCAAACCGCCATAATCCGGAAAGGGTTTATTGAATTAAACGGGCCGGATTCATACGGCAGGGGAGAAACGTCATGTCAAATCCACGGTAACAATCGAAAGCAGCCTGTATCCCGTTAGCGGTTGCATCCCTCTTACTTGCATCCGTAAATCCAGCCGCTGCTTCCGGCGGTGGCGGCAGTGGCGGCGGTGGTGGCGGCGGTAGCGGCGATGGTGGCGATGGTGATGGTGGCGGTAGTGCCAGCGCCGATAC